>OWJJ01000796.1_pt1 | contig 21170 bp, 9 predicted proteins | sample 1732811 | NCBI WGS metagenome assembly OWJJ01 (sample SAMN05065756, study PRJEB22554) | human gut metagenome | biome: ENVO:2100002; feature: ENVO:00000062; material: ENVO:00002003 | host: Homo sapiens | place: USA
CGAGATTACTACGCGTCTCGTGGGCTCGGAGATGTGTATAAGAGACAGGGTTGAAACAGCACAAAAATGATATTAAAGGTGATATTAATTCTTTTTTAAGTCGATTTTAAGGTACTTTCTTTTCTATTATTAAGTAGACTCGTTTTACTTTGCAATTCATAAAACTATAAATTAATGCATCATGAGAAACCGTTTAATAATTATATTTTTACTCATTGTCTGTAGCATAACCACAAAAGCTGAACACTTAAAAATGTGGTATCGTCAACCGGCTAAAGTATGGACCGAAGCGTTGCCTTTGGGGAATTCACATCTAGGTGCCATGGTATATGGCGGAGTTGTAAATGAAGAGATACAACTGAATGAAGAAACTTTGTGGGGGGGAGGTCCTCACAAGAATGATAATCCGAAAGCCTTGGATGTTCTCCCACAGGTACGTGAACTAATCTTTGCAGGTAAAGAGAAACAAGCCGAGAAACTTCTGGCTGAAAATTTTTTCACAGGACAACAAGGTATGCCTTTTCAAACTATCGGCAGCCTGATGCTTGAATTCAATGAGCATGCCGGATATACTGATTATCGTCGTGAATTGGATTTAGAAAAAGCCGTTGCTTCTGTAAAATATAAGGTAGGTGAGGTGACTTATACTCGTACCCTTTTTACTTCGCTTGTTGATAATGCGCTGATAATCCGTATCGAAGCTGATAAATCCGGTGCAGTGAACTTCAAAGCATGTTATGATTCTCCTTTTGAAGAATATATTGTAAAGAAGAATGGCAAGAACCTGATTTTATCAGGAAGAGGCTCGGCACACGAAGGTATTCCGGGAGCTATCCGCTTTGAAACACGTACACAAATCAAATCTGAGAAAGGAAAGGTCAATGTTGAAAACGATTGTATCGAAGTAAGAGATGCCGATGCCGCTGTGATCTATGTAACTGCCGGCACTAACTACGTAAATTACAAAGATGTAAGCGGAAATGAAACCAAGCGTGCTGCCGAGTATATGGCAAAGGCTATGAAAAGTTCCTATGTGCAATCTTTAAAATCCCATGAAGAAGTCTATCAGGGACTTTTCGGTAGAGTGTCCTTGAATGTAGGTGCTTCAAGCCAGGAAGAAACCTCTTACCGCGTAAAGCATTTCAAAGAAGGTAAAGACTTGGGCTTGGTGGCATTGATGTTTCAATTTGGTCGTTACCTGCTGATCTCTTCCTCTCAACCGGGTGGACAACCTGCTGGACTGCAAGGCATCTGGAATCATGAACTGCTTGCTCCCTGGGATGGAAAATATACAATCAATATCAATACGGAAATGAATTACTGGCCTGCCGAAGTTACCAATCTGACAGAGATGCACCAGCCTCTTTTCCAAATGGTGAATGAACTTTCAGAGTCGGCACAAGGAACTGCCCGTACTTTGTATAATTGCAAAGGCTGGGTAGTGCATCACAATACCGACCTTTGGCGAATAGCCGGACCTGTGGACGGTGCGTCTTATGTTTGGCCTTTGGGAGGTGCTTGGCTGAGTCAGCACATGTGGCAACATTATCTTTATACTGGTGACCAAAGTTTCTTGAAGTCAGCTTATCCCGCTTTGAAGGGAACTGCCGATTTTTTTCTCGACTTCTTGGTAGAACATCCTAAATATGGTTGGATGGTTTGCGCCCCTTCCATGTCGCCCGAACAAGGGCTCCCGGGAACAGGCACTATGATTACTGCCGGTTGTACCATGGATAATCAGATTGTATTTGATGCACTAAGTTCCGTATTGAAAGCAACCCAATTGCTCTATCCGGAGAATATAGCTTATTGCGACTCGCTGAAAAGTATGATTAATCGTCTGCCTCCTATGCAGATAGGTAAGCATAACCAGTTACAAGAATGGCTTACCGATGTAGATGATCCGAATAACGACCATCGCCATGTTTCTCATTTGTATGGCCTTTATCCGAGTAATCAGATTTCGCCTTACTCTCATCCGCAATTGTTCCAAGCTGCCAAGCGTTCACTTCTCTATCGGGGTGATATGGCTACCGGATGGTCTATCGGTTGGAAGATTAATCTGTGGGCACGCTTGCTGGATGGTAACCATGCTTATAAGATTATAAAGAATATGCTGAACTTGGTGGAGAAAGACAATCCCGATGGTCGTACTTATCCGAACTTGTTCGATGCTCATCCCCCCTTCCAAATCGATGGAAACTTCGGATTTACGGCAGGTGTGGCAGAGATGCTGCTTCAAAGTCACGATGAGGCTTTGCACTTGCTTCCGGCTTTACCCGAAGACTGGAACCGAGGTAGCGTGAAAGGTTTGGTAGCCCGTGGTGCTTTTGAAGTGGATATAGATTGGGATGACGGAGAACTGACCTCTGCTACCATTACTTCCCGTATTGGCGGTAATCTGCGCATTCGTTCCTATGTACCTTTGGAAGGTGCAGGATTGCAGAAGGCGGTAGGTGTCAATCCTAATACATTGATGGAGAACGGTGATATTAAAGAACCATTGCTTGCCGCAGGATTGAAAGCTCAATATCCTATGTTGTATCAGATTTACGAGTATGACATACCTACTCAGGCGGGCGGTAAATACGAAGTTTATAGAGCAAAATAAACTAATTATAAAAATAGTTCATGAAAAAGAATGCGATAATCCTACTACTATTAGTGTGGTGGGTAGTAAATGCTTTTGCCGGAGGACCGGTGAATTATCCCTGGGCTTTCAATCCCAAGGGAGGTATGGTTAATACCGAAGAAAAAGAATATCGGGAGGAGATCTGTCTGAACGGAATCTGGAAGTTTATGCCCGTATATAGTACCAACATTGCAGATTTCTGTTTGCCGGGGCAATTCACTTGGGAACAAATTCCGATAAAGATCCCTTCTCCCTGGAATGTAAATGCCTTTACCGATGGGCGCGGAGGAGACTTTGTAGCTTATCCCAGCTATCCCAAACAATGGGAAAAGGCTCAGATGGGATGGATGCAGAAGAAAATACAGGTTCCTGCCGATTGGAATGGAAAACATGCTGTACTGCATTTCGATGCGGTAATGGGTAAAACCCAAGTGTATGTAAACGGCAAACTGGCAGGAGAGAACTTTGAATTGTTTCTGCCTTTCGAACTGGATGTTACTTCTCTCCTGAAACCTGGTCAGGAGAATGAAATATTGGTAGGTGTAGCCAAAGCAAGCCTCTTTGATGCCCGTGGCAAGTACGGGCGCCGTACGTATGTGGGTGGTTCCATGTGGGGTATCGAAATGGCAGGTATCTGGCAGGATGTATTTTTGTTGGCATCGGGTCCGGTATATGTTTCGGATGTATTCGTTCAGCCCGATCCCGAAAAGAAGGTATTGGCTGTAGAACTTGAAATCAACAATACCACTGCTCAGAAACAAATTGTCAATGTAGATGGTGAAGTACGCCGTTGGTTCAGTACTGCCGGACGTAGCGTGTACGAAGTACCCTCGGAAAGTGGTGCTTTGGAAAAAGAAGCTTCTTTGAACTTCGCTACTCAGAAGAAAGTGGAGTTGCCTGCCGGAACATCTGTAAAGGTGCGTCTTGAGAAATCGAATGTTGAAGGACTGGAGTATTGGACACCTGATACCCCCAATCTTTACGGCTTGGTAGTAAGCATAGGTGATAAGAAACAAACCCTTGACAAGAAGTACCAACGTTTCGGTTGGAGAATCTTTCGCACCGAAGGAAACCGTTTGTTGCTGAATGGTAATCCGATACAATTAAAAGGTGACTCCTGGCATTTCACGGGGGTACCGCAAATGACACGTCGTTATGCCTGGGCATGGTTCAATATGCTGAAGAATACCAACGCCAATGCCGTTCGTTTCCATGCGCAGCCTTATCCATCTTTCTACATGGATGTAGCCGATGAAATGGGTATTTGTGTATTGGATGAAACCGGTATATGGTCGAGCGACGGTGGCCCGAAGATTGATTCGGAAGCTTATTGGGAAAGCTGCGTAGAGCATATCCGCCGTTTGATTAAACGTGACAAGAACCATCCTTCCGTTTTTGGTTGGAGTGTTTGTAATGAAACGGTTCCCGTAGCCGTTAATGTATTCAAGGCACCCGAGGCATTGGTAGAACGCCAGTTGCAGGAAATCAACCGCTGGGTGAAAACGGTACAAGACGCTGACCCTACCCGTAACTGGATTTCAGGGGATGGTGAAACGGATCGTCCTACCGATCTTCCTACTGTTATCGGACATTATGGGGGCATGGACGGCATGAAACATTGGGCCAATCAAGGAAAACCTTGGGGTATTGGTGAACAGAGTATGGCTTATTATGGAACTCCGAAGCAAGCTTCAGTTTATAATGGCGACCGTGCTTACGAAAGTATGCTGGGACGTATGGAAGCTATTGCTAAAGAAAGTTACGGTTTGATAAAGACCCAACGCGAATTAAACGCTTCCTATTGCACTGTTTTCAATCTGGCTTGGTATGCTCTGAAGCCTTTGAATCTGGGTATGGCAGATACGACTCGCGATTCACAACCTACAGATGGTATCTTCTTCGGTTTCAAAGAAGGTGCTTATGGTATGCAGCCCGAACGTCTTGGCCCTTATACAACTACTTTGAATCCCGGATATGACGATTCATTGCCACTCTACGAAGCATGGCCCATGCTGGATGCTTTACGTTGTGCTTATGCCGATCCGATTTTACCTTGTCCCGTATGGTCTGAAGGAAAGCCGGCTCCTTTCAAACAGAAAGCATCAGCTATCGACAAAGTGTTTATATTTGCTTCAAACGGTGAATTGCAAGAACAACTGGAAGGATTGGGAGTAAAAGTTGCTTCAAATGGTACAGCTACTTCCAACTCACTAATTTTTGTGGATGCTGCTAATTTCCCGAAAGAGAAGCAACAACTGGTTTTGTTGCAAAAGAACTTGTCGTCAGGTGCCAAGGTCGTGATTCTGCACTTGAACAAAGAGACTTTGGATGCAGTGAACGCTTTACTGCCTTATCCTGTGAAACTGGGAGAACGCAAGGCTACTTCTTTCCTGATTAATAAAAATGCTACAGCTATGCAAGGTCTGAGCCATGCTGATTTCTATTTTTCCGAACTACTGGCACGAGACAAGAGTGCTATGCAATATGGTATGGAAGGAGACTTTATTTATAAAGCTACCCCTGTACTGAACGCTTGCAATACTGAATGGCAGCGTTGGAACTATCGTGCGGAAACATCCAAGACTGGGGATGTGTATCGTAGCGAACGTGAAGCTAAAGGACCGGGTGTTGTTATAGCCACTTTGAAAGAAGGCAATAAGGACATCACTCTTTCTACACTGGATTTAAGCGATATCCGTTTGGAAACACAGTCATTACTCAATCAGTTATTAACTAATATCGGTGTAACCATCTCCAATGAAAACCTTATGTCGATGCAAGCATTGGATGCTAATTATAAACTGCATCGTGCATTGATGTATGGTCCGGTAGAAGGAGAGAATCCTATAGATGCAACAAAGATTAAACCGGAGTTGAATATGAAGAGCGGAAAAGACGTGTGGAAAGTGGCAACTGCTGATAACAACGGACGTTTTGCCATTCCAAGTAGTCGTGAAAACCGGAAACAAACTGCTTATCTGAGTTTCTGGATTTACAGTTCACGTTCTTTGAGTGACCTGTTGATAGAGCCTGATATGCCAAGTTTGGATATGCTGATAGGTACTGATAAACCTATCTCTTTCTGGTTGAACAGTAAGCAGGTTACTGTTCCCGCAGCGGTGAATGGCGAAGTGAAAGTTCCGAATGTGTTCTTGGAAAAAGGATGGAATCATTTGATCTTGAAAATGGACAAACGCAATGAAGCTGCTTCATTGCAAGTACGTTTCCATTCTACAGATAATGGCTTTATGAAAAAGATGCTTTCTTCGGTCGTAAAATAGTAATTATAAAAGTATAGGTTATGGTAAAGAGGTCTAGTTGGTTTATCATCTTGTTCATGTTTTCAATAGGTATTTTTGCACAATCCGGCAAACAGTACAACTCGTACAAAGGGTTGGTTATGGCTGGTTATCAGGGGTGGTTCAACGCCCCTGATGATGGTGCAAACCGGGGATGGTATCATTACAAAGGTCGCAACGGTTTTCGTCCGGGCTCTTGTTCCATTGACATGTGGCCGGAAGTATCGGAATATGAGAAATTGTATAAGACGGAGTTCTCTTTTGCGGATGGCAAGCCGGCGTATGTCTTTTCATCCAATGATGAATCAACGGTAGATACTCATTTCAGGTGGATGAAAGAGTATGGACTGGATGGTGTATTCATGCAACGCTTTGTTGGTGAGATACGTGGTGAAAGTGGTTTGAAGCATTTCAATAAAGTGCTTAATTCAGCAATGAGAGCCGCAAATAAATATGAAAGATCTATCTGTGTGATGTACGATTTGAGTGGTATGAATCCTGGTGACGAACAGACTGTATTGAAAGATATCGCTGATATAGCACAACGTCATTCTTTGAAGGATCATGCAAAGAACCCCTCTTATCTGTATCATAATGGAAAACCATTGGTTGCAATTTGGGGGGTAGGTTTTAATGATAAACGCCGATACAGATTGAAAGAAGCGGAAACTCTTGTCAACGGTTTGAGAGCGCAAGGTTTCAGTGTAATGATGGGAATACCTACTCATTGGCGTGAACTTTCCGGTGATACGGAATCAGACCCTCGTCTGCACGATTTGATTAAGAAGTGTGATGTTATAATGCCTTGGTTCGTGGGGCGTTATAATGAAAGTTCGTACCCTCATTATCAAAGTCTGATAAAACAAGACATCCGGTGGGCAAAGCAAAACAAAGTGGATTATGCTCCTTTGGCATTTCCCGGTTTCTCATGGGGAAATATGAAAGAGAGTCCTTCTACAATCGAACGTAACAAAGGCTCATTCTTTTGGAAACAATTATCGAATGCCATAGATATGGGTGCACAGATGATTTACATAGCCATGTTCGATGAAATAGACGAAGGAACGGCTATCTTTAAATGTGCCAAGAAAGTTCCTGTAGGAGCAAGTACTTTTGTTCCTATCGAGGAAGGTATTGAGAGTGACCATTATCTTTGGTTGGCAGGTGAAGCCGGCAAAATGCTTCGTAAAGAGAAACCACTTGAAATGAATCAGCCGATTCGTAAAAAAAAAGCAGTAAAGTAACCTATGCGTTTGCTCCGGCAGCGTATGTAAACCCTTTCATAGGAGCTAGTACCAATGTGGAAGCGGCAGGGGTATATCATGGCCTTGGGAAAACATCCCCCGGGGCCATGTCTCCTTTCGGTATGGTACAATTAGGACCGAATACAATTACCGGAGGAGATAATGGTTCTGGCTATAGTTATGAACATACGTCACTCGAAGGTTTTGCATTTACCCAAATGAGTGGAGTAGGATGGTATGGAGATTTGGGTAATTTCTTGGTAATGCCTACTATTGGGGAACTTAAGACTTCTGCAGGTACGCTGGCAAATCCTGATGAGGGGTATCGTTCTCGTTTCCGCAAAGATACGGAAGTGGCAAAAGCTGGTTATTATTCCGTTGTGTTGGATGATTATCAGATAAAAACAGAAGCTACCGTAGCACCTCATAGCGGAATGTTACGTTTTACTTTTCCAGAAAATCAACAATCACGTATTCAGATAGATTTGGCAAGACGGGTAGGAGGAACTTCCGTTTGGCAGGAGGTGGAGGTAATAGATGATTCTACCATTTCGGGCATGATGCGTTGTACTCCCGAAGGCGGAGGATGGGGAAATGGCGGAGGGCATGCCGATTATACAGTCTATTTCTATGCTCGGTTCTCAAAGCCACTGACTGACTATGGGGTGTGGAGTGCGGATATTCCCGAAGGACAATCCCGTAAGTTGGAAGACATATCTTCGCCTGCTTACAAGCAGTATGCAAAGAACGCGAAGGTTATTAAAGGTATAAAGAAGTATGCCGGAGAGCACATAGGCTTCTTTACAAACTTTGCCACCCGGCAAGGGGAGAATGTACTGATGAAAGCGGGTATTTCCTTTACTAGTCGCGAAGGAGCTCGGAAAAATTTGAATGCAGAACTGAAAGACTGGAACTTTGACCAAGCTTATCAACGTTGTAAAGCAGACTGGAATAAGGCATTATCTTGTATAACTGTTGAGGGTGATGATGAAGTACAAAAAACAGTGTTCTATACAGCTTTGTATCATTCCTTTATTGATCCACGTATATCTTCGGATATAGATGGTAATTATACGGGGGGAGATCAAAAGATGCATGTATCTAACGGGTATGTTCGAAGAACGCTCTTTAGTGGTTGGGATGTATTCAGAAGTGAGATGCCATTATTGACTTTGATTCGTCCTGATGTTGTCAATGATTTGATTTGTTCCATGAATGGGTTGGCGGAAGAATCAGGTAGGTTTTATTATCCTCGTTGGGAGTTTATGAATGCTTATAGCGGTTGTATGTTGGGCAATCCGGCTGTATCTGTGTTAGCTGATGCTTATATGAAAGGAATCTGTGGCTATAATGTTGAGAAAGCATATATGTATGCAAAGAATACCGTAGAACGTTTTGGTAATGGAGAGCGGGGATTTACTTCGGGGAATACAGGAATTTCAGAAACACTTGAATATGCCTATAACGAATGGTGTATGGCTGAACTTGCACGAAAATTAGGGAAGAAAGAAGATGAAATCAGGTATCGTAAACGTTCTTATTCCTATCATAATATTTGGGATGAAGGTAAACAAAGTTTCCGTCCGCGCGATGCACAGGGAAAGTTTATGCCTTGGCCGAAAGAAGGAATCTTGCATGAAGGTTACGGCTGTATAGAATCCAACCCATTGCAACAAGGATGGTTTGTACCACATGATGTAGAGGGGATGGTGAAATTGATGGGAGGACGTGATATGGTCATTGCCCGTTTGGAAGATATGTTCAATAAAACACCGGAACATTTACTCTGGAATCCTTATTACAATCATGCTAATGAGCCGGTGCATCATATACCTTTTCTATTTAATCGGTTAGGCCGTCCAGATCTGACACAGTATTGGACACGTTTTATCTGTACACATGCTTATCATGACGGAGTAGCCGGATTGGTAGGAAATGAAGACGTTGGGCAAATGTCTGCTTGGTTTGTGTTAACTTCTATAGGAATTCATCCTCTTTGTCCAGGAGAGCCTATTATGGAATTGACCTCTCCTTTATTCCGAAAAATAGACATTAATCTGCTCGATGGGAAGCAGTTTACTATCCGTACACATGGAGAAGGGATATACATCCGTTCTATATACTTGAATGGAGAGGCTTTCCAACAATGGCAGCTACCTTTTAAAAAAATTCAGGAAGGTGGAATATTGGATATATATTATTGACCCCGTACTTCTCCTTCAATAATTTCCAAGAATGTATGCTCGTACTCTGTACCCATTGAGGAACTGTATTCTTTGCAGAATGTGTCATATATTGTCTTGGCAAGTCCTTTCTTTCCTTGCTGGCACAATATCTGGCACTTTAAGCAAAGAGCCTCTTCGTTGATGTAATCGTATTGGAACAAGGTGTCGGCTATCTTCAATCTTAGATTTTTTGATAAATCCTCACGTTTTAGCAAGCGACATAACAAATCAATGGTATTGTTGGAGAATTCATTCTTGAAAGTATCTATCCAATCTATTTCCATATTTGGAAGCATTACGCCTTTTAATAAAAGTTCAAGAAGTTTTTCCACGTTCTGGTTGTCGTCACGATATAACCGGAGGGCTTCCAGATAATCGCATTGTGTGTCTTCTTCAAATTGAATACTCCAAAAACTATTTTGATTCAAAATCTTGATGTTTCCTACCTTTTCCAATAATCCACGCAATTTACTCATATAGACATTACGGTTATTTTTGGCCGATTCTTCGGTTTTATCATACCAAAGCAATTGAATAAGCTTATGACTGGTAATTCCTTTTGATTCTTTGCCTGTATAGAGAATGAGCAGAATAAGCAAAGTTTTCAGTGTGGGAGTGAACAGACAAGTAATGTCTGTACCTTCTTTATCTATAACTTTGAATCCACCAAAGAAGCATATACACTTCTTTGATAAATCATAATTGTGGAATTCCGGAATAGCCGATGGCATGGGAATGGGAATGTCGTTTATTTCCAGTTCTTTTGCAGTGCAGCCAGCCGGTTCTTGAGATACACTTTCTAAATTTTTCTGTGCAAGTATTACCATTTTTTTGTTTTCTCTTTTTCTCTGGAAGAATATAACAAAACCAACGAGAATGGAAAAAAACACGCTACCTGCAATGCACCATAAGGTATATCTGCCACTTTCTTTTTTCATATTATTAAGGTTCTGCTTGAAAGTTTGAATGGGGATAGGCGGATAATTGATCTCGTAAATATTAAGAGTTGCTTTGCCGCTAACTTTTGCCTGATGCACTGCAGCATATAGCTTTTTTTGTTGTGGGGAATAGTACAGATTACTATAAATGTATTGTGAATCCATTTTTAAATTGATAGGCAATGACATTGGTTCAAATCCAGGCTTTTCTAACTCAGCTTTCATCAGTATTCCTCCCTGCTGCGAACAGAAGAAATAGAAACATTTCTTCTCAGCATCATAAATCATGTTCTCGCCAGGCTGAAAGTCTCCGTTTTTCGGTGTTGCAGTCCATTCCCAAAGTTTGCTCACTTGTTTGGTTGGCAGATTGACAGCGTACAAGTCATAGTAATTGCGTGGAGATAATTCTTGCCTTCCAGAAGGACAGCCTCTTCCGCCAAATATATAAAAAGTATTGCCCACAATGACACTTGCCATTGTATAGCGGGGATGAATATTGGTGAGGTTGACTTTTTCTTGTGGCTTGTTTTCACTCCACGGAAAACTGATTAACAATTCGTTGTTGTAATGGTAATGTCCATAACCACCGAAACTGACTAATGATTCATTGGAAGGATTGTATGCGATTGTATTGTTCCAGTAATCATGTTCTTTGGATGGGGTTCGATTACCTTTCCATGTTAGAGTAGAAGGGTCGAATATGGAGTAGATATTCTCGTCCAAATTGTAAGATAGCAGTTGCTGTCGTTCAGGAATGTAAATCAATTGGTTGGGATAATTAGATACAAATTCCCCACCTTTTATCATAATAGTATCAGTAATGTATTTATCACTGTGGAATACGTATAGTTTGTTTTTGTCTGTAGCCATATAGAAAGTTCCGATAGTAGGGTCGAATGCTATAGAGGGAGATGAATTGAATTCTTTAGAATAGATAGGTTTCCAAGATATATACTGATCCATAATCCAGCGGGCATTTTCGCAGGTGGCTGGTGCTTGTGCTATTTCATCATAGCACACGTTGCTGTTATGATATGCCATTTTCCAGAATCGAATATCTTTATTGTCCCGATTCAGGCTGATATCTTTTAAATTGATGGAAGCAACATCACCCAACGAAAACTTATCAAAAGGACAATATCCGAAAGAGATGCGTAGACTTTGTGCATTTATCAAATCTTTATAGTTCGTTTTAACTTGTACACTATCATAATTGATAGTGATTTGTCCGTCTTTAGGATGCAATGTCAACTGGATAGGTAACCATGTCTCACATTTCACTTCTTTGGCGATATGACTAACTGCATCTCCTGTTACTAATATCGGGAAACGTTTATCGTTTTCACCTACACTGAACATTAAGTCTATATTTTTATTGGTATTGGTGATGATGCGGAATACCGTGCCAAAAACATTATCATTCCTCACCCATATATTGAACTTCAAAGTAATTTTGTGTCCTAAGGTTTCGATTGGCTTTCCATCTTCGAGTACCATACTGGTAAATTCGGATGCCTGAAGAGGATATGATTGGATATGTAAACCGTATTCGGGATGCTGGGCTGATATGTACTGACATAAGAATAGAAAGAGAAATAAGCAAGATACCTTTTTCATTATGTATGTTGGTTTATATGTTGTGTTGACAAAAATAATGTTTTTTCTCGAATTTATAAAAATAAAAGTATAAATATCCCAATTAAGCAATTTTTAAGTATCTATTAATCTCTGATTAAAGTTCTTGTTAACCTTATGACATTTACTTTGCATCAATAAATTAAGTCTGATAGTATGAATTGGAAAAAGTATCTTTTGGTAGCCGCTTTGTTTGTAACATGCAATGTAATGGCGCAGGGACAATATCCTTTTAGGAATCCGGAACTTTCGATAGACCAACGGGTAGATGATTTGGTATCTCGTTTGACATTGGAGGAGAAAGTCAAGCAAATGTTGAATAATACACCACCGATTGAACGGCTGGGAATTCCGGCGTATAATTGGTGGAATGAATGTTTACATGGAGTGGGACGATCCAATTATAAGGTGACTGTTTTTCCCCAAGCCATAGGAATGGCTGCATCTTGGGATGATATGTTGCTTAAACAAGTAGCCTCTGCTATTGCAGATGAAGGCAGAGCTATTTATAACGATACACAACGCAAAAAAGATTATAGTCAGTATCATGCTTTGACATATTGGACTCCTAATATCAATATTTTTCGTGATCCTCGTTGGGGCAGGGGACAAGAAACCTATGGTGAAGATCCTTTTTTGACTGGTAAGATGGGTAAGGCATTTGTACTAGGGTTGCAAGGGGATGATCCGTGCTATCTGAAAGCCTCTGCCTGCGCCAAGCACTATGCTGTCCATAGTGGACCGGAAAGTTCACGTCATATTTTTAATGCAGACGTAACTACGTATGATTTGTGGGATACTTATCTACCGGCATTTCGAGACTTGGTAGTTGATGCGAAAGTATCGGGTGTGATGTGTGCCTATAATGCTTTTCAAGGACAACCTTGTTGCGGCAATGATTTGCTGATGCAATCCATTTTACGTGATAAGTGGCAATTTAAAGGGTATGTAACTTCCGACTGTGGCGCCATAGATGATTTTTATCGTCATCATAAGACACATCCTAATGCTGAGTCGGCTGCTGCTGATGCTGTATTTCATGGTACAGATTTGGATTGCGGACAAGAAGCTTACATGGCTCTGATAAAAGCTGTGAGAGAGGGGGTCATTACGGAGAAGCAATTGGATATTTCCTTAAGACGTCTATTTTCAATTCGTTTCCGCTTGGGATTGTTTGATCCGCTGGATAAAGTCCCTTATTCAAATATTCCGATTTCTGTACTGGAATGTGCACAACACCAGGAACTGGCGAAACGAATGGCGCAGGAGTCGATTGTGCTGCTTAAGAACAAAAAGGGGCTATTACCTTTGAGCAAGGACAAACTTAAAAAGATTGTAGTAATGGGGCCTAATGCGGATAATAAAGATGCATTATTGGGTAATTATAATGGATATCCTACACGCATGCTGACTCCTTTGCAAGCCATTCGTGAACGGATAGGCAACGAGGCTGAAGTCTTATTTGTGAAAGGACCTGATTATGTGGGTACTACAACAAATGAAATGCTTCAACAATGGGTAGCACAGGCAAAAGGAGCGGATGTAGTTATTTTTATTGGTGGAATCAGTCCACAGTTGGAAGGTGAGGAAATGCTGGTCAGTAAGGATGGTTTTAGTGGTGGTGATCGTACGACAATAGCTTTACCTGCCGTTCAAACAGAGGTGATGAAAGCGTTGGTGGCGGAAAGAATACCAACTATATTTGTCATGATGACAGGTAGTGCGTTGGCAATTCCTTGGGAAGCAAACCATGTACCGGCTATTTTAAATGCTTGGTATGGCGGACAATATGGTGGAGAAGCCATTGCCGATGTCTTGTTTGGTGATTATAATCCTTCGGGAAAACTGCCTGTTACTTTCTATGCCAAAGATAGTGATTTACCAGATTTTAATTCGTATGATATGACCGGGCGTACTTACCGTTACTTTCGAGGAAAAGCACTTTATCCTTTCGGTTACGGATTGAGTTATACCGATTTTGCTTATTCATCTCTACAAATACCCCAAAAATATAATCAGACAGATAAGGAAATAAAAGTAGAAGTGACCGTGAAAAACAAAGGTGAATTTGCAGGTGGAGAGGTAGTTCAACTTTATATTTCCCATCCAGATCAGAAAGTACTTGTTCCTTTGACTTCCTTAAAGGGATTCCAACGGGTACACCTCAAAGCCGGTGAATCGAAGAAACTTGTCTTTCGATTGTCTGATAAGGATTTAGCTTGTGTAGATGAGACCGGTAATCTTACAATGCTGCCTGGAGATATTAGTATCTTTATTGGTGGTAGTTCCCCGGTGGTAACTTTAGCCGATTCCTTGAAAGGAATAAAAGGAATAATGAAGATGGCGGGAATTCAGAAGTAACTCCATTAGTCACTAATTTTTACTCTTTTCCAAGCTCTTTTCTTGCTTGTTCTTGTTTGTAGGAAGTAGATATGGAAGAAATAGTAGGATTAGAATTGTTGTTCACGAGTATAAACTTTAAAAATATAAATATGAATCTAAAATTAAATTGCTTGTTACTTGCAGGTTTGTTATCTTCTTCATTATCAATTGCACAACAAAGTAATGTCTTAGCTGTGTCAGCCTCTACCAATGCCAAAGAAGTTTCATTGGCTTTTGACAAAGACATCAAAACGATGTGGACACTCACTCCTCAGACTTTGAGGTCAGAACAGTGGATGATGTGTACCATTCAGCAACCTGGTGATGTTACGGAAGTGATTTTGCTTTTACAAGGAGTTTCTAAAGACGAGTTGAAAGCGGCATTAGATATTTTTGTTACATACGACCCTATGAATTTTGGGAATCCGGTCAGTTATGAAGTAGAGGGGACAAATAAGGAGATGAGACTGAAATTGAGTCCTAAATACGGTGCTCATGTTAAGTTTGCCTTGAAAGCTGGTAAGTTGACAAAACCTTTCAGCCTGAAAGAAGTTAGGATTATTCTCGCGGAGAAAAACTTGAAAGACCGCAAGGGTGAAATAACTGAACATCGGTATATGGATCCCACTTTGCCGATAGAAGAACGTGTAGAGGACTTGCTTGCTGTTATGACTCCTGAAGATAAGATGGAATTAATTCGTGAAGGATGGGGCATTCCCGGTATTCCTCATTTATACGTGCCACCCATTACAAAAGTAGAAGCTGTACATGGGTTTTCATATGGTAGTGGGGCAACGATTTTTCCACAAGCATTGGCTATAGGAGCAACATGGAACAAGAAGCTAACAGAAGAAGTTGCGACAGCTATTGGCGAAGAAACCCTTGCAGCAGGTACCATGCAAGCTTGGTCTCCAGTGTTAGACGTAGCACAGGATGCTCGTTGGGGACGCTGTGAGGAAACTTTTGGCGAAGATCCGGTGTTGGTATCACAAATTGGCGGAGCTTGGATTAAGGGTTATCAGTCTAAAGGCTTGTTTACTACTCCAAAACATTTCGGAGGTCACGGTGCTCCGTTGGGTGGTCGTGATTCTCATGATATAGGATTATCCGAGCGAGAAATGCGTGAAGTACATCTAGTTCCGTTCCGTCATGTTATTCGTAATTATGATTGTCAGTCTTTGATGATGGCTTACTCAGATTTTCTAGGAGTGCCGGTCGCAAAAAGTAAGGAGTTGTTGCACAATATCTTGCGAGAAGAATGGGGGTTTAACGGTTTTATTGTTAGTGATTGTGGTGCTATCGGTAATTTAACGGCACGCAAACACTATACGGCAAAAGATAAGATTGAAGCAGCTAACCAGGCATTGGCAGCAGGTATTGCAACAAATTGTGGCGACACATATAATGATAAAGAAGTGATACAGGCAGCTAAGGACGGACGTCTCAACATGGAAAATCTGGATAACGTTTGTCGTACTATGCTGCGTATGATGTTCCGTAATGAATTGTTTGAAAAAACTCCCAATAAACCTTTGGATTGGAATAAAATATATCCGGGATGGAACTCGGACAGCCATAAAGAAATGGCACGTCAGGCAGCCCGAGAGTCTATCGTAATGTTAGAGAATAAGGAAAATATATTGCCTTTGGATAAAGGTATCCGTTCGATTGCAGTATTAGGTCCCGGAGCAGACGATTTGCAGCCGGGTGACTATACTCCGAAATTGCAGCCCGGTCAGTTAAAATCAGTATTGACAGGTATCAAACAAGCTGTGAGCAAGCAGACGAAAGTAATTTATGAGCAAGGTTGCGACTTTACAAACTTGAGTGAGACGAATATTCCTAAAGCGGTCAAAGTAGCTTCTCAAGCAGATGTAGTAATTATGGTTTTGGGAGATTGTTCAACCAGTGAAGCTACGACAAATGTTTACAAAACATCCGGTGAAAACCATGACTATGCAACCTTAATTCTGCCAGGTAAACAACAAGAGCTACTGGAAGCGGTTTGTGCAACTGGGAAACCGGTCATATTGGTTCTTCAGGCCGGTCGTCCTTATAATCTGACAAAGGCTTCTGAATTGTGTAAAGCTATTCTTGTCAACTGGTTGCCGGGACAAGAGGGAGGTCCCGCCACAGCAGATGTGTTGTTCGGTGATTATAATCCTGCTGGTCGTTTGCCGATGACTTTCCCACAGCACGTAGGTCAGTTACCTCTCTATTATAACTTCAAAACTTCCGGTCGCCGTTATGAATACTCTGATCTGGAATATTATCCCCTCTACTATTTTGGATATGGTTTGAGTTATACCTCTTTTGAATACTCAGACCTGAAGGTGCAGGAGAAAGACAATGGCAATATTGCCGTGCAGGCAACTGTGAAAAACGTAGGTCAGCGTGCAGGTGATGAGGTTGTTCAATTGTATGTCACCGATATGTATGCCAGTGTAAAGACACGTATTACGGAATTGAAGGACTTCACTCGTATCAATCTGAAGCCGGGTGAATCGAAGACGGTTTCTTTTGAATTGACGCCTTATGAGTTATCATTGCTCAATGAACGCATGGATAGAGTGGTAGAGAAGGGGGCATTCAAGATATTAGTTGGCGGTGTTAGTCCTCAATATGTGGCTAAAGACCGCATTAAGGATAGTGTAGGCTATACAGATTCCGGAAAAGGTGTGTCCGGTATGTTTGAATATACCCACGAATTTGCTGCAGATTTCAGTTTGGCTCTATTTAAAGTAGAAGAAAACCTGGTGAAGAATCAGAAAATAGTTTGGGTGTCTGTTAAGAACGATGGTACTTTAATGGATACCGGTAAGATTGATATGTATGTTGGTGGCAAGAAGACAGGAGATAATGTCCATTATGAATTGGCTCCGGGAGAAGAAAAATTGATACCTTTCCATGTGGATAAAGACAGTGATGCGCCTGTTGTATTTACCACTAAATATAAAGTGTTATCTCTTTAACCATTCTCACTGATATTATGAAAAAACTTTTAGCATTCTTATGTATTTGTATGCAGCTTGTCCCATTATGGGGACAGGCTGTATCGCGTATCTCCAATGGAGTGAAAGTAGAGGCTGGAACAGTCTGTGTGGAACTGGAATGTTTTTCTCCTTCTATTATACGTGTGAAGAAATATCCTTCGGGAAAACTACCGGAAAAACAGTCTCTTTCGGTTGTCAAGCAACCGGAAAATGTGAAATATAAATTGCAGGAGAAGGATAACCGGATGACACTTATTACTTCCAAATTGTCTGTTTCTCTGGATATCGCAAAGAATCAGGTCTGTTTTACGGATAAGGGCGGAAAAGTCCTATTAGTGGAAAAACCTTCTTCTGTCGGTTTTACTCCATTCGATGATGCAGGAATGTCTACATATAAGGTTCGCCAGAGTTTCCGTCTGGATGCTGATGAGGCTATTTATGGGTTGGGACAGCACCAGCAGGGACGGATGAATCAGCGGAATCAGACAATGGTTATGCGGCAGGTTAATATGGAGATTTATATTCCGTTGATTCACTCTGTCAAAGGATACGCTTTGTTTTGGGATAATTATTCTGCTACTACCTTTACGGACAATGAGCAGGGAATGACTTTTGAGTCGGAAGTCGGAGATTTGTGTGATTATTACTTTGTATATGGTGGGAGTGCTGATAGAGTTGTGGCAGGATTGCGCGACCTCACCGGACAGACTCCCATGTTCCCGCTTTGGTCATTTGGTTTCAACCAGTCCAGAGAACGTTATGTCAGCCAGGATGAGTTGATCGGGGTAGTGAAGAAGTATCGTGATCTGCAAATTCCTCTGGATGGCATTGTGCAGGATTGGCGCTATTGGGGAGAAGACCATGCAGACTGGAACGCAATAGAGTTCCGCAATCCTCTGTTTCCCAATCCTAAAAAGATGCTGGATGATGTGCATAAGCTGAATGCCCATGCAATGATTTCTGTTTGGCCTTCTTTTGGCCCGGCTACCAATCCGTATAAAGATTTCGAACGGCAGAACAAGTTGATGGCACACGAGACTTTTCCGCAGAACTCCGGCGTCAAGGTATATGATGCTTACGATCCTGTGGCAAGAGATATTTACTGGAAGCATTTGAACGAGCAGATGTTCAGCATCGGCATGGATAGTTGGTGGCTGGATGCTACCGAACCAGAGCATAATCCGATTAAAGAAGAGGATTACGATTATCAAACTTATCTGGGCTCTTTCCGCAAGGTTCGTAATGCTTTTCCATTAGTCAGTGTAGGTGGTGTCTACGATCATCAACGGGCAGTGACTTCTGATAAACGAGTTCTTATCTTGACACGTTCCGCCTTTGCCGGACAGCAACGTTATGGTGCGCAGTCGTGGTCGGGGGATGTCGTTGCTGCCTGGGATGTGCTACATAACCAGATCTCTGCTGCCCTGAACTTCTCACTTTCGGGCATACCTTACTGGAACTCGGATATCGGCGGATTCTATACAACCAATCATTTTCCTGGTGGTGTGGAGGACCCGGATTATCAGGAATTGTATATACGCTGGATGCAATTTTCCGTTTTTACCGGTATGATGCGTTCACACGGTACAAATACTCCGCGTGAGATTTTTCAGTTTGGGAATCGGGGTAATTGGGCTTTCGATGCGCAAGAGAAGATGATAAATCTTCGCTATCGTTTACTACCTTATATTTATTCCGCATCATGGAATGTTACTTCTAATGGTGGAAGCCTGATGCGTGCCTTGTTTTCTGATTTTCCGACAGACAAAAAGGTGTTGGACTTAGGTGATGAATATATGTTTGGTAAGTCTATTCTGGTAGCTCCGGTTACAAGTACAAGCAGGATCCGTTCTTTATATTTGCCAGAGGGAATTCGTTGGATTGATTTTTGGACAGGTGAAATGCAGGATGGTGGACGTGAGATTACTCGCAATGCTCCTATTGATATAATTCCGTTGTATGTGAAGGCCGGTTCCATCATTCCAGTAGGACCTTCTGTGCAGTATGCGACTGAGAAGCCATGGGATAATCTGCAAATCCGTATCTATCCTGGTGCTGATGGGGAGTTTATCCTATATGAGGATGAAGGTGATAATTATAATTATGAAAATGGAAAGTACACTACTATCCGCATGACATGGAATGACAGAAAGAAACAGCTTACCATCTACCCTTGTGAGGGAGGTTATGATGGTATGCTGAAAGAACGTAATTTCCGCATTACCCTTGTGGACGGACAAGAGGGTCTTGGTTTGGATAATGAATCGCATACTGTAAACGTTGCATACAAAGGGGAAAAATTACATGTAAAACTACCATGAAAAATATTGTTAAATTAATTGGCATAACTTTAGTCTCAGGTTTGTTCGTAAGTTGTGCATCAACAGAGCAGAAAAAAGTTCATAATGAGAGGATTGTTACTAATCCTATAGATTTGAATTATCGTTTTCAGCCGAACGAGGAGTCGCGGCGTGAAGCTGCCGACCCAGTACTGGAATATTTTAAGGGATATTATTACCTGTTTGCTTCCAAGTCAGGTGGTTACTGGCGTTCGGAAGATCTGGCTAAATGGGAGTATATTCCCTGCACTACTATTCCGACCTTGGAAGATTATGCTCCTACCATTCTTGTTTATGGTGATACGCTTTACTTTACTGCATCCAGCGAAAATACCCGGATTTTCAAGAATGCCCATCCAGGGATGGATACATGGGAAGAAGTAGATGCGAAGTTGATTTACTGTCAGCATGATCCGGCCTTCTTTAAAGATGATGATGGAAAGGTCTATCTGTATTGGGGATGTTCTGATGTAGATCCGATTATGGGTGTGGAAGTAGATCCGAAGAATGGTTTCTGTGCTCTTGGAGAACCTAAACCTCTAATTGAACATAATGGTGATAAATATGGTTGGGAAGTTCCTGGAAAGAATAATGAGGAATCACGTCAAGGCTGGAATGAAGGTCCTTGTGTACTGAAACATAATGGGCGTTATTATTTGCAGTATGCTGCTCCTGGTACCCAATATCGTATTTATGGTGATGGTATTTATGTTGGTGATAATCCGTTAGGTCCCTTTGAATATGTAGAAGACAACCCTTTTTCTTTTAAACCTGGTGGTTTTATCGGTGGTGCAGGGCATGGCCATACATTCAAAGATAAGTATGGCAATTATTGGCATGTAGCTTCTATGACAATTTCTGTGCGTCATTGGTTTGAACGTCGTTTAGGTATATTCCCTGTTGTTGTTTCCGATAAATACGGTATGTATGCGCTTACTACTTTTGCCGATTACCCGTTCTACATTCCCGATAGGAAAGTAGATTTTGAAAAAGAAGATATTGGCATGGGGTGGAACTTACTTTCGTATAAGAAAAAAGTATCTGCTTCTTCCTTTCTTGAAGGTTATGAACCTGAGTTTGTAAATGATGAACAAGTTGAAACTTGGTGGGCTGCTCAAACAGGCAATAAGGGTGAATGGTTGCAAATGGACCTTGGCAAACCGATGAAGATAAATGCTATCCAAGTAAACTTTGCCGATCATAAGTTCAATGTTCATGCTCCTCATGGACCGGTAGTTTACCAATACTATATCGAAGGTTCAGCTGATGGGAAGAGTTGGACTCGTTTGGTTGATGAAGAAAAGAACAAGAAAGATGCTCCCCATAAACTACATACTTTGAATGCTCTCGTAAAGATGCAATATCTGAGAATTTGCAATACGAAAGATATGGAAGGCTGTTTCTCTTTATTTGATTTACGTATTTTTGGTCAGGGTGATGGCTGTCTCTTATACACATCTCCGAGCCCACGAGACGCGTAGTA
>OWJJ01000802.1_pt1 | contig 21118 bp, 24 predicted proteins | sample 1732811 | NCBI WGS metagenome assembly OWJJ01 (sample SAMN05065756, study PRJEB22554) | human gut metagenome | biome: ENVO:2100002; feature: ENVO:00000062; material: ENVO:00002003 | host: Homo sapiens | place: USA
CCGCGGGATACACAAAGCGCCTCGCATAAGGCATGGACACTATACTGACCATGCAGTTTGGCAAGCTCTTGTAGCTTTTCTTGAAGCGGCGCTGAAACCGTGCAGTTGACCCTTTGAAGAATCTCAATCTTCTGCTCCAACTTTTGAAGTTTCTGTTTCGTTTTAATAAACGCCTGCTAGCTGACGGCATGACCGGAGTCTGTCATGGTCACAGTGTACGGCTTGATCCATGTATAGAACGTACTTCTGGCCACGCCGGAGTCGGCACAAATCTCGGCGACAGATTCACCGGCCCGGTAGCGGGCAACCAGAGTTTGCTTTTCCTCTATGCTGATGCGCATGGTTTGATTCCTCCTGGAAAATGGTGTAGAATATCATTGTAGAGAAGGAAATTCAATTTAGCTATGGTACGATTATAGTACGGGAAATGCGAGAGATGAGTTATTATTCTACAAAAAGGAAACTTGCGTACTTATAATGATGCGCTTTTTGGTGATTGGCATGATTTATGACAGGAGGATTGTCTGATATGAGTTATTGCATAGCTTGGAAAAAGAATGAGCAAGTCTTTATGTTGTCGGAATCCGCTATATCCTCCTTTGAAGATGATATACAAGCAGGCATCAGTACCTTTGGAGAGGTTCAGGGACTGTATGGGAAGTACTATGTGCAGGAAGGTTTGCTTAAAATCATAAAGATAAATGATGATTTTGTCTTGGGAGTTTCTGGAGATGTGCCAACGATAATAGAATTGTTGACACATGTTTACAGTCTTCGGGAGATGTTGACATTGGAAATCCTTCGGAATATCATCACGAATAATTATCAAGACAGAGGGATCAGTGCGATCGTGGTGGAAAAAGGTCGGCATCCTCAAATTTATTTGTTTGAGGAGAACCGTTTTTCCTGTACAGACAGATGCGAGATTGGAGCCGGAAGAAAAAATGCTTTTTTTTCTGCAGATATCAATCAAATAATCGATCAGGAGTATGCGGAAGGTGATGAACACGACTATTTGGCAAAGGTGATCGGTTGCGCACAATGCTACTCAATAAAAAACCGCTGCATACAGGAAGGCTACGGCGGAACATTTTATGGCGTCGTTATAGGCAGTAAGATAGAGTGGTTCCGTGATATGGGCTATTATATCTTCAAAAAGGACATCCAGGACGGATTTTTCACATCTGTTATTAACCGGCGGGACAGCGTGTTTTCCACATCAAATTTTTCGGACCACACGATATTTATGCTGAATTTCCTCATGGATAAGGAGGTTTGGGAGAATCCGTACTTCAAGCGCGCTGTCATGAAATCTCTGCATACAAAAAATCCATTTTACTTCTTTATATATTCCAGCTATTATCATGTGGCCTTTTATATCAGGATGAATAGCGAATCTCAAAACTTCTTTTTAAAAAGATGGATCAAACGAAACAACGATGATGTATACTGCGCATTCGCATTCAGACCTGAGTTGGAGGAAATGTGTGTGAAGTATGCGAACGAGACAAGCAAACTCCCCACACTGGTTGAACTTCCGTCTATCCGCGAGCCCTATATGCCGCATGAGCTGGCCAAATCTTTTTGCGATATTCCGGACAGGCTGTCTTCTGATGTCCAAAAACACATGGACTTTGATTTTTCGTTATACAGCGTTCCGGGATATGATCTGAACTGTATTGTTCCCATCAAAAGAGCCATATCTGAATATCACAACTTGGTATTGGTAGATTTTCATTACTTCTACAGTGTGTGCAATGAGATATATGGCCGATATCACAAGCTGCACGATATAGATGTTAGTAAGATGGACCTGCGCCCCCTGGTGTCCTTGTTTTTAAACCAGATAGCAGAGAACGATTTCGATAAATATTTGCTCGTGTTTGTGAAAGAGGTCGGCAGAAGTGAATGCTTGGACGGTGTCGATTTATCGTGTCTCCTTACCACATATAAAAATGTTGAATTTATTGAAGTGCCCAATTTTGAAACGGATCTCTGTGGAACGCTGTTCCTGCTGTTCAAAAACTATTACCTGAATGACCGCTTTTTTCACCTGGACAAATTTGTTATTGCCGCTGACAATATCAAGGTCAATGGACTCTTATCAGCCATAACTCCCGAGTTTAACTTCGGCAATTCAAACCCGGATATTGTACTGATAAGAAATATGAATGGAATGACCGCAATAGATGGCCGTTTTCGTTATGCTGTGATTGATTATTGGATTGTTGCGGCGTTTGGAATACCATTTGAAAGCCTTGGAATGTTAGATGCATTGCTCGAGAATGAGTGTGGTGACGCGTTTTACTCTGATCAGTAAACATTTTTGTTGAAGACTATCCAAACAAGTAATATTACAAGGTTGAACATTTTGCTTCCTTGGCTGACCCTGCCTAGTCTGAACAAATTGTTGCCATTGTTCGGATTAGGTGGGGTCAATTTGTGCCTGAAATCCTTGTTATATCAAGGGCTTCAGGCTTTTTGCTCGTTTTTGCCTGGTGTCACTTGCAAAACACAAACAGCGCAAAACTGAAGTGGAAAACGTGTAATCGGTGAGATTCGAACCTCTCTGATGCCACTTCTGTTTCCCTCATGCGTTGCCTTTCATAAAAACATCTTCTACTTGACATGGGGTCAAATTTTTCAATGTGTGATGTGGTCGCTGAGTATTATAGAACTCAATATAGGAATCAACTCTCCACTTGAAGTCCGCTTCAGATGTGTAGTTCTTACGATAGGCTTCCTCCTTTTTGAATGTGGCGAAAAAGGATTCAGCCACGGCATTGTCATGAGGCTTGCCGGAATTGGAAAATGATTGTACTATAAAGCGTTCATGAAGTAATTGCCGGAAACGACGAGATGCATATTGAGAACCTCTGTCGCTATGAAAAATAAGCTTGGCTTCAGGAGTGCGTTGTTCCCAAGCTATTTTGAACGTAGATGTGATCAACTGAGTGCTATTCTTTTTTGAAATCTTATAAGCGATGACCTTACAGGAAAACAAATCTAAAATCATACACGTGTAAAGATAGTGATTCCCTAACTTAAAGCAAGTGACATCACTGACCCAAATTTGATTTGGCCGGTCTGCCTGGAATTGCTGTCGGAGAATATTCTTTTTCCTCTGGCTCATGGAGTTTTAAATAGTCCTTCTTGGCAGTTGTACGGATGCTGGACAGCCCCATTTCGCACATCAGTTTTGCCACATATTCTTTGCTGACTCTGTTGTCCGCGTTGAGCAAGGATTGTACGGATTTTCTCAGCACCCAACACTTGTCGATACCCATTGAACACCTCACGAATCAAAGTACAGTATTCCTCCCGACGCTTCTCAAACCAGGCATTGCCCCGCTTATTGCGAAGGATATGGTTACTTTTAAGGTGTGCGATCACTGCCACGGGAAGATGTTGCCGCAGATGATGAACCAAATATTTCAATTTAACGGAAAAGAAATAGAAATTAAAGGTATCCAAGGTTACAGATGTGAAAGCTGCGGAAATGAAGTCTATGAAGCGAAAGAAATCCAAATGATTGACAAGATCATTCGGGTCATGAATGATAAACCAGCTGTTGGCATCTTAAATCTGGAGGAAACAGCAGACTATCTGCGTGTTAGTAATCAAACTGTTTACAATATGATTAAAGATGGCCGAATCAAAGCATACAATATCTAATTTTCTCTACTGGTCTTCCACATAATAATTTTGGAAAATGCTACCTAAAACCCATATTCTGTGCTATACTGACATAAAAATATAAAAATTGCTGTGTGAAAACGAGAAAAGATTTGCCAAAACATACTGAACTGTATTTTAGGTACAATTTAGAGGGGAGAATGGAATGGCATCAGAGGTACAGAAAACGATTGAAATCAACAACACTCCGATAGGATGGACGAAACTAACGAAGGAAATTAAGACTTATACGCAACTGACGGTCCATACGTCTATAAAAAACCAATTGGATGATCAGCAACTTTTTTGTTTACGCTACTGTTTTGTAGAGTTGGATCGCCTAGACCAATACCATCTGGTACGATACCCTTTTACTCTTCAAATTAGAGTAGAGAAAGAAAGTGATGCATTCCGGATACAACATTATCTAGCCGTGATGACCGCTCTGCGGAATATTAATCTGGAGATTTTTTGCGGGAAGCAGATTATCCGTGGCCGGCGTAACCTATCCTACGATTTCTACCGCATTCTCCCCCTGCTTTGCATAGGGACAGAGAACCGGAAGTGGATGATTCCCTACTTCGCTATGGTAGATCCAGGGGACACCACAGAAATTCAGGATTTGGATGTAAAAGATTTTCAGCAGAAGCCTCTGGTGTTCCCTGAGAGCAATGGAGAAACGAGCAGCCTGCTGCGCTGGCTTTGTATGCAAAATTTGTGGCGTTTACAGCGAGATATGTCCGGTGCGGGGAAAGAGACCATGAGCAGAGAGGACAAGCAGGCCCTGAGTCGGGCCCTGCTGCGGTATTTGAACAGCGAACTGCCCCGCCTAGGTTTACTGGCGAGGCTGATTTGGACCATATTTCTGCGCAGTCTTTCCGACAGTAAGGATTTGTTTTATCGAGACGATAAAAAATGTTGGCATATCGATATGGAGACCCTGCGCTGTACCCGCCTGGATGCCGTCTCATATGCCGAGGGGCTTCTCCAACTAATGGAAAATGCCTGCCTTCACAGTCAGATGCAGCGCAGCTACATATCCGTCCGCATCAGCGATGTCAACATCATGGCTGAAGGACCGCTGCGAGTGGCTGAGGCTGCCCAGACCCGTCTGGATATTTACCGGCGCCAGGGCAGATTGTGGACAGATCATGCCGAACAGGGGCAGACCGGTGACTCTAGGCAGGCAAGGCTGTCCCTGGACTACACGCTGGACCGATACACAAAGTTCTGCCTAGAGTTCTCAGTACTCAATGACGCGCGGTATGTCTCGAAAGGAGGACACGAAGAACTTTGGGGCATTGTCAGAACCTTCGCCCATAACCGGGGCATAGCAGACTTGACCGACATGTCCCTGAATCAGGTCTTTTCTTATCGCTGTAACGCAGAGCATACGGAGGACATTGCCAAACATTATGGCCTGCGGTTGTTGGAAAAGACGGTCCAGCTGAATGGGGGCCTTTTCAGCGTTTTATCTCCCGGAATGCTTGGGCAACAGACACGATACAGTTCCTTTTCCCAAGCCCAGGTAAAAAAATGCTACGACCAGATAAAGTCTGATGAGCCCTACACGGAATTCAACGTCTTACTTCCGCTTCACCCCCATTGGAACGATATACGTGAGTCCTCTGAGCGAAGTTCTCCGCCCGAGAGCCTTTTGCAGTTGGAAACATTGAGGGGACCAGAATACCGCCCAAGAGTACTTCGCTTACAGGCACAGGCCGTCCGGGACAAACAGGGGCCATTTTTCCAGGAGAGCGTTCAGCTGATGCCTCCTGAGTCTCCGTTTCTGCCAACGAGGCCATCTATCCAAAACCGTCAGAATACATGGTTCCACAACAAAGAGAATTTGATTACCCAGCTTTATAAGGAACTGAATGACTGGATAAACAATCTCAATGATCTCTGGCTGTTGGATCTTATGCTGATTAGAGACGTTGTCTTTTCGGAGATTCTGGCCAAAGCAATTTTTTATCTACTAGTGAAACGTCAAAAGCAACAGGAACCTGTGTTGCTGGCCTTGATGCTTCCTGATGAGATGTTTATCAGTGAGATAGTTCGTATGTTTTCTATTTTTTATGATAAACAACTCAGTGATGTACAATGGATGGGCGAGAGCCAGATTGCCCTTTGCAGCTATCAAGAGGAGCACAGCTGCTACTTTCCTCAGGTTCATTTTCTCTTGGCTGGAAAGAGTTCTGGTTCTGCGCGGGTCACAGCGCGTACATTTGCCTACTACAACACTGGTCCCAGTTTGGAACTGCTGCCGCAAATTCGTTATCTGACCCGAACGGAGCAGGAGACGGCAGTACCACAGTTCCCCTTTGATTTGTTCCTCACAGCCTCACTCCAAGCTCCGCAAGATCAAAGAAGCTGGTTTTTGGAGGGAATGGAGCGAGCGCTAGAACAGGACCTGTGGAAGCGTCCCTACGGATGCCAACTGAAAGATATCCGGGTTCGGCTTCACTCGAATATCTACCTCTCCAGTTTCTATGAGGCAGAGCTTCTATTTCACAACGTGGGGATTATTTACCGATTTTCTCACTTGATTGTCCGCCATTTGCTGACACAACTCTCCGAGCATTCAGATCGGCCTCTGGTGGTGGTAGGGTATGAGTTTTACTCCTCGGTGCTTACCGAACAGATTGCACAGTTGCTGACGAAAGAGGGGGAGAAAGCACAGTATCTAATTTACGCCAACAGCCAGGAGGATGAGCGGATTCATCTCTCCCCTCAGCTAAAACAAATGCATCCAAACGACCGGGAAGATCTTCTCAATCATGGAGATTATGTGGTGATTTTACCCATTGGAACCACCATGTCCACTCTGTACCACATTATGGATGAGATCCAAGCCCGGTGGGCGGATAGCCGTTTTCCTTATGAGAACTATGTCCTAATTTTGGTAGGAGAGGATTCAAAGAATATTTCTCCCCGCTACTGGTATTTGACCGATACCCATCAGATCACCCTGTGCCCCCAAAAACAGGGTGATCCTGAGACTCGTTGTCGTTTCCTCCTGTCGCCCCAAGCTCAGTGGAGTGAAATGCGCCACGATCCCCATGGGACAGGAGAGGATGAAGCTGTGCTGGTCTATGTGGACAAAACCTCTACCAGGCCAAAGGAAATTTTCTTGTTAGAGGACGCCCATTTTCAGGGTACATCCCACTTTTTGACCGATCCACAGGAAAACGACCGGCGGCTTGCGCTTCTCAAAGGCTTGGTATACTATGGCCATATTGCAGAGGGAAATAACCACTTTCAGTTCTATGTGGATATGGAACGGTATTTTTCCCGTGCCCAACGGAAAGATCCGGAAAATAAACGGAAAACCGTTGACCAATGGCTCCAAGGCCTGCGCAGCGCAGTTGATCCCAATGCCTACAATATCATTGTCTCCCCCCTTCACAAGGAGGACTCTCCCTTTGCAAAGGCGGTTATTGATCAAGTCTTTGAGCACAGTCTGCGTTTCCTTCACATGAATCTTTCGGATACCTACCGGGAGGATGCGCGAGCAAAGTTCAGCTATATTGCTGATGAGTACCGGGAAATTCGGCAATTTGATCGAGTGAAACCTGTAAATGTTTACTTTGTCAATACTGCCATTACCTCAGGATCCACATTGATCAGAGCCAGGAATTTGGTCACCATGCTGATGGCGGAATCCGGGATGCCGTATGACAGAGAAAGTATTTTCAAAGGTTGTTTTGTCCTCATTAACCGCAGTGCCTATGACACACTGAACTCATATGTGAAAGACCCAGAACAGCATTTTTGGGCCTATCTTCATCTGGCAGTTCCTTCTTTCAACAGCAGGCGCGATCGTTGTCCAACATGTGAATTGACGGAGCAGTACCGCATCTTGGAGAATAGTTCGGCAATGAACGAGCTAGGCCATGAGTTCCGCCGTCTACAACTCAAACACAAGAAACGAACATTGAAAGAGTACCAGTCCTGGCTGGAAAATACGGTAATGTACAGTGGCGGCTACGCCGGGTGGCTTCGGCAATGGCTGTACAATTATGTCAGAGAGCCACACCGTACACGCTCCGGTTACCATGTGGGTATTTTTACGGTAGATCCTGATGCCTATTCAAACCTCTTGGCGTTGTATCATTTGCTGCAATGGGGCGTAGAGGAGTTTCTGAATGAAAAGAAAATAGATGAAAACAATCACTGCGAGAACAGTGAGAATTTTCTGAAGCACATTCACACCTTTACTCTTTACGACCTAGAGCGCCTAGTAAAGCGGCATTCTCAAGACGCATCCGCTGCTGTGGGAGACCGCCCACAGTGTCTCAAGTCGGAATACTGGGTACGAGTCCTTATTGATATCGTCTGCGCACAAAAGAATTATTTGCGTATGACTGCTATACACCGTTCCTTTTTAAAATTGGACACCATCGCGGGGCATTTGACCACAAGTATCCCAGAACGTGCTCGCCAAACCTCCATGATTTTGGCAGAGCTCATGGAAGAACAGTTGAGAGAAGTAGAATCTCCGGCACTCAAAGCAGAATGGCTAATTTCCTTTATTAAAGTTCTTTCTCGCCCTCACTTAGCCCAGTATCACCATGTTCGCCAGGGCATTCTGACACTTATGCTCCATCTTACGGCCTATGCTATCGGCGCATCGGATTACCTCCCTAAACATCTTACGTTTGCCCGACCTTTCTTGCGGGAAAGTAAGGTGGAAATAGATGAGGTGATACGTAGCCAGGTTCTGCAAACTCTGCTAAAACGTTTGGCTGGGCTGCAGTCCACATATTTTCTGCATCGGAACAACATGGAACATGTGATATCGTCATTTGACCGTTTGCGGAAGAGTTTCCTGGCCAAGGAAATAGAGGGAGCGTGGGAATACAAATGCTCTAACCCCGTTCCCACCAGCATACAGGTAGAACAAAATATGATCAAACTGGTCAAATGGACATCCTCTTACGGAGACGATGAAAACGGATGCCATTTGATTGAGGCAAGTTTCCTGAATCCGGAGGGAGGGAATTGAAATGGATAACGGATTAGACCGTATGTATCGGAGCATGATCCTTGAAAATACCCGTCTGCTAGTCAAGGGACTAGAGCGCCTTCATCAGGCTTATGATCTGGAGCAGGTTAGGAACCACCAGCAGTTGGAAAATCCATGGCAAATGGATAAGCTTCGCCAATTTATTAAAACGTCTTATCAGAATAGCCGTGATGGAGAGAAGTTTCTGTATCAGAATCCGAATGCAGAACTTTTTCGTTTTAGAAAACTCTCTTCTCTCCAGAAGGAGGATGCTACTTGTCTGAGTGGGATGCTCCTACTTTATCATCAGCTACAGGTTCTTGAAGGTATTCCTGTGGATCAGCTTTCCGATGCCTATGAGACTTTGTGTAATAGTATCCGCATTATTCAAGGTGCGGATATGTGTTATCTGGTATTCCGTCGTCAAACTGATACCCGTATTCTCTGTGCCTCATCGGTCAATCGGGAGTGTCTGGATTCCCAGTTGGGCAGTCGGGAAGCAGAAAAGTTACTGGACCGACTTGTCAAGAACGAAGAAATCCAGACAATTACCGAGGGTGTCTATCTGGAAAACGGCGTGGAGGTTTTGGATGGGAGAAAGCCCCTCGAAAACTGGCAAGATGTACAGTTTCTGCTTCTTCCCATCCTACTCTATGATGCTCAAGGTGCTAATCGAGAAGAGCAAACCTATCTGATCTGCCAGCGTAAAATAGAGAATGCCTGGAACCCAGATAGTCCTAACACCTTGCTTAGGGTACGAGATACACTTTTTCTGCGTGGGCAGCTGGCTCAAGCTCTGATGCGAGATCTATATAGTTTGTTGGCAGGGCTTCGGGAATACCGAGACATTAGCCGTCGAAGTAAAGAGGGGGATCCGTTACAGATCCTACATATTTCTGACCTTCATGTGACTGAGAAAAATTGTCAGGTAATTAAGAAAGCTATTACTCGGTTAAAACTGGAAGATGGCCCCTTTGATTTCCTAGTCATTACCGGGGATGTGGCCCAGGGGCGCTCAGCTGCGGGTGATTTGGAACGGCACTATGACTGTGCAGCTGAAGTGATCCGCGCTTTGGCATTTCGTATGTGGAGTGAGATTGAAGGTGGGGAGCAGATCTTACGTCAGGATTGGAAGCGCCGGACCATAATCATTCCGGGCAACCACGACTATGCGTCTATGAACGAATTGGAGACCCAACACGGTGAGAATCATCGTGCTAGCGCAGGAGGTAGGCCTGCAGCTAAAGAGGGCAGCGCTATGACCAAATTCACCTACTATATCAATTTCGTGCGCAAACTTTTGGATGAGGACATTGGTGAACTGATTGATAGCAACTTGAACGAAGTACGCCGGTACGACAAGATGGGGGTGGACTTTCTCTGCTTCAATACCAGCATTATGGCTAACCCTGCCCGGAACAACAAGGTTCATTTGGACAAGGACTTTGCTCAGCAGGTAATCCATCGTCTTACCTCAGAGTCTAAAGAACGGTTTCTCATTTTTCTGGGACATCATGGTCCTGGCTATCCAGTAGATTATGTTTCCGACGAATACTTGGAGCGCTATATCTGCCGCAACATCACCAAACAATATGCAGAGGGGATCAAAAAGGACCTAGATTCTGACCGTCAGTTGGCGCTTTCCCAGCTTAAAGATTCCTTGGAGAAATTGGAATACACCAGTGGAAAGTCCCTACTAGACAATGATTTTATCCAGGTGTGGCTACTTGAAAACGAGGAAAAGACCCTGCCGGACGCCATCAGGAATAAGGTGATACGCCGCAGAAAGAAAACCCGCCTTTATCATGAGTTAACATTCCTGCTGGAGCAATTGAGCCGAGAGGAAACAGAGCGCAGTATTAACGAGCGATACCAGAAGATCATTGCAGAAATCAGACGCACGGAACTTCTGTCCCAAAATGACCAACAGGCATACAGGATGGTATTTGAGCAGTTGAATCAAGGTCTAGCCCTCACTGCTTGCCTGTCTGGACATACGCACGAATGGAATATGGATAGAGTCCGCAATCACTATGTTGCCAAACGATTCCAGTGGGAACGGATAGAACAAAAGCCAGGCAGCGACAAATTGGAACGGAAAATTTCTCTGCACTATGGCGTGTGTAAACTTACCTGGGGTGAAGAAAAGCCAAATGTTAACTATGAGCAATGGGATGAAGATGTGCTTGTAACCTAAAATACACTAAATACAATATTGTATTTAGTGTATTTGTAACCTTGGCGAGTGGCGGATATCATCAATTCTAAGTAGAAATAGAATGGAGAGAACATTATTCGTCCAGACATCCGATGTGGTGTTAGATGATAGTGGTATCATCAATGTTGGAAATATCGAAATTCTGGATTTCCCACCGGACGATATACTGACCTAAGTAAACCGGCTGTTTGGAAGATAAAAGTGGTTTGTAACATAATATGGGATAAACCACTTTTGTCATTTTACACTGCATAAGTTACCGTTCCCTGGATCATCTCATACCACTTGGTCACCGTATGCCGGGTCACCGTTGCACCCCTGGCAATCACGCTGTAATTTGTCTCGTCGGAGTGGAAGTTCATGTATTCCCAGATCTGCCGCTGCTTCTTGGTGAGTTTCTCAGGCGATGGGATTCCTCTCATCCGGTCCTGGATAGCCTCCTGCTTTGCATTCATCTGTTGGATCAGTACCTTCAGCTTTTCCTCGCATTCCTCGCGGGTGTGGGCGTAGACGCCTTTGGAATGCTTTGTGCCATCCTCCGGCCAGGTGGGGGAATAGCGGCCCTCGAAGAGGTGGTCATTGAGTTCGTTGATGCAGCCGGTTCCGGGCTTTCGGGGGCGTCGCATGACTGGTTGGAAGTCGGCAAGGGGGTTCTGTGTTACCTCCGAAGTGTCCTCCGCCACTTCATTGCTCAGCCCACGGTCAATCTTAGCCGCGGCCTCACTGAGCATATCTCCGGTGATGTGGGTGTAGATATCCAGCGTGGTCGCTGCCGACACATGGCCCAGCATAGCGGAGAGGATTTTGGTGTCCATTCCGTTTTCAAGAGCCATGGTGGCGAAAGTATGGCGTAAATCATGGAAGTGGATGTGCGGCAGTCCCGCCTCTTTCAGCAGTACCTTCATCCAGTAGTAGGCGGCGCTTGGCCGCACCGGTTTCTCCGGTGCCAGAGGATCCGGAAAGATCCACTGGCTGATGGCATGTTTCTTCCGCTCCTTCAGACGCTGGATGGTGCTGGGCGGGAGACGGATAGCGCGCCTGCCCCGTTCCGTTTTGGTTTTGCCGATCTCCAGCTCCCCTCGCTTGGGGGCATTCACAGAGCGGAGGATCTTCAGCGTTCCGGTACTTGCATCGAAGTCCTTCCACATGAGGCCGCAGATCTCACCCCCGGTGCAGACTGGTGGTCAGCTCCGCGTAGAAGAAGTCCCGCCAGGTCTCGTTCTTGTCCACTGCCGCCAAGAAGGCGTCCATCTGCTCCCGGTCCAGAACCTGCTTGGGCTTGTAGCTGTTCTTGGGCAGCTTGGTTCCGTCCGTGCGATTGTAGGGGATGATGTGATCCCGTTCCGCGTCTTTGAGACACCGGTGGAGCATGGCGTGGATGCGGAGCACCATAGTGTCCGACAGCTCGTACCCGTACTCCGGATGGTCGTGGACCCGGCCCTCTTTTTTCAGCTTCTGGTACAGCTTCTGGATATCCAGACGGGTGATGCGGGAGATGATCTTGCCGCCTAAGTAGGGCTTCACGTAGCATCGGATGTACTGCTCGTAGCTGCGCAGGGTGTTGGGACGCAGGGTGACAGCACCGTACGTACTCCTCCATCCAGCGGTCCAGATAATCGCCCAGTGTCATGCGGCTGTCCTCGGTGAGCTGCGCATCCTGATAGAGGTCCATGTCCCGGTGGAGCTTGGCCAGCAGTTCCTTTTGCGTCTTGGCCAGCACGTACCGGAAGATGGGGTCGCCGTTTTGTTTATGGCCTACCACGATGCGGCCCTCCTAGCGTCCGTCCTCCCGTTTGCGGACCATGCCGTCCCCGGATGGTCTCCGTTTACTCATGCTCGATCACCTCCTGTTCGTCCGATTCCTCTTCTTTGATATAGCGACGCACGCTCATCGCGTTTCCTGTTCCTGCCGGCGTAGCGCCCGTTCCTCTTCATCGTCTTCGAATGAATAGGGCGTCAGCTCTCCGGCAATCCCCAGTGCCAGCTGGAACCCGGCGGTGAAGGACGCCAGGGAGACGTCCTCCCGCAGCTCGATAGCGAGGTCCGTCAGTTTCAGCAGCGTCTCCCGGTCCTGTCGGTCCAGCTTGTCCCGCAGTGTGAGACGCAGCGCTTCCAGTTCCCGGCGGATCTCTGTGCAGTCAGGCTCTTGGAAGAACCGCTGATGCAGTGCTCTCATGTAGTCGTTCATGTGTGCCGCCTCCTTCTTTTGCAACACACAATACCGACTTGCTTGCAGAATAGCCAGAGAGATACGGCACTGTTAAGAGAAAGTTATCATTTGCTTTTACGTGAGATCGTCGTCCTCCGGGCCGTCGTCCAGGAAGAAGCGCGCTGTCGTCCGCCATGAGACCGTCCCGCTCTCGGCGGGAGCTTTGCAGGAATGTGGGAGCGCGGCCCAGGCGCTTGACTTCCTGAGCGCAGTCCGTCTGGATGGCGCGGATCTCGCTGTCTGGCACCTGCGCTATCCGCGCCAGGATGTGCGCCATGGTGGCGATTTCCACCGACAGTTTGTACTGCCCTGTGCCCAGAGATCTGCACAGTGACTCGAACCGCTCCATGGGCACTTGGCTTCTTCCACCCAACATGGAGAGTTCCCGAGACATCAGATGGGAGCAGTAGAACTCAATGGCCTGCTCCACGAAGTCATTGCGGGAGCCGACGCCGGCACGCCGCAGATTGTCGTCGCATAGTTTCAGGTGCCGCGGGGTTACCGCAAGCCCTGATTTTACCCGTTTTTCTAACATTTCCGGTCCTCCTTCCGGTACCAATTCGGATCACGTTGGAAACGGCCCTCAATCCTCTGCCGTTTCCCGATTTGTTCAAATGAAGAGCACCCTGTTTGGTACCAAACCGCCAAAACCGCCGCGGTCAGTGGTACCCCGGCCCGCATTGCGGGTCCGGTGTTTTTGGGGCGAAACGGTACCTTTTAGGTGCACGCCCCTTTATCTTGTCCTTATTTTCGGCTGGGTGAAAAGGCCCCAAAATGGCCTGATTTCGAGGGGGGAGAGAGGGATCACAGAAAATGGTCCCGCTCTCCCGCACAGCCCCGTCACACGCCTTCGGGATGTACTTCTGGTGCTGGGGGGTTGTCCTGTCCAGGCGCACACAAGGGCTCACAACGCGTCTCCGGCGCACCGCCTCCGGCATACCGCCGCCGATTCAGGCTGCGGAACTCCCGGGGGTTTCGGATGATGTCGTCTTTCAGCATCTGGTCGCACAGCATCACATTCCAGATGGTGCGCTGGAAGCTGCCGCGCACCTCTCCCAGGCATCTGTGCGCGAGGGCCTTTTGTTCCTCCGTGAGATCGCCGCAGGACGGATCGGCCATGTACAGCGTCAATGCTTCCTCCGGCATAGGCGTCCCGTGGAGAGCCTGCCACTGGGTCTGGATGTACTGCCTGGCCACCAGGAAGTACTCTGCCGATGCATGGGGGTCTTGCTCCAGGATCTGATCCAGCAGATCTGCCAGGATGGTCATAGGGCAGCACCTCCTTTCGGGGCGGAAGCGGACAGGCGTTTTTTCACCTTCTGTTGTTCCGCGGCAGCATCCAGTGCCGCCAGCTGCCGCTGGTGATACAGCTCCACCGCATTTTGCACCGGAAGGATGGTGTAGCGGAGACTGCCGTTGCGCTCTTTTCCGTTGGCGTCCAGCACCACGGTGCGGTTAGTGGCGATGAGCCCGGCCGCCTCCAGCTCCAGCACGTACTTGCGCACGGTGTTGTTGCTGGCACCGATGGCTTGTCCGATGGTCTTATAGCTGAGCGTACACTGATAGGTCTTCCGGTTCTCCCGATAGAGCAGGAAGGCATAGATGGCGATGGCAGCGCATCCAAGGTTCAGGTGGAAGACTTCATCCGGCAGAGAGAAAAACTTTTCGTTGGTACTTACCGGGATGAGGTCCGGTGTGATGAGGCCTTGCTGCATCAGCTCTGCCAGAATGGGATCGATGACACCAGTAGTGGAGATAGGCAGCACGGAGAAGGCCGGGTACTTGAAATGGTACTTCCAGATCTGGTTGGGAAGCGGAAGGATCTGGAGTCACGCTGACAGGGGAAGCAGAGCATCAGCTGCCACCTCCTTTCGCGTGGGCGATTACCCATTGGATGAATTGCTCCTTGGGAACCACCATGCGGCTGCCCACCCGCAGTGTGGGAAAGTCCGATCGTGCATCAGCTCATATCCGCTGGACACCGACACTCCCAGAACCTGTGCCGCCATTTTTGCATTGAGAAACAGCGGCGGGTCGTCGTAGTTTTTGTGGATCGATTCTTTCATGATTATGTACCTCCTAGCTTGAAAAAACTTCCACTTCTTGATAGGATGGTAGCATAAGAATAATTCTGATGGAATTGCACGAACTCAATACAGCCATCGTCTTTTTCACCCATCACGGACTATGCTAGACGTCTTGCGGCGAATGTCTTACCAACACCGGGAGCGCCCTATAGAATGATATTCTTCTTGCTTCGTAGAACGGCCACAAGACTCTGGTAGCGTTTTTCAGCCATATAGACCTCATTGAGGAAATCATCCTTGGTATATGTATCAATAGAAGTCTCATCGATCACAGGATTCTCTTCACGGATTATATCGAGGATAAAATCGTATTCGCCTCTGGTAAGTTTAAATAGACTGCCCTGTAGATTCTGAAAATACTCCATACGCTCCAGTTCTGGGCATCCTTTTAGTGTCTCATAGTCGATAGGTGAAGTAGTCCTTCAACTTTTTCGAAGAACAGCTTCTCACCATCTTGTTCTGCGCTGATACGACCGATTGCTACAATCTGCTTTACTGGATTGGATTCATATCCTATGATCATATCACCAGCTTTTGCATCAAGGAAGTTTTGGAAGATGCGGCGTTTATTCCCGTTTTCATTGTAGAGCGTATAGGATTGAACCTCACCAACAGCAATGTCAGAAAAGCTCCAGATCTTCGGATTTGCATTTAGCCACCAATATCTGCGATCAGCCTCACCGGAAGCTGTATTCACATACAATTCAATTCCGCTTAAATCTGCTTTATCGAGGACGGAGGAAAGCTCATCTCTAAGTTTCCATATAAAGCTGCCCTCTTCATCTTGCTCGGCATCGCGGCCCGTATACAGGACAGTCCACCATTGCATTGAGCCATCTTTCCGTGCGGCCGGGGTAATGCCAGTCGCTTCACAAATTCTTTTGGACAGTGCGACAGAACCAGAGTTATAGCATTTCTTTCGGGGGGCAATTATGATTTTTTTGAGTGGTGTCCATGGAGTCAGAAAATTACATTTTTGTAGACTCGCCAAAGAAGCTACCGGTATAGAATGCTACTCCACCAGTGAATTGATTGCACAAAAAAGCAGATCGAATTCTCACAAAATAAGCTTATTCCAGATATTGAAGACAACCAACCGTATCTTCTTCAGGCTGTGGCTGAACGTAAGGCGACTGGCCAGAACTTTATTTTAGATGGATATTTTTGCTTGCTTGATGGAACTGGTAAAGTTCAGCGTATTTCCAGAGATACTTTTGCAACACTCATGCCAAAAAGTATAATCTTGTTGACTGAGAAGCCGAGGATAATTGCGGCTCGCCGTCGAATTCGTGATAAGGTAGGTGTCAACGAACCAACTAATGAAATCTATGTTACGGTTTTTGACAAACACCATAGCCGTATTTTCTTTTTAGGAAAATACAGTTTTTACTGTGCGAAAAAACATAAATGGCGAGAAGGTCTATATCAAAGACCGAAGAAATTGCGCTTTTTGTCGTCCCGGATGAAGAGATTCTTGGCGTCGGCCTTCGGGTAGGGCAGGTGGATCTCCGCCACCTCTGCCATATTGTAAACACCTTTGTGCCCCGTTACCTCATGCCAGATGTTTGTGGCGCTGAGAAGAGCGTAAATCTCCTTCTTGTTTATGTCTCTGCCCTCCTCGCCAATACTCGCCCAGCAGACTCTGGTCAAAGGCGAAGAGAGCCTCGTTGATCTCAAAGATGTTGTAGTTCCGGTGGTAATGAGATACTCCACAATGATATCAAATTTGCTGGCATGGGAGAAAGCAAAGCCGGCTTTCCCCAGCATCTCCCGTGCTTCATCCAGGGGTAATAGGCCATGGCGGTAGGCATGGAGGCCATGGCCATCCGGCGGCGCTGAGTCTCCCTGCTGTCGGTATGGGCGGCCACGTAGCAATCGTCAATGTAGGATGCGATGTCAGCAAAGAGTTTTCCACCGATGGTATAGGCGGCTCAGTCGAAGATCACCAGATACACCGTCATATCGTGGGCCAGAAGGAAATCACCGATGGTATCCACCGCTACCTTCAACGCCTGATCCTTAGGATAGTCATGCACCCCGGAGAAGATCAGAGGAAAAGCCACCGTTTCACAACGGTTGCTCAGGGCTAGTTCCAGAGAGCGCGGTAGGCTGATACCAGCAGTTCCCGTTCTCCATGGTTGCCGCCCCGCCAGATGGGGCCAACGGTGTGAATGACAAACTTTGCCTGTAAGCGGTAGCCCTTCGTGGTCTTGGCCTGTCCTGTTTTGCAGCCGCCCAGGGTGCGGCATTCAACCATCAACTCCGGCCCGGGGGCAGGATGGATGGCGCCGTCCACACCTCCGTCGCCCAGCAAGCTCTCGTTGGCGGCGTTGACGATAACATCCACCTTCATGGTGGCAATATCGTTTCGTACAATCTGCAGGGGCATGACAGCACCTCCTTGCTTTCTAGTGTCATCATACCACAAGTACCCCTGTGCAGCAATCTTGTGGAATACAAGGGGCAGGTTCATTCCAGCACTTTTCCTTTGCCGGTAACTGATAAAAATAGGTATTCACCATATGTTAGACAGCCATTGAAAATATACCCAAATCTGGTACAATATTATCCTTCTGTAGAAAGGAATTCATCATGGAAGTAACTGCGGGTATCTTCGTGAAAGATCGTTGTATTTTGCTTATGCGCCGTGCCCCAGGCCAAAGTGCTGCTGGCGGTTGGGAGTATCCTGGAGGAAAAATAGAGCCTGGCGAGTCCGGTGAACAGTGTCTGCGTCGTGAATTAAATGAGGAACTTTGCATTGACGCAGAAATTGGTGAAAAGATGGCGGAGAGCACTTTTGAGACGGGTTCCAAAACAATTCATTTGCATGCTTATCGTGTCAATCGGTATGAAGGGAAAATCCAGTTGACCGTCCATGATCAGATGGAGTGGGTTCCGCTTTCAAAGTTGTTAGACCACGACCAGCTTCCGGCGGACTATCTGATCTCTCAAAAACTTTTGGAGGTATTGCGATGAGTTTTCGGCCACCATTTGTAGTGGGTTCCACCGTAACCCACCCGGAAATTTGTACTGCCTTTCAGTGTGGCAATATGGGTGGTATGCGCCGCTCTAAGCGAACTAATACCCTCATTATCATCTCGGACCATACAAAGGCGCTTTATGATGACAAGTGGTACGGAGACACTCTTCACTATACTGGAGAGGGCAAGCGTGGAGATCAGACCTTAACAAAAAATAATCGTACTTTGAACGAGTCGGATCACAATGGAGTCGAAGTGCACCTCTTTGAGGTGCTGCACCCGACACAGTATATTTACCACGGTGTTGTATCCCTTGCCGGCAAGCCATATCAGGAAGATCAGGCCGATGAGGACGGGGTGATGCGCAAGGTTTGGATGTTTCCAGTAAAACCTGCGTTCCCGATCTCGGTCGACTCTGCAGCGTATCAGTTCTATACGAAAGCCCAGCAAAAGCGAGCAGAAAAGCTTTCTGATGAAGCCCTTGCTCGCCACTTGAACGACACTGAAAAACAAAAGGCTGCCCAACGGGATGTAACTTCCTCTGTCTATGTTCGGAACCCCTATGTTGCAGAGTATGCCAAGCGTAGAGCCAAGGGCATCTGTCAGCTCTGTGGCCAGCCAGCCCCATTTTGTGACCAGAAGGGGCGCCCTTACCTAGAAAGCCATCATATTGAGTGGCTCTCGCAGGGCGGGGCAGATACCACTAGCAATACTGCTGCACTCTGCCCCAACTGCCACAAGAAGATGCACATTGTCAATGACCCCAAGGACGTTCAAAAACTGCGTGCAGCAATTATATAAAACTGTTTGAGGGAGGTTGTTCTTATGCGTCTGGATCATCCACGTTGTAGCTTCGCATCCTCACTGGATACCTTCCTCAGCACCGGAAAAGAAGAATGGTTGGCCCGAATGGAGGCTCGGGAGTCGGGGCGCCCTCTCCATCAAGAACAGATTGCTGCTTGGGCAGACTGTTACGATGTGCTCCTACATACGCTACCGGCCATTCAAGCGCAGCATCCGGAGCTCATCATAATCTTCGAATACGAACTTCCTTATGAAGCAGGGCGTCGCCCGGATGTGATCCTCCTCAGCAAAGAACAGGTCGTGATTTTGGAGTTCAAAATGAAATGCCGTGTGCTCAGAGCCGATGTGGACCAGGTGGCTGCCTATGCTCGGGATCTCCAGGAATATCACTTTGAATCCAGAAACCGCAAAGTGACTCCTTTGCTGGTAGTTACCCGTATGAAGCATACATTAGAGTCCAGAGGTTCTGTCCTTGTCACTTCTGGGGATTGCCTGCAAGAAGCCCTACTCGACACATTGCGGGAGGACACAACAGCCTGTGATGCCGCCGCCTGGATGTCCTCCCGCTATGAGCCCCTTCCCACCATCGTGGAGGCCGCCCAAAGGATCATGCGCAAGGAGGCACTCCCTCATATCCGCAGCGCTGACAGTGCGGGAATTCCGCAGGCATTGCAATGCCTTACTGGTATTGCTACCTATGCGCACAAGAAGGGCAAGCATATGCTTGCCTTTGTCACGGGTGTGCCTGGCGCCGGGAAAACTTACTTGGGTCTACAGTATGTCTATGAATCCTTCCAAGCCGAAAAGCAAGTGCATTCTGTGTATCTGTCAGGCAACGGCCCTTTGGTGAAAGTTCTCTCATCTGCTTTGGGGAGTCATGTGTTTGTGAAGGATCTCCATAAACAGATCGATGAGTTTGTCCGCTATCAGGCCAAGGATTTTCACCAAAACATCATTGTGTTTGATGAGGGGCAGCGGGCTTGGACACAGGAACGCATGGCCCAGCGGAACCCTGGCCGCCAATGTTCCGAGGCAGAATTAATGCTCCAACTGGCAGAGGCACGGCTCCCATGGTGTGTCCTTCTTGTGCTCATCGGGGAGGGGCAAGAAATCTACAAGGGTGAATCCGCAGGAGTCGACCAGTGGGTGACCGCCATTTCACGGTCAAAACGGGCATGGGAAATTGTTGCACCCTCAAAGCTGACCGTCTCCTTTGAACCTCTGCAGACGATGTGTCGCTTTCATGCGCGGGACCAATTGGACCTCAACATATCCCTACGTAACCATTTGGCTCAAGACGCCAGTACCTTTATAAACCATTTGATTTCGGGTGAGATCGACCAGGCAAAATCGCTTGTTCCATCTTTGAAATCTGCGGGCTATACGATGCTGATGACACAGGATCTGGATGCGGCAAAGGCGTATTGTACGACTCGCTATAAGGGGCAAACATCGAAGCGATATGGACTTCTAGTCTCCTCGAAAGCAGATCCCGCACTGATGAGACACCATGGTGTAGATAATAGCTATGAGGCTACCAGCATGCGCAACATGGATATTGCTGCATGGTATAATGATCCGCCTGAAAGTCCAAAATCCTGCTGTAGTTTTCGCCAGGTAGTGACCGAGTTCAGTTGTCAGGGCTTAGAGGTGGATCTCCCGATTCTGTGCTGGGGCCCAGATATGATTTGGAATGGAAACGCGTGGAATCTCTATCGCCCAATGCAGTCGGCAGATAGCAATGACAACCGCTATCGTGTTAATAGCTACCGGGTGTTGTTGACCAGAGGTCGAGATGGTCTCCTTGTGTTTGTACCTCCAGAATCAAAGCTATTTCCCATCTATGACCTGCTTCGTAGAGTTGGTCTGGAGGAATTATAAAAAACGCAGACGGGTAGTAGTCCACGGACTGCTACCCGTCTATTTTCAGCATCTTTTGGATCATTTCAAAGTGCTTAGCCACGGTGTGCTTAGTCACTTTAGTGCCCTTAGCGATGGTAGAGTAATTCGTTTCGTCGGGATGGAACTTCATATACTCCTAGATTTGCCTTGCTTTATTCAGCGTGTCGCCGATGATGCGCTTCACAAGCTGCTGGAGCTGTCTCTTATACACATCTCCGAGCCCACGAGACGCGT
>OWJJ01000848.1_pt1 | contig 20137 bp, 10 predicted proteins | sample 1732811 | NCBI WGS metagenome assembly OWJJ01 (sample SAMN05065756, study PRJEB22554) | human gut metagenome | biome: ENVO:2100002; feature: ENVO:00000062; material: ENVO:00002003 | host: Homo sapiens | place: USA
CACTTTTCAAATAATTCGCTAAAAGTTTATTCCTCAATCGGTTAAGTCTAACCGACTAAAATCTAAAATACATTTTTCTTTTTCACTTGTTGATGTTCTGTGCATGGGCCTATCCAAGTACATATACCTTGCGTGGCTTGTCGGTATCCGACGGACTGTCTGATTTGCTGGTCAATGCCATTTATAAAGACTCTTTGGGATTTGTCTGGATAGGTACGGGTAATTCTTTGGAGCGTTTTGACGGAAGCCATATCAAACACTATCCGATAACCGGTTCCAATGAGAAATTGAAACGTGTCAATGTTATTGCCGAAATGGAAGATAACCAATTGTGGATGGGGAATGGCATGGGATTGTGGCGTTTGAACAAAGAATTGGATGCTTTGGAACTTATTGTCCCCGATATGATAAATTGTGCAGTCCACTCTTTGCTTCATGATGGAAAAGGGACACTCTATATCGGTAGTGCGAAAGGGCTCTTTTTATACAAGAAAGGAAACTTGGAGCAAATATTACTGGATAAAAATGCCCTTTCTGCTTCGAATGTTGTAACCGGACTTTCATTGGATGAGCAGGGCATGCTATGGATGGCAACCGAGAAGGGACTGTATTCGTTACGATTGTCTGACAGAAAAGTGAAAGCCTATCATAATGTAAAAGACGGCAAGCATGTGTGTGCTTTTAACAATATCACCCGTATCGGTTCTACCATTTATCTGGGTACTATGGACCAAGGGATTATTTCCTTTGACACCCGTTCCGGAGAATTTGAGCATTTTGTGGAGGTGGGGTGCAACATCATCTCTTCCCTTTCCAGCGACGGCAAAAATATGTTGTATGTAGGAACGGATGGCAATGGAGTGCATTTCATAGCCACAGACCGGCGGAAGGTGGTCCGTACCATGCGGCATGAGACGGGTGACAATGAAAGCTTGCGTTCCAATTCCGTTTATTCGCTTTTGGTAGACCGGAACGGAATGATTTGGATAGGGTTCTACCAGTTGGGACTTGATTATACTTTATATCAGAGTGATTTGTTTGAGACTTATGCTTTCCCTCCTTATTTCAATTCCAGAGACATGCCTATCCGTGCCCTTGCCATCAATGGGCATGAAAAGCTGGTAGGTTCGCGTGACGGCTTATTCTATATTGATGAGAAAAGGAATCGTTTCAAAAGTTTCCAGTCGCCCGAAATGCGCTCCGGCATGATATTCTGTATTTTATTTTATGAAGGAGAATATTATGTAGGAACTTACGGCGGAGGAATGTACATCTTCAATCCGGAAAGGTTGACCATACGTGACTTTGCACCTGACGGTGAACAGCAACCTTTTGTAAAAGGACATATCTTCTGTATCAAGCAGGATGCGGAAGGAAATTTATGGATAGGAACTTCTCAAGGCGTTTATTGTTATAAAGACGGCAGGCAGGTGGCTCACTATACCAGTTCCAATTCCAGGCTTCCTGAAGGCAATGTCTACGAAATCTATTTTGACTCTACCCGTAAAGGATGGATTTGTACGGAAAATGGCGTATGTATCTGGGACCCTTCTTCTGAAAAGCTTCGTACGGATATATTTCCTGAGGGATTTATCCATAAGGAGAAAATCAGGGTCGTTTATGAGGACTCCGGGCATAATCTTTATTTTTTTCCGGACAAAGGCTCTCTGTTCATATCCGATTTGTCTATGAACAGCTTCCGGCGTTTGCATCCCGGTACTCCTTTGGAGGGGCGAGACGGGATGTTCATTATAGAAGATCGTAAAAAATGGCTGTGGATGGGGACGAGTGACGGTTTGTTCCATTATGACAAGAATGACAATTTTATCCCTTATAACTTTGTAGACGGTATTCCGAGTTCCATTTTTACCCTATGCCCGCCGGTTTGTGACGCGGAAGGGAATCTCTGGTTTGGAAATTCTAAAGGATTGGTCTCTTTGGATGTTGCTCACATGAATCAGAAGAAGCATGATTTTTATCCGGTCAAGGTAACTGATGTGCATATCAATGGCAAGCCGTCTACTTATCCGATGGTCACCGTTGGAAGTGGTATTTCGAGAATCGGGTTGGAGCCTTCGGAGAAAAATGTCACTTTCTGTTTTTCCGACTTTTCCTATACTTCTCCTGCTTTTATGTCCTATGAATACCAGTTGGAGGGTAGGGATGACGGTTGGATAGCAATTACAGGGCGTTCGGAAGTGACCTATTATGATTTGCCTTCCGGTTCTTATGTGTTTAAGGTGCGCCGTATGGGGGAACCGGATTCGGAAACTCTGCTGAAGGTGGAAATCGCTTCTGTTTTCAGTGGTTGGCTTGCTTGGGGGATTGTTGTAGCAGTACTGTTGGCCGGTGGAGGCTATTATTTCTTCGGGCGTGGAAAAAGACAAGCCCCTGAGCAGGTACAGGTCGTGAAAGAAGAACAATCTGTTGCGGTGGAGACAAAATCGGTATCCGAAGAAAAGTATAAAAGCGTAAAGGTCAGCTCGGAAGAGTGCAGGCGACTGACGGACAAGCTGGAAAAAATCATGCATAAAGACAAGCTTTATAAGCATTCTGATTTGAAGATAGCCGATTTGGCTGCTGCCATTGATACGTCTGCCCATACACTTTCTTATCTTTTCAATCAATACTTGGAACGCAATTATTATGATTATATCAACGATTACCGCATTGCCGAGTTTAAACGTTTAGTCAATACGGAAGAGTATTCCAAATATACGCTGAGTGCTCTTGCCGAACTTTGTGGCTTCAGTTCCCGCGCTTCTTTCTTCCGTTATTTCAAGAAAGCTACGGGAATTACTCCGAATGAATATATCCGAAGCATAGGAGGGAACAACGAATCATTGTCCGACTGACATACTGCTTCCCATGAATTTTATAATATTTGTGGAATTGAATCCGCGAATTTTATAAGATTTGTGGATTTTGTCTTTTGATAGTTGTATCTTTGTCCTTGACCAAATTCTTTAGGATTATGATAGAACGAATATTGAGGCAGAAAATAGAGGGAATGATTGGCTCTGAAAAGGCCGTCATTATCATGGGGCCTCGGCAAGTAGGTAAGTCTACCTTGCTGCATGAGATGTTTGGAGCGTCACAAGATGTATTGTGGTTGAATGGGGATGAACCGGATGTACAAGAGTTGTTTGCCAATGTTACTTCTACTCGTTTAAGGGCAATCATTGGTAAGAAGAAATATGTGATTATTGATGAGGCGCAGCGCATTGCTGATGTAGGAGTAAAATTGAAACTCATCACTGACCAGATAAAGGAGGTCCAACTCATCGCAACCGGAAGTTCGTCTTTTGAATTGGCTTCCAAACTGAATGAACCGCTTACGGGGAGGAAACGGGAGTATAAGATGTATCCATTGTCATTTGGCGAGTTGGTGGAGCATACCAACTTGTTGGAAGAGAAGCGGATGATTCCTCATAGATTGGTGTATGGTTATTATCCTGAAGTTGTGACCAATCAAGGAGATGAAAAGCTGATTCTGAAAGAGTTGGCAGATAGTTATCTTTATAAGGATATCCTTACTTTGGATTCGATAGGAAAACCGGACAAGCTGGTGAAACTGTTGCAGGCATTGGCATTGCAGATTGGTTCGCAGGTGTCATATAGTGAAGTAGGGCAGTTGGTGGGGCTGGATACTAAGACAGTGGACAGATATATTGATGTTCTTGAGAAGAATTATGTAATCTTCCGTTTGAATTCTTTTGCCAGAAACCTGCGTAATGAGTTGAAAGTTAGCCGGAAGATTTATTTTTATGATAACGGAATCCGCAATGCGGTATTGGCTAATTTCTCTATGCTTGAGAGCCGTACCCATGAAGAAGCCGGAGCTTTATGGGAAAACTTCATCATTTCGGAGCGTTTGAAGCGGAATGCTTATTCCGGCAGTTATTGTAATTACTGGTTTTGGCGCACTCAGCAGCAGAAGGAAATCGACTATATCGAAGAAGAGGATGGTAGAATCTCCACCTTTGAGTTCAAGTGGAATCCTCTCGCCAAATACAAATATCCCAAGCAGTTTGTAGAAGCCTATCCGGAAAGTAGTTTTACGGTTGTCACCCCTGCCAATATGGAGATGTTTTTACTGTAATAGTCTCAAATTATTAATTGATACTGTGAGTCTCATATTCTTAAGTCGCTATATATTAGTGACTTTCTTTGTTTTTAGTCTAACCGTATTAGTTGAGATTTGTATGCCCTTCAGAAGTGTTGTTTTTATTGAAATAGAAGTTATTTTTGCATTGTTCAATCGAACGGAAAACATAAATCGTAATCTAATTTATTATGGAAAACTGCATGATGACATCCCCCCAATTGATAGCTGATTCTTATGAGCGTTATCATTTTTCGGTTTACCTGTATATATATAATAAGGTGAATAATAAGGAAGAGGCGGAAGACCTTTCTCAAGATGTATTTGTCCGTCTGATGGACTATAAACAAATGCTCCGTCCCGATACTGTCAAGTTTTTCATTTATACCATTTCGCGTAATTTGGTGAACGACTATTTGCGTCGCTATTATAAGAAACAAGAGATTACCTCTTATATGTATGATAGGACGGAGGTTGGTCATAATGAGGTGGAGTCTTGTGTGGTAGCCGATGATTTATTGGCTTGCGAGAAACGGCGGGTAGAATTTCTTCCGTCGCAGCGTCGTAAGATTTATGTCATGAACCGTTTTGAAGACAAGTCTGTCACAGATATTTCGGAAGAATTGAATCTTTCGCGCCGCACGGTGGAGAACCATCTTTTCATCAGCCGTAAAGAGGTACGCGAATACTTGAAGCAATGTATCTAATTAGGTATTGATAATAATATAGTGTTAATTTTAAATTTATAAATTTATGAAGAATGAATTTCTAAAGTTCTCATCGAGAAGAATTTTATTCTCAGCGGCAATGGTATCAGCTTTGTTGGCGGGGAGTCCGCAGATGGCATTTGCCGAAGCGAACGATGTTCAGGCTGTTATGCAGACGAGTGTAGTTAAAGGTAGGATTCTTGACTCTACTGGTGAACCGATTATTGGTGCAAGTATTATAGAAAAAGGTACTACCAATGGAACAATTACTGATATTGATGGAAACTTTTCATTGAGCGTTTCTTCATCTAAAGCTATTTTAGTTGTTTCTTATTTAGGTTATAAATCTGTGGAATTATCAGCTTCAGATAAAAAATTAAATGAGATAGTGTTGAAAGAAGATACAGAAATGCTTGATGAAGTTGTTGTAGTGGGTTATGGCGCAGTTAAGAAATCTGATTTGACGGGTGCCGTAGCTTCTGTTTCTACAAAAGAATTGACGGCTGCTGGTATCTCCAGTGCAGCTGGTGCTATGCAAGGCGTAGTGCCTGGTGTCAATATTCAACGCTCATCTAATAAGCCTGGTAGTGGGTATAATATCTTGATTCGTGGTTTGAATACAGTTAGTGGTAGTACCAAACCATTGATTGTAATTGATGGTGTTCCTGGTGCTGAATTGGAAAACATCAATCCTGATGACATTGAAAAGATTGATATATTGAAGGATGCCTCTTCTACAGCTATTTATGGTTCCAGAGCTACGAATGGAGTTGTAATCGTGACTACCAAAAGAGGAAAAGCCGGAGCTCCTAAAGTCAGTTATGATGGTTCCGTTGGATTTAAAAATTATATGAATGCTCCCGATATGATGGATGGACAGCAATATGTCCAACTTGCACGGGAATACTCTCGAGCTACTAAAGGTAACGGAGAATATGTTTCGGATGATAAAATATTTTCAGCATCAGAATTGGTTGCTATTGAAAATAATAATTATATGGATTGGTTTGATGCTCTTACTTCTACTGCGTGGATGAACAGTCATACACTTTCAGTTTCTGGAGGAACAGAGAAATCATCCTATGTGGCGTCTGCGGGTTATCATAATGAAGATGGTTGTCTTCAACCTCAGTTTTATAAGCGATATAATCTGCGTGCTGCCGTTGACGTAACGCCTAATGATTACTTTAAGTTCGGGGTAAGCCTTTATGGAACTTTTTCTGACCAAGAAACTGGTAATGAAGATGGTTTGCAGACTATTTATCGTTTACGTCCTACTTATCATCCTACTAATCTTGTGACAGGTGAGCAGGAATTCAAATATGGTAGCGGACAGTTCAATCCTTTTGTAACTCAGAAAAACCAATCATGGAGATATAAGAAATATGATGTTCTGAGTAATTTATTTGTAGAGTTTAATCCTATTAAGAATTTGGCGTTACGCTCTACATTTTCTCCCGATCTTCAATTTATTGACTATGGTATGTATGCAGGTGCTTATACTAAGCGTAATCAAGGTTCACAAGCTACTGCATGGTATGAGAAAACTACCATTTTGAATTGGGTTTGGGATAATATGGTTACTTATAATTTTGATTTGATGAAGGACCATCATTTTGATTTGACAGGTGTTTATTCAATGACCGAATATCAGAATGAATTTATGCGTGGTGACGGTGCCGGTCTTTCTTATAATTCTTTATGGTATGCTTTGCAAAATGGTGCAAAAACGAATAAGACTCAATCTAAGTACACTAAAACATCATTGATGTCGTATTTGGCACGTTTGAACTACAATTATAAAGGCAAGTATTATGTGACTGCAAGTATGCGTTATGACGGTTCTTCCAAATTGGCTGAAGGACATAAATGGGGAGGTTTCTTCGCTGGTGCATTGGCTTGGAGAATCACTGAAGAAGAATTTATGAAAGATATTGATTGGCTGAATAACTTGAAATTGCGTGTAAGTTTCGGTCAGTCTGGTAATGATAATGTAGGTGCTTATCAGACACAAGGTTCTATCAGTGGCGCTCAGTACTATTCTTTTGGAACGAATGATGTAATTGGCTACGTGCCTAACAATTTGCGTAATATGGAATTAGGTTGGGAGAGAACAACAGAATATAATATCGGTGTTGATTTTGGTTTCTTGAACAACCGTATATCAGGTTCTTTTGAGTACTATAACCGTTTGACAGAAGATTTGATTATGAACAAAACTCTTCCCATTACTCTTGGTTATTCTTCAGTAAAGGCTAATGTTGGTTCTGTTCGTAATAAAGGTTTTGAATTTGTATTGAATACGGAAAATATCCGTACAGAAGACTTTTCATGGAGAACTTCATTCAATATAGCTTATAATAATAATAAGATTGAAAAGCTGCAATATATAGAAGATCTGACTTCAAGAGGTAAGTCATTCGAAGGAATGAAGGGTGATTATAGCAATCTTTGGGTGGTAGGACAACCTATTGACATCAACTATAATTTGATGACTATTGGCGTATGGCAGTTGGACGAAGCAGAAGAGGCTGCTAAATATGGATGTAAACCTGGCCAATATAAAGTACTGGATCTAGATAAAAATGGTAAAATAGATGATGCTGACCGCGTAATTGATGGTAAGCGCACCCCGGATTGGACCGGTGGTATGGTTAATACTTTTAATTATAAGAATTTTGATTTATCGGTAGGTACTTCTTTCCAATTGGGCGGTCGTATGCGTAATCAATTCTATGTGTCTTATGCACTTGAGAACAATAATATGAACTTAAATAATATGGTGAAAGATTATTGGACCCCAGAGAATCCTACTAATGAATCGGCTCAACCCGGTAATATGGGAACTTATCGTGGCAAAGCAGGTTCGTGGGGAAATCAGAAGTCGGACGTTTCACATACAATGTCATCATCAGATTTCTTTAAAATAACTCATGTTAGTTTGGGATATACATTTGATAAGAAATTGATTTCTAAATCATTCTTGACCAATTTGAGATTGTATTGTACGGTTCAAAATCCGATGATTATTTGTGCTGATAATGTTATTGTTCCCGAACAGTTACCTACAAATGTATCTAGCACAGACCTTATGACACGCAATGTGATGTTTGGAGTGAATGTTTCTTTTTAACAAATCGAAATTAAAGAAAGAATAAAATGAAAACTAAGAATATAATTAAAAAGGGCTTATTGCTTATTTCCGTAGCTACTTTCGCAAGTTGTTCGTCTTTTCTTGAAGAAGAAAATTGGACTAGTCAGTCAGCTGAAGACTATTACAAAACAGCCAAAGGTTATGAATCATTAGTTAATGGTGCGTATGCCTCTTTGAAGTCTGTATATAATAATTATAGTTACCATAAACTTACTCAATTGGGTACTGATATTGGCACACAGCCTAACGGTACTGTTACTAGCGACTTGAATCAGTATGTAGTGACTTATGATAAATCAAACGGAACTGTATATGAGCAGTGGTCTAAACTTTATGTAGCATTAAAAGATGTAAATGCTGCTATCGGCCGTGCTACAAATGTGACTCTTAAAACAGAAGACCCTATTGAAGGAATTGATCCGAATCAACGTGACTTGAGGGTGGCAGAAGTCAAATTTCTTCGTGCGCTTTATTTGTTTGAAATTGTGAAGAATTGGGGGCAAGCTCCTTTGGTACTGGAAGAAGCTCAATCAACAGCAACAACTTCTAAACTGAACAGTGGCGCGGAATTTTATACTCAGATTCTGAAAGACTTGCAAGATGTGTTATCTTCTTCATTGCCCGAAAAACAAGGAGCTTCCGATTTTGGACGTGCTTCAAAAGCAGCAGCTCGCCATTTGCGTGCTTTGGTTTATTTGACTCGTGGATATCAGGACTATGCAGATGTGAATGACTTTAAAAATGCATATGATGATGCGATGTATGTAATTGAAAAGACGGGGCATAGTTTACTTGAAGACTATGCTATGGTTCACCGTCAGTCTAATGAGGCTAATGATGAGGTTATTTTTGCTGTAAACTATAACAATAGTACAAATAATAATAATAATCAACAGAGTACTTATTATCTATTCTCTTACCGTGAAGGTTGGGAAGGTTTGGCCAAATCAAATTTCTACGCCAATGACTACGGAGATGTGATGCCCTCAAAGTATCTTTATACCTCTTTCGATTGGAAAAAAGACCGTCGTGCGGAAGTTACTTTTATGAGTCCGTTTAATGGAGATCCTGCTACTTCGGTGGATGGACGTACTTATGGACGTAATGCCTTTATGAATACTACTCAGCTAGGGTCTTCAAGTACAGGTGTTGCCGATACGGTGATTCATTTTCCTGTACCTACAGAAGAAGGCTTTAGAGTGTATTCAAAAGCTGAGCAAGATGCGGCAAATGCTGCTTCTCCGATGAAGTTTATTTATAATTATCCTTCCGGTTCTTACAAAGATTGCTCTGAAGATGATTACTTTATTACCGGTTTGCAAGGCAATAGTTCAACCACTCGTGCTTGGTTGCCGGTATATAAGTTCAAGGATGCAGGTACTCTTTATGGCGAAAGTGGTGGTAGCCAGTATGGAAGTCGTGACATCGTGTTGTTTCGATTGGCTGAAACTTACTTGATTGCAGCCGAAGCAGCTGTAATGAAAAAAGACAATGTGAATGCTTTGCTTTGTATCAATGCGGTTCGTGAGCGTGCAATGCATAATGCGAAGGAACAAGGTTTGGCTAAATATGAAGGTACAGTCACTATTGATGACGTATTGGATGAAAGAGCACTTGAATTATTTGGTGAAGCACCTCGTTGGAATGATTTGACTCGAACTGGTAAGTTGGCCGAAAGAGTTTTAGAGTATAACTGGGACGTAACCCATATTACAGGTGGTTTAATCCAAACTCAATTAAGTGCAGCCACCAATGCCAAATATAGTCTTCGTCCTATTCCGGTGAATTGGCTGAATACCCTATCTAACGGACAAGAATTGGGAAACAACCCTGGATGGGAATAATAGTAAATTGAAACTATAAATTAATAGGGCTTGCCAGTTTGTTATTTGCAATAAATTGTGCAAGCTCTTTGTTCTTTTAATCTTAAAAGAGTATTTGTTATGGATATATATGAAAAACTACTTAAATGTGCAAGCGTTTTAGTGATGCTATGTTCGATATTTTCTGCTGCTGCCCGAAACTTTATTCATCCCGGTTTGCTTCATTCTCAAGACGATTTAAAACGTATTACTCGACTTGTGAAAGAGAATTCCTATCCGGCTATGGGTTCGTATGATTTATTGAGAAAAGTGCCGGGTGCATCCTTTGAGTATGAAATGAAGGGGCCGTTTGAGAATATCAGTCGTGCCGGAAAATATGGATACACCAAAGCTCCTTGTGAAAGCGATTGTAATGCGGCTTATTATAATGCTCTGATGTGGAACATTACCGGTGATGTACGTCATGCCGATAAAGCTATGGAAATTCTTCGAGGATATGCATCCACATTACAGAAAATATATGGACCTGATGATCCTCTTTGTGCAGGTCTTCAGGGATTCATGCTTATAAATGCAGCTGAAATAATGCGTTACACTTATCAAGATAATCAATATGTGAAAGGTTGGAGCGAAGCTGATACAAAGAGTATAGAAGGTATGTTCCGTAATGTATTTCTTCCAGTACTTACCACTTTTGTTCAAGCCAAACCTTATGCAAATGGTAATTGGGGAGGATCGGTTAACAAAATGGTGATGGCAATTGGTATTTTCTGTAATGATGAACCTCTTTACAATCAGGCTGTAGACTTCTTTTATAATAGTCGGGATAATGGAAGTTTGCCTAATTACATTGCAGAAACTGGCCAATTGCAAGAATCGGGACGTGATCAAGCTCACTGTATGCTTGGAGTAGGTGTTTTGGCTGAATTGGCAGAATGCGCTTGGAAACAAGGGGATAATCTTTATGCGGCTTTAGATAATCGTATTATGAAAGGATATGAATATCTTTCTAAAGTTAACTTGGGCTATACGGATGTTCCTTTTGAAGTTTGGAAAGATGCTACAGGTAAATATTGTAACTGGCAAAATATGGGAGAAGCAGAATTGGGCAAATTCAGGGCTGTTTTTGAAATTGCATATAATCATTATGTGGAACGAAGGGGAATTGCAATGCCTTATACGGAAAAGGTGCTAAAGCGTATTCGCCCTGAAGGCATAGGATGGACGTGTGATAATCCGGGTTTTGGAACATTACTCTTTTACTTAGGAAAAAACGAACCGGTTCCTCTTGAAGGGCAAATTTCAGAACAACTTAAATATGGCTGGAAAGGGTGGCAAATTGCAGCACCTGATTTAGAGCCTGTCGGCAATGAATTCTTATTGGTGAACAAAGGTATCTCAATGCAGAAAAACCGGATACACTATAATCCTTCAGAATTCCCTTATATAAAAGTGACATTCAGCCATAAACCCGAAGAGGTTAAAGATGGATGGCTTCGGTTGAGCTATAGCGTACAGAGTGCTCCTGAATTTTGGACTTTTTATGAGAAGGATGCGGTGAAAGTGGATGGTAATACTTATTGGTTTGCTGTGAAAGACGCACGTTCCAATAATGGAACATTATTTGGTACACGTGACAGGCATATTTCGTTGTTGCTCGATTTTGGAGACATAAAGGCTGTCGGTGTTGAAAGTATCGTTTCCGAGAGTCATTTATAAATGTGTGTGACGGATAGGTGTGGAGCTAAACAAAATAACAATATTGTAATTAGAATTGATATGAAGAAGAGATTAACACTGACGTTTTGGGGTATGTTGGTTGCGTTTTCTGTTATGGCAGAAGCGGTGAAGGTTACATCGCCCGACGGCGAATATGAGTTTACGGTGAGCGATGACGGACAATTGAGCTATTCGCTTTTCTATCAACAGAAAGAGGTGATAGAACCTTCTCGGTTAGGAATCGAATGGAACGAAAATTGGTATGATGGAATCCGAATAGTCACTTCGCGTAACAGCCGGATAGATAAGAATTGGAAACCTGTCTACGGTGAACGTGCCGTTGTGAAGGAATTATATAATGCTTGCGAGATAGAGTTGGCTAAAACTGGTTCGCGGAAGAGAATGGTGCTGGATGTGCGAGCTTATAACGAAGGCGTTGCATTCCGTTATCGTTTTGTAGGAGGTGAATATTTGAAGATTGAAAATGAGTTTACCCAATTTACACTTCCTAAAGGCACTCTTGCTTGGCATACCGAACGGGCACAGACCCCTTATAATCTTTTGCCACTCGAAGGGTGGGAAAATGAGTCGGATCGTCCGTTGATGCTTCAATTGCCAGAAGGCCAATATGCTTGTCTTGCCGAGGCTCAGGTCGTGGATTATGTGCGTACCAAATTTAAACTTTCGGATGAGAAACCTTATACTTTGCTTACTTCAATGTATGGAATAGTGGAGGATATAGCTCCATATCATACGCCTTGGAGAATTGTGATGTGCGCTTCCCGGCCAGGAGATATTCTCGCTAACAATGACTTGTTGCTTAATCTGAATCCTGATTGTAAAATCGCTGATACATCCTGGATTAAACCGGGGAAGGTAATGCGGGAGGTTACACTTACCACTGAAGGTGGTAAGGCTTTAGTGGATTTTGCAGTGAAGCGCCGCTTGCAGTATATTCATTTTGATGCAGGTTGGTATGGTTTTGAATATGACAAGTCTTCTGATGCTACTACCGTAACGCTCGACCCACGGCGCAATGAGCAGATTGATGCGCTTAATCTGCAAGAAGTGATTAGTTATGCCAAGTCGAAAGGAATAGGTGTTATCCTTTATGTAAATCAACGTGCTCTTCAACAACAACTGGACGAGATACTTCCTCTTTACAAATCATGGGGTATAGCGGGTATTAAGTTCGGTTTTGTACAGGTCGGCTCTCAAATATGGACAAGGTGGATGCACGAAGCGGTGAAGAAATGTGCGCAATATGGCCTTATGGTGGACATTCATGATGAATATCGTCCAACGGGTTTTAGTCGTACTTATCCCAATCTGATGACCCAAGAAGGTATTCGAGGAAATGAAGAATTCCCTGATGCGACTCATAATACCATTCTTCCCTTTACGCGTTTTGTTGCAGGTGCCGCAGACTATACTATCTGTTATTATCGTCAGGACTTCGGGCGTTTGCATACGGATAAAGATAGTTATGGGGTACCTCGTTCTCGTACTATTCAAACAACTCCTGCTCATCAATTGGCTCTTTCTGTAATCTATTACAGCCCTCTTCAGTATATGTATTGGTATGATAAACCCTCTGATTCACAAGATGAACCTGAATTGAAATTCTTTGATGATGTTTATACTACTTGGGATGATACGCAGGTGCTTCAAGGTAAGATAGGCGAATTCGTTACCATAGCTCGCCGCAAAGGTGAAGAGTGGTTTGTTGGTGCCATAACCAATAATGATGCTCGCGAACAGGAGATTAGTCTCGATTTTTTGCCGCAAGGAAAGTCTTATATAGCTGAGATTTATACAGATGGAGATAAATCAGTAAAAACCCGTACTCGTGTGCGATGTCAGCGGTATCTTGTGAATGCCCAGTCGGTGCTTCGTTTCTCTCTTCGTGCTTCCGGTGGTGCCGCTATTCGGTTGGTGCTTGATACAGGTGATAACCGAAATGTTCGCAACTATAGGAAGCAGAAATTATAAAGATTTAATTTTTAAAATCCAGTATGATGAAATGTGATAAGAAGAAGTGTTTATTGGCTTTAGTATTTCTGTCATCATTGTTAATGTCGTTAAAGGTTTATTCTAATGAGCCCGAAACAAATTGGAAGTATGTAGAACTGGTAAATCCATTCGTGGACAGCCATCGTTCTCGTTGGTTCTTTTTTAGTTCTGCTTGTCGCCCATTTGGTATGGTCAGTCTGAGTCCTGATACAGATACGGAACATTCATGGGGATCGGGTTATATGTATGGCTCTAAGTATATACGATGTTTTAGCCATATTCATAATTGGCAGATGTCCGGTGTTGCTGTAATGCCTACGGTTGGTCCATTTAAAGGGCATTTGGGCATGGACTCCTATCAGTCTGAATTTACTCATGAGGGTGAGATTGCCAAACCTGGGTTTCATAAGGTGAAACTTACAAATTATGATGTGACTGCTGAATTAACGTCGACAATGCGGGTAGGCTTCCATCGTTATACGTTCCCCCAAAGCGATTCGAGCTATGTCCTTTTTGATACTGGCGCTTTTTTGGCTCACAGTCCTACCGCTTATTCGGAAGTCTGGAAGATTAGTGATACGGAAATAGCTGGTTGGGAAATAATGGAGCGTACAGGGCGTCGTCCTAAGGATACACCTGTCTATTTTTATGCACAGTTGAGCAAGCCGGTGGAGCAGATAGTGACTTGGCGTGAAGGGAAAATAGTGCCTAATACCAAACCTGAGCGAATTTCAGGAAAGAATGTGGGATTGGCTGTGAAGTTTCGTACCAAGGCCAATGAAAAAGTACTACTGAAGGTTGCCATTTCATACGTTAGTGTAGAGCAGGCTCGTAAGAATCTTTATGCGGAACTGGAATCATGGAATTTTGAAGAGGTAAAACATGCTTCGTTTGATGAGTGGAATACTTGGCTTGGTAAGATAGAAGTGGAGGGCGGTAGCCGTGAGCAACAGATAAAGTTCTATACAGATCTTTGGCACGCATTATTGGGACGTAAGGTAGTGAGTGATGTTGATGGGTGTTATCTTGACCAAACGTCTGACTTTCCCCGTATTTGCCGTATTCCTTTGTCTGCAAGTGGTAAACCTCTCTACAATCATCATAATTTTGATGCGTGGTGGGGGAGCCATTGGTCGCTTGATATTCTTTGGTCTATGGCTTATCCGCATCTGATGGATGATTTTTGCAATACAATGTTGGATATGTATCGTAATGGGGGACTTATTCCTCGCGGACCTTCGGGGGGGAATTATACCTATGTAATGATAGGTGATCCTGCTGTGTCTTTCTTTGCAACTGCTTATAACAAAGGTATTCGTAATTATGATGCTGATTTGGCCTATGAAGGGCTACGCAAGAATGCATTTCCTGGAGGTATTCGTGACCATGCCGGTTACGAACATAGTAAGGATGCTCATTCAGGTGGAATGGAATATTATATTAAAATGGGATATGTGCCTGATGGACGTGCGAATGTGGTAGGTATGCATACTACAGGTGCATCTATGACCTTGGAGTACGCATATCAAGACTGGTGTCTTGCCCAAATGGCCAAGGCAATGGGCAAGCAAGCTGATTATGAATTGTTCTTTGAACGCTCAAAAAATTATAAGAACCTTTGGAATAAAGCATCAGGATTCATGCAACCTAAAGGGACGGATGGAGAATGGTTACCTGATTTCGATCCACTTGAGTTGACGGAGAAAGGTGGTTTTTGTGAAAGCAATTCGGCTATATATTCTCATTATGTTCCCCACGATATGCAAGGTTTAATAGCACTTTATGGTGGTCATAAGAAATATGCCGAGCGTTTGAATGAGAACTTTGTCAAGAGTGAGCCTTATGGTTTTTTCCGTTCAAAAGATACCAAATCTGGTAATTGGACTGATTACGGTAACCAACCAGGCACGGGCATGGCTCATCTTTTCAATCATGCTCGGGCACCATGGCTGACACAAAAATGGGTGCGTAAGGTCAAAGCGGCTTATGCTGATGTTACCCCGTATGGTGGGTATCGTGATGATGAAGACCAAGGGCAGATGGGAGCTTTGGGCGTTTTAATGGCGATGGGACTGTTTGAAGTGGACGGAGGCTGCGCTGTAAAGCCTTATTATGAGATAACCTCTCCTATATTTGATAAAGTGACCATACATCTTGACAATAGGTACTATCCGGGAAAGACTTTCCAAATTGTAACTACGGGCAATTCCGACAAAAATATGTATATCCAACGGGCTACGTTTGATGGAAAACCCTGGGATAGGTGTTGGTTCTATCATGAAGATTTTGCTAACGGTGGTGTTCTTGAATTGCATTTGGGTGATAAGCCTAATAAGCAATGGGGAATTGGTAAATTGCCGCAGGATGATTAAAATGCGGAGGTTGCGTCAAAACGTTGACACAACCTCCGTATAGCTTTTCTTATTTGAATAGGTCTTTAATTGGGGATATTCCTAAAATAAGGAAATTTAAGGCAACTAATTCATTGCGAGTTGGTTGCCTTTTTGTCTCTTTAAGCATTCCCCCAAAAAACGGTTTGACGGCCAAAACGGGGGTAATCTAAACTAAAAACACATGGTAAAGATACAAAAAATCTCAGAAATCGAACCTCGTTTGGGTTTTACTGAGTTCGATATGCTAAAAAATATCGTCAAAGTTTTGCAACGAGTGAATTAGGCCGCCTCCATGCTCTGTTTCCTTTCTCGGAATTGGCCCGACAAATGCATTTGAAGTCCTCTGCTTTGGGGCGTAAAAGTTATTTTTCTCCCGAAGGTAAAATAGCCTTGATGGTCTTGAAGTCCTATACCAACTTTTCCGATGCACAACTGATTGAGCATTTAAACGGTAATATTCATTACCAGTTATTTTGTGGTGTTCAGATTGATCCGCTTCATCCACTGACCAATCCTAAAATCGTCAGTGCAATTCGTCAGGAACTAGCGGATCGCCTTGATATTGAGTCCCTCCAGCTCATTCTTGCCGATCATTGGAAACCTTATCTTGAGAACCTTCATGTCTGTATGACCGATGCCACCTGTTATGAAAGTCATCTGCGTTTTCCTACTGATACCAAACTCTTATGGGAAGGTATTGTATGGCTTCATCGTCATCTGTGCAAACATTGCCAGACCTTGCACATACAACGTCCCCGTAACAAGTATCTTGATGTACGCCGTGCCTATCTTGCTTATAGCAAACTGCGTAAACGCAAGAAATCACAGACTCGTATGATTACACGAAGGTTACTTCAGTTATTGGAAAAGTTACTTGACCAGCTGGAGCAGCTTCATTCATCCTACAGGAACAGGCTTACACTATCCTCTGATTACCAAAGACGTTTCTCGGTCATACAGACAGTCCTTGAGCAAGGGAAAAATTTATTTGCAGGCAAAAAAGTGTCCAACCGTATCGTGAGTATCGACCGGCATTACCTTCGCCCCATTATCAGAGGCAAGGAAACCAAATCCGTTGAATTCGGAGCCAAAGTCAACAATATACAGATAGACGGAATCTCCTTTATAGAACATATCTCCTTTAAGGCTTTTAACGAAGGAGTACGTTTGAAAGACTGTATTCATCTGCAACAACAACTGACCGGGGTTAGGGTTAAGGCGCTTGCGGCGGATTCAATCTATGCCAATAATGCCAACCGGAAATTTTGTACAAAATATCATATAAGTACTTCCTTTAAGCGTAAGGGCAGAGCTGCCAAAGATGAGCCGCTTCGTAAGATCTTACGGTCGGAACTCAGCCGTGAAAGAGCTACCCGCCTGGAAGGAAATTTTGGAACGCAGAAACAACATTACTCATTGGCCAGGATAAAAGCTAGAAACAGGAAAACGGAAGTACTTTGGATTTTCTTTGGGATACATACAGCCAATGCGGTATGTATGATAGAAAAGGTCGAAAAGAAAAAAAGAAAGGCAGCATAATCTGACTAAAATAACAGGAAAAACAGGAGAGGTTTTAACTTCCCCTAAAAAAGACATGTACATAATGCAAGGGGGGGAAGGAAAAACAAGAATATGTAAACAATATTATACAAAAAAGATAGAAGATTGGGAGAGTTGAACGAAAAAATCAAGAGAAAAGCTCACGTAAAGCAAAGCTTTTCTCTTGATTTTTTAGAAAGAGGAACATTTACTGAATATCCCTAAGTAACTTTTTATAAAGCAATTACCTTGCCTTACTTTACTGCTTTCCTGTATTAAGTTCTCCTTATCCCTTTATATTTTATCCTAATCATTGTTGTGTTTTGCTATAAGTATTTGTATCGTTTCACTGGAGTGGGCAGATCATTGCACTCTAGTGAACGGTACTGTCTACTCTAGTGCACAGACCTTTCCACTCTAGTGGAACGATATGGCTGCTTATACATAAATATGCTAATGTCTACTCTTTATACTCCGCATGTCCATTTTATAATCTATTATTTAAGTATTACCTGATTACATCTCTAGCTTGGCTTGACTTCATAATAGTCTGATGCTTCCTTTGCCTTGTAGTAGACTCTTTTTTTACTGCGTGTTTCGTTGCAGTCCATGCTAACTATTACGGTTTTGTCGAAGAATAACTTGAATACTCTGCAAAACAAGTAAAAAAGTATTTGGAATCGCTTGGAAAATCTATGAGAAATGTTTTTGAAAGTGATGAAAAGCTATGAGAAATACGTTGTTTTATGGGTAAAACGCTGGTAATACTATGAGAAATGCCGTTTTGAATAGTATTTCTCATAGTGTTATGCATTTGATTTATATATAGTTATTGTATTTACTATGAGAATATGAGAAATGAAAATTGAAAATCGTTTGCAGGAACCTGCCCTGAGCGTTTTTATTTTGATACAATCAGGGCAAACGTCCGCCTGAGTTTAATTCATCAATACATTGCTTTAAGTCGTAAGGACAAATTAGTGTGGATTTGAAAGTTGCCAATATATAGCTATAATAATTTTATGTCTCATACCTATTTCTTTGTCAAAATTGTTTGTTTGCTAAATATAAATTGCTACTTTTGTCGTAGTTTACTTTCGAGCGATGAAGGTAACTTTTTAATATTTTTATTGAGAACGGTTATTTGTTACATTCATATATAAAATCCGCTAAATTTTAACTTTCGTGAATGGAATGAGTGACAAGTCTCGCGCACTTTTGTCTGTATAACCTTGTTATATACTCAGTTGGGCGTGGGGCTATCATTCATGTTCACGAAAGGGGTCTTAGCGGATACCTATATATGGCATGAATAGATAGTTTCCACGCTCTTTCTTTTTTATAAACCCTCGCACCATCGGGAACTGATGCGGTAAATAACGCAACCTATGTACGGAGACTTTAATCGCATTGTTGTCCAGCTGGTTCAGCATCCTGTCATGCACAAACCTCTCTCGGATTTAACCTATACAGAATGTGAACTGGCCTATGCTTTGATAAGTGAATTGATTGATTTGTCAACTGAAGGTGATTATACTTTATTGGACTATATCCAAATGGCTCGCCTGGAGTATTATCTGGGTGAGTTGTCTTGTAAGATCAACTGTAGTAGGGAGGAAACTGCCCTTCATTATGCGGGCGCCCTTCATCTATTAGAAAAAGGCGGCTTTGATTTGGGCATAAAGAAGTGGGTTGAACTTGTCAGCCTGCGGATCGAGAATCCTAAAAAAGAATGATATTCTGATTTTGTATATAGAATCTGATCGGTATCCACTCAGTATTTATCCGGCATATCCATATGGAATAGTCAACCGTTAGACTACTTAGAACAAGTATTCTAGCGGTTGACAATAAATCCTCTTGCTTTTTTCTAATATCTTTTTTCTTGTAGCTTTCTTTTTCTTAGCTGTAATTCGACTGTAATTTCTGTTATTTCTTTCTTCTGCATCTTTTTCTCTCTTGCGTGCGCCTACGCGCCCGCGTGTGATATAATAATGTGTCCCATGTGTACCGTTTCCGCCCGCAATCCACTTATGATAAAAAAATATGTTCTACAACATCATTATCCTTCAGCGCTTTAGCAGATTCTTTCAAAAAAACTTCGAAAAAAGAGTTTAATATATTTGGATTGTATACCAAAAGGGTATACTTTTGCACCCGCTTTCCAAGAGAAGAAAGCCTTGCAGAATTGACATAGTGAAAAAGCGAGATTGCGCTTAAAGAAAAGAACAAAAAAACTTCCGAAAAGTTTTGGAGTATAATAAATAAAGTTCTTATCTTTGCAGTCCGATTCGCAAAGAAAACGGTCTTTGTTTTTTTTCTTTTATACATTCTTTCCCTTTCGCATAGAGAGCCTGAGAAATGAGTAAAAAGAAAAAATAAAAAAACTTCCGAAAAAGTTTGGTAGTTAAAAATAAAGCCTTTACCTTTGCACCCGCTTTTGAAACGAAAGCAGCAAGTTCTTTGAAATATTGATAAACAATACAAGTAGTACAAGTAAAAAAATAGAACCGTCAATACTTGTCTTATTCAGTAGCGATACAATTAAGACTAATAGGTATTTGAATAAGGTCAATAAATTTACGGCGTCCTGAACAGAGCAAAAAGATCATCTTAACCGATGATAAAAAATACTTTTACAATGAAGAGTTTGATCCTGGCTCAGGATGAACGCTAGCTACAGG
>OWJJ01000856.1_pt1 | contig 19948 bp, 19 predicted proteins | sample 1732811 | NCBI WGS metagenome assembly OWJJ01 (sample SAMN05065756, study PRJEB22554) | human gut metagenome | biome: ENVO:2100002; feature: ENVO:00000062; material: ENVO:00002003 | host: Homo sapiens | place: USA
GAGTTAGTGATCCGGTGGTATGTGAGTGGAAATGCCATCGCTCAACGGATAAAAGCTACCCTGGGGATAACAGGCTGATCTCCCCCAAGCGTCCACAGCGACGGGGAGGTTTGGCACCTCGATGTCGGCTCGTCACATCCTGGGGCTGAATTCGGTCCCAAGGGTTCGGCTGTTCGCCGATTAAAGTGGCACGCGAGCTGGGTTCAGAACGTCGTGAGACAGTTCGGTCCCTATCTGTTGCGGGCGTAAGAGATTTGAAGGGAGCTGTCCTTAGTACGAGAGGACCGGGATGGACGTACCTCTGGTGCACCAGTTGTCCTGCCAAGGGCATAGCTGGGTAGCTATGTACGGACGAGATAAACGCTGAAGGCATCTAAGCGTGAAACTCCCCCTAAGATTAGATCTCTCATTCGAAAGAAGTAAGGCACGACGTAGACTATGTCGTTGATAGGCCGGAGGTGGAAGCACGGTAACGTGTGCAGCTGACCGGTACTAATAAGCCGAGGGCTTGACCTTAACATGGATGATTGCAGGCGCTTGCGAAGTGCGGAAGATTTACATTGTTCGGTTTTGAGGGTGCAGCACCCTGGATGGTGGCGACAAGCGCCTTTAGCTCAGCTGGTAGAGCAACTGACTCTTAATCAGTGGGTCCCCGGTTCGAATCCGTGAAGGCGCACCAATGGCCCGTTGGTCAAGCGGCTAAGACGGCGGCCTCTCACGCCGCAAACGTGGGTTCGATTCCCGCACGGGTCACCATCATTTTTCTCTTGACAAAGAGGAAGAAAATGAATATAATGACTTATCGTTGAGAAGAACGGTAAGGAGAAGAAAGTTGTTAGAGTTTCTTTTGCTTACTTTTCTTTTCGAAGGAAAGTAAGTTGGTGTTGATTGCGGTGAGGGTCCACCCGTTCCCATCCCGAACACGGAAGTTAAGCTCACCTGCGCCGAAAATACTTGTCTGGAGACGGACCGGGAAGATAGGTAACGCCGACACAAAAGAAGGGTCTGGCCTGACCAGGCCGGATCCTTTCATATTCCTCCTTAGCTCAGTCGGTAGAGCATGCGGCTGTTAACCGCAGGGTCGTTGGTTCGAGTCCAACAGGGGGAGCCAGAATGTGGCTTGCCGCCACAGTTGCTGTGACGGCAAGCCTACTTTTTAAACGCTGTGGAACGGTATGGGCCTTTAGCTCAGTTGGTTAGAGCAGCCGGCTCATAACCGGCCGGTCCACGGTTCGAGCCCGTGAAGGCCCACCATTTAGGGGTATAGCTCAGCTGGTAGAGCATCGGTCTCCAAAACCGAGTGCCGAGGGTTCGAATCCTTCTGCCCCTGCCATGACAAATTACAGCGACCGCTGTCTTTTGATAGAAAGATGGCGCGGTAGTTCAGTTGGTTAGAACGCCGGCCTGTCACGCCGGAGGTCGAGGGTTCAAGTCCCTTCCGCGTCGCCATTTGCTGCTGTAGCTCAGTAGGTAGAGCACATCCTTGGTAAGGATGAGGTCTCCGGTTCAAATCCGGATAGCAGCTCCAAAAAGCCTTGAAAACTTCGGTTTTCAAGGCTTTTTTGTTGCCATTTTTGATTTTTTAGTGTGGGTCAAAATGTGGGTCAACCTTCTGACCCACACCGTGACCCACATGCCGAAAAGGCCGGAAAGGTTCAAAGAGTGCCGGGCAGGAAGTTTGCGCTTCCTGCCCGGCTTTTTCTCTCTGTCTTACATGACCTGCTCCATAAAGCTGCCCATGGTGGCTGCTGCCTCGTCCTGCTTTTGCCGTGTGGCGTGGGTGTAGGTGCGGAGGGTGAATCCGGCGTCATAGTGCCCAAGCATGGAGGACACCGTCTTTACGTCTACGCCGTTTTGGAGGGCTGTGGTGGCGAAGGTATGCCGCAGGTCGTGAAAGCGGATGTGAGACAGTCCTGCGTCCTTTAGGAGCTTTTTGTGGAGGTTTACCACCGAATCTGGATGGTACATTTCCCCGGTGATAGGAGACGGAAACAGATAGGGACTGTTTGGATGCTTGTCGTGCTCCTGGATCAGCAGCTCCACTGCTGTCTGCGGGATGGATACCAGGCGGACTGAGTTCTCTGTCTTTGGCCGGGTTAATTCCAGAGAGCCATCCGGGTTTCGGACATACTGTTTGCTGACAGAGATTGTTTTGCCCTGGATATCTACGTCATCCCATTGCAGGGCCACCAGTTCCCCCTTTCGAAGACCGCTGACCAATTCCAGATAGAACATGGGAAGGAGATCTCGGGCCTTGGCAGCCTCCAAATAGGCGTGCATGGCTTCCGGTGGGAGGATCTGCATTTCCAGTTTCCGTGGCTTGGGGGCGATACAGTCTTCGGTGGGATTCCTGGGTATCAGCCGCTCCTTGACCGCCCGTTCCAAAGCCGCATGGAGCATTAGGTGGACGCTGCGAACCGTTGTGGTGCTCAGCCCCTTTACCTGTGTCTTTCCAATGTGTATCCTGCCCTCCTCTAATAACTCCTTGTAGAGCCTTTGCAGGTGCCTGGTGGTCAGCTTCTTTAGTTTGATGGTTCCGATTCTGGGAATGGTGTAGCGCTCGATGATGAGCTCATACCGATTTGCCGTGGCAGTGCGGATATTAGGTTTGGCGTAGAGCTCATACCAGGTGCGCAGCCAGGTAGCCACAGTGTACTCATCCGCAGCCTTACTGACGTCCAAACCTTGGCACTCCTCCAGGGCTTTTTTCAGTTTCTCCTTAACCTCCGCCTGAGTCTTTCCCAGCACATTCTTGATGATCCGCTTGCCGGTTTTGGAATCGTACCCGGCGGTGTACCGTCCCTCCCAGCGGCCATCCTTCCGCTTTCTGATACTGCCTTCTCCGTTAGCCCGTTTCTTTGCCATGTGGTGTCACCTCCAGCTCTTTTGCAATTTCCTGGGCCAGCTTAAACCCGGCGATAAAGCTGGTCAGAGAGATCTGCTCCCGCAGCAGGTTTTGTGCATCCACCAGCTGCATCAGTTTCCGCCGTTCTGGCTGCCCAAGACAGTCCCGCACTTCCTGGCGGGCTTGCTCAATTTCTTCCTCCAACTGAGTGAAGTCCGGTGCCTGGAAAAACCGTTGATGCAGGGCAGCCATGTAGTGATACATTGCGTGTCGCCTCCTTTGCAGCAACACACAATACCAGCTTTCCCGATGGATAGCCATAGGGAATGGGCAAAGTTATCAGAACAGTAACAATTACCCGGCAGAAGGCCATGCGGATATCTTTGTTAACGGCGTACTATTTTCTCCACCCTTATTCTTTGATTAGCGATGTAATTTTTAATACGCTTAGGGCTCTGCATTTGAGTGTGCAGAGCCCCGGCGTCACATCATCTGCTGCCCTTGATCGTGGTCATCCGGCTTATGCCCCAGAGCGATCTTTTTTTGCTGCTCCTTGGCTAGAACCTTGCGGTCTCCGTGGCTATGCCTGATGGTGGCATCCATGACAAAATCATCGTTATCTCCCTCCAGCCTGGACAGCAGGCGGAGCACTTCATTTGTTATGTCAGCGTTTGCCACATGAGAATACATACCGGCACCGCCGCCGCTGCCGAACTCATGATGATGAAGGGGATCCATCTCCGGAGCGAAGAGATCGCCTCCTGGGTGTCCTTCTGAAAGGTTGACCCGATGGCTGAGAGCTCTCTGGTAAATTCGTCTCTCTGCCTCCCATCCCGTTTGTATTCCTCCTTCATTTCGGAAAGAATCTCTTCCATCGCCTGGTAGGTTTCCTGGTTGAGGGCCTGCGTCTGCTCCAGCCACTGCCGGAGCAGTTCTGAGGTGGCCAGCGGCTCCAGGCTCTCCTTCGTGGCCAGAGTAGCCATGGACGCTTGGATCGTTTTCTGGAGGTCCAGGGTATGTTGGAGGACATTCTCCAGCTGCTCCACCGTCTGCACCGGCATGGTATACAGCACATTGGGATGTTGTACCGTCAGAGTGGGAGTCGCCGCACGCTGCTTGAGGGCTGCCAAAGCACTGTTGTGTTGCCTGGGCTCGTATTCCAAACTCATGCTCCATGTTCTCCTTTCTGAATTTTAGCTCGTGCAGTCTGTCGTCTCTGCACTTCATTCCGGTAGGTGTGGTGTAGGTAATGCACTTCCGATTTTCCTCCCAGCGTACCTGGTAGCCCCGCCGATTCATTTCCTGTATGAACTCCTCCTGGCTGCCAGCTCGCCGCATGGCCGCCTCCACCGTAGTGATGAGCTGGAACTTCCAGCTCTCTCCCCGCATAGCCGCCCGGTATTCCCCGGCCCTTAGCCCCTTTGTCCGGTGGTCCTGTTGGTACGGCTTTAGAGTGGACAAGCCGTGCTCCATGCAGATCTGATCACTGACCTTCCGCATATCTTCCAGCGTTCTGGGAGTGAAGTGGAGCTTCTTTCCGGTGTCCGGATGAACCGAGTTGACCACCAGATGGGAGTGAAGATGCTGCCGATCCACATGGGTGGCCACCAGGACCTCACAGCCAGGGAAGAATTGCTCCGCCAATTCCAGCCCGATCTGATGGGCTTGGGCAGGAGTAAGGATCTCTTCTGGGGCAAAGGACTGGGTGTACTGGTAGAAGAAGGTGCCGGTGTCTTTCCCATAGAGGTGTTTGGTGGCCATGAAGCTCTGCATGGCCACATCTGCCACACAGTTGACGCCCGTCAGGTAGCGGTTGCCTTCCTCGTCCATGGTTTTCTTTGGCTGGGATACATACTGGATTACCCGCCCCATGCTCCCTGCCGTCTGCTTGCGTTCCTTGATAAAGCTACAGGTCGCCATGGTGGATCACCGGGCCTTTCTCTGCCAATGCGCAGACTGCCTCATAGGCTTTACCCAGGGCTGCGGTCAGCTCCTGTAAGTAGGCGGTCTGCACTCTCCCCTGGTGGGCTAAGGTAGTCAGCTGATTTAGGTTTTTACCCCAGGCGCGCAGCTCCGACAAAATTGGCTTAAGTTCTTCTATTACATAGATAGGCTCATTCAGTGCGGACTTCAACAGGTACTCTTGTTGGCTCAGGCCGGAACGCCTGACCTTGGCGTTAATTTGCCTTCTCTCGGCTGGGGTTACCCGGAAGGCCACCACCTGATTTCTGGTGCGTGTTGCCATACTTTCTCACCTCCGCATAAAAAATTGGTATGCTGCCGCTCCCCGTCCGGAAACGACAACATACCAAAAATTTTTGTGGATAGCCATACCAAAAGGCCAGAGTTAAGAGAAAGTTATCAATTACAGGAATCCCGTTCCGCCCTTATATTGTTTTCTGCGGTGCAAGCTTTGAGGTGTGGAAGTGAGGCGTAGCTGCCGGTCAGCGGAAAGTGGGTGCGGGCTTCTGCCCGCAAACATGCGTTTGGCAGCCGCTTGCGGCAAGCCAAATGCTCTGCTTGCCCCACCCAAGGGTGGGTAAATCGCGATCCCAAATGTGTCTGCAAGTGAGGAGGGTTCAGTGTGGTTGTGGAGGCAAGTAAAAAGTGTATCCGTATTATCCCCAGGGTGATAACTGTTGCGCCTTTTGAACTAAAGATATATGGAATAAAATCAAATTCTCACCGATAATACAACAATATGGGACATGTTCCGGTGTTAGCGTCAGGCGATAATTGCCATTCCGGGTCAGGCGAAAAACGCCAATTTTGGTCAACTGAAAACAGCCATTTACAATTTGAATAGTTCCTTTACACTGGAGGCGTAGCCAGCCCCCGGTGAAAGGAGATAAGATGAAACAACCCAATTTCGCAGCCATGTCCCCGGTTGTGGCAAAGGCCATTGAGCAGATGATGGCCGAGCAGGGAGACAAGTTCTCGCTGGAGAAGGTCAATCTTGCAGAGCTGAAGCGCCGTACCGGGATTTCCCGCGCCAGACTGCGCCGGATGAAGGAGCACGGCTTTGAGGACACTGAGCACGCCGCAAAGGGCCGGAAAGCGAGCACCACGCTCCTGAGCAGCTATACAGGTATCCTGGATGGTCTGCTGAAGAACGGCGTGACAAACTCCGCTGTGTGCCTCAGCAGGCTCCGTGCAAACGGATATACTGGCAGCCAGACCACGATTAAAAACTACATCCTGGCGCACCAGCATCTCATTCCGCCTGCTCGCTATGCGGTTGCTCCGCAGGGAAACCGTGGGCGGCGGTACACCACCGGCCCCGGAGACGCGTTCCAGATGGACTGGGGCTTTACCAAGGTCCAGTCTTTCACCGGAGAAGAATACTCTGTTGCCTGCTTTGCTATGGTCTGCCACCACTGCGGTGAGCGGTATGTGGAATTCTTCCCCAACGCCAAGCAGGAAAACCTGTTCATTGGTATGCTCCACGGGTTCCGGTACATGGGCGTCCCTCAGTATATCCTTACGGACAACATGAAAAGCGTGGTTATCCGGCGGGACCAGGACGGGCATCCCCTTTGGCAGAAGGACTATGAGCAGTTCATGCGGACTGTGGGTTTCCAGACTAAGCTCTGTAAGCCCCGCCACCCCTTTACGAAGGGCAAAGTGGAGCGCCTGGTCCGTTTCGTGAAGGACAACTTCCTGGCCGGGCGGAGCTTTTGGAATGTAACCGATCTAAACCTCTCCGCGCTGGACTGGTGTGACGAGCAGAACACCACCTTCCACCGGGGATTGGGTATTCCGCAGGACATCCACAGGGAGCGGTGTGGCTCTGTGGTTACGAAACTGAACGATAGCCCTGAATTGTTGCTCTACCTTTGCCCTGAGCGGAGGATTTCCTTTGACGGGTTTGTGAACTACGAGGGGCGGCGCTTTGGCGTCTCCTACGCCTATGTCGGCAAGACGGCCCGTGTTATGCGAAACGGCTCCTGCCTTTATATTTACTCCGCAGATATGGCCCGCCTGCTCGCTACCCATGAAGTGACCTGGGCTTACCAGGACAGCTTCTGTGCTAACCAGTATGCGTTCCCAGAGCAGCCGGAGGAGTTTCCCTCCATGCCGGTGAAAACGGTGATTAGGCAGCTCCCGCAGACCTCCACCGACCTCTCCTTTGAGAAGTTTAACTTCACCAAGGAGGACGACGAGGATGACTGACTCTCTGTTTGAAGCGGTGGCCCATGCCACCCGTGAGCTGACAAAGTATGGTTTCTCCACCCAGGAATTTGCAATGCTGGTACAGCAGCACAACATGACCGATGCTGAAGCCCTCGCCGTGGCAAAGGTATTTGACTATCTCCTGGAAAAGAGGGAGCGTTCCACAGTGGATTTCCTGCTCCGCACCAGCCACCTCCCACTGAAGGTCCCCAAGACCTTTGACAACTTTGATTTCAGCCGAGTCACCGGAAAGAATGTTGACAAGCTCCGTAGCCTCCCCACGCTGTCTGCCCTCTATGCTCACAAAAACCTTGCCTTTATTGGACGGCCTGGTACGGGCAAGACCCATCTGGCCCAGGCTTTTGGGCGTACCTGCTGTGAGCATGGATTTAGGAGTTACTTCATTAAGATGACAGAGCTGCGGGACCGCATGACTTCCGCACGCCGATCCGGCCGGGAGAGCAACCTTCTGTCCTACCTTGTCCGCCCTTCCTGCCTGATTATTGATGAGGTGGGACACTGTGAGTTTGACAAGGAGAATACCCGGCTGTTCTTTGACATGGTGGACCGCCGCTACCAGAAGGAGGGCTACTCCAACATGGTCTTTTCCAGCAACCGTGACCCTGCTCAGTGGAAGGAGAACTTCTGCGAGAACGATGCTCTCCTGTGCGCCTTGGACCGCATCTTTGACGATGCTGTGGTCTTTATCATTAAGGGGGAGAGCTTCCGGGGCAGGAAGCTGGAGACGGTTGCCTTGCGTACTTCTACTGGCTCACCGGCTGACCCGCAGCAGGCCGGGTAAACAATACTACCTGGGGGCTGGCTACCCCAGATTGGTGATTTTCGTTTGACCAAAATTGGCGATTTTCTCCTGACCCAGAGTGGTTAATTTCGCCCGACCCTAACACCGGTGTTTTTGTATACACGCTGAATTAGAAGCAGCTTTTGCCAGATATGTTGCAGGATTCATAGAACTCTACAGATGAGGCCAGCGCTTGAGTGCCGTCGATTGCGGTCTCAGGCGCTGGCCTGCTGTATAAATAGTTTCGTATTGGTGGCTAAATGGCAACTCAGGACAGATCCGCTTCTCTAGAGACGGCAGCCAGCCGGTCCTTCCTGCTGACCATAATCCAGCGGATGGTCAATACAATAAATACAACGCTGCCGGTATAGCCGCAGTAGGTCATAATTATATTAACTAGTGTCTCGTAGGGGATAAACAGGTCTACAATAAACACGCCGACACCGGAGAGAATGCAGGTAAGCTTGTACTGGAAAGACTTCTCGTCCTTGATGATTGTGGAGACACAAGTCCACAGCATGGGGCAGAAGGTGCTATAGATGGACAGCAGAATAATGATTGCGAATACAGGCCCCAAAATACTGGATGCCGCACCAAAGATGTCGTTGGCAATCAACAGATTGGGGATGGGGGCAGTGGAGGATTGCTCCACATTACCCAGATGACAAAGGCCCAGGATACCCACCGTGACAGTAATAGCCAGCGCACCAATCGTACAGAGGATAATGGTGTACTTTTTCTTGTATGCAATCAGCTCTTTGCCAATGCTGGCCATATAGGCTGCCACGAGGAGAATTGAGCATCCGCCGAAGGAGAGGCCAGCCAAGACGGGAGTGGCGCCGGCCTGAAGCAGTTCCACCTGACCAGACCGGATTAGAGCAATACCGTCCGGGATGTGGGGGAAAAAGCGGAATGCGGCGATCACACCTAGAACGAACAGGAAGGTCACCACTACGGGCCCGATCTTGCCGATGATGTTGACAATACCCTGTAGGCCCATAACCGCTGTGCCAACGGCAAGAGCCACGGCGATCAGGTATCCGATCCAAAGCGGAACATCCCATTGTTGATTCAGTGTGCTGCCGAATCCGGAAATCATGAAAAAGAAGCAACAGGCATTGAAGATCCATGCAAAGGCAGTAAATAGCTTGCCCACTACCTTACCGCAGTAGAATTCGCACACGCCGGCCAGGTCAGAAGTCCCATGGCGGCCGGCATAGGTATAGGCCATAAAGGTACAGAACATGACAACCGCGTTGACCACCATGACAGTCAGTGTCCCTCCTACGGAACCCCAACTGGTAAAATACTGCATGGATTCCTGTCCGCTAGCTGTACCGGAGCCAATGAGATAGGCCAACAGGGCGCCTGCCAAAGAGGCAAGTAGGCCCAGACGCATCTTACCGTTTTCCATAAGAATTCTCCCCTCTTTCTTCGATGGATGGTTGAGAATGTAGCTGTCCCTGTCTGCCGCAGTTGCCCATGTGCGGGATTGAGGACAGGATAGGAGAAGTGGATTCTTTGTTCCACTATAATAAATTTCTGATTCGCATTTTCCACTATAAGCTACACTTGGGAAGTTGTCAACTAAAATTTTTTCAAAACGCTAAAACTTTATAATAGATTATCTCAAAAACCACAAGCAGCAACCCCTCTACTCGGGCAATGGTGACCGCATGTGACAAAATGCTTGATTTTTCTGGTGAGATGTGCTTATAATTGAACTCAAAATAACACATTACAGCTTTCAACAGAGGGGCAGCTGTAGTTGAACCAGTCTGCCTGTTTGCAGAAAAGAAAGGCGGTTATCACACCATGAATGATTTCTCTGCTTTGGGAGAAAACCTGAAAGCAATTCGGGATAAGCGAGGGCTGAACCTAAATGATGTATCAGAGCTGACCGGAATCAGCAAGGCTATGCTTAGCAAGATTGAGCGCGGCGAATCCGTTCCTACAATCACAACTGTATGGAAAATAGCCAATGGGCTGAAGATTACCCTCAATGCTCTGGCTGGAGATGGCGAGAACAATTATACAGTCAAGGATATTGCTACAATGACGCCCCTCATTGATGAGGGTGGCCTGTTTTCTCTGTATAATGTTTTTCCATTCTCTCCATTGGACGGCGTCCAGGTATTCTATGGGGTTTTTAAGCCTGGATATCATTACACGCCCCCCATGTTTATCCACGAAAGTGCAAAGAAGGAGTATTGCATTGTATTCCAGGGGGAACTGGACGTGGTGATCGATGATCAGACCTACCATCTCTCCAGTGGATGCGGAATTGATTTCAACGCCCATGAAAAACACGGCTATATCAACTGCGGTACCTCGGATGCGGTGGTCTGTTTCTTCCTGATTTAATGAAAATTCTTGATCTAACTTCAAATAAATCCAACACGCATTTTTTCTTTTATAAGAAAAAATGCGTGTTTTTTCTTATAAATTGAAATTTTGGCTTGACAAGGCAAATGGCCTGTGCTAAGCTTTGTCTCACATAGGAGAAAAAATTTAATAATAATCCACTATAAGATCTGATCGCGTTTGTCATGAGCCCCCAGAAAGGCTGGCCAATCCGCAGAGCCGCCCACCTCGCTTATTAGCCCGCCAACAGAGACAAGAAAGGAGATTCCGCCTTGAAAAAAATTGCTGTTCTTGGAACCGGCAACATCGCACAGACCATTGCGGTTGATCTGAAAAACCGTGGCCATGAGGTGCGTTTGTTTGCGCCGGAGGGACTCATCCATCGATTCCGTGACTTTGCGGATACCCGGGTCATTGAGTGTGTCGGCGCACTGGAAGCGCGGGAGCGTATCGACACTATAACCTCGGACATTACTCAGGCGGTCGGCCAGGCCGACTACATCATCGTATGCGTGACGGGCAACCATCACCAGGAGTATGCGCAGTTGCTGAAGGGACATACCTCGGCGGAACAGATTATGGTCACGTTCAACGGCTGTATGGCCTCTCTCATCTACAAGAATGTGTGGGGGCAGGATCCCACCTGTCCCATTCTGGTGGAGTCCACCATCCCCCCCTTCAGCACTAGGAGGGTGGGCCCCGGCAAGGTGCGTATGTTTGAGAGGCATCTTGCTCCCGTCGCGTTCTTCCCGGCCAATGCAGCGGAGCAGTACTTTGAGCAATTGAAAACCGACCTCTACGATTTCCCGGGGCTTTACGCAGATGTACTGGAGTGCGGTCTGAGCCTGATCAACCCCACGGTACACCCCGGCCCCTGCCTGGTCAATCTGAGTAATATTGAAAAGCCTGACTTCACCTTTTTCCTGTATGAGCACGGCTTTCAGCCCTCCGGGCTCAAAATTGATGTGTTGCTCAACCAGGAGCGACTGGCCGTCGGCAAGGCCTTTGGCTACCAGATCCATGCGCTGGAGGACTTTGCTGGGGTGGACAGGATTGATAGCTGGGAACCTCTGTATGCCATGGGTCACGGCTGCCATGCGCTGACCTCTATTGCCGGTCCCAATGACATTAACTACCGCTATCTTACAGAGGATATCCCCATCGCGCTGGTCTGCTGGGCTTCCATCGGAGATTTGGTGGGCGTTGATACCCCCATTATGGATGCTGTTATCACTCTAGTCGGTGTGGCACACGACACTGACTGGTTTACCAACGGCCGTTCAGCTGAAAGGCTGGGACTCAGTGGCAAGAGCGTGGACCAGATCCGGAGCTATGTCAAAACGGGGAAGGCCTAAAGGCAAAAATGCAATTTGCATTGATATAAATTGAATTGAAAGGATGGAATGTAGCATGAGCAAGACGATCTTTAGAGAACTTCTGGACAAAGAAGCCTCCCCCGCCCTGGGCTGTACTGAGCCGATGATGTTTGCTTTGGGAGGTGCTATCACCCGCAAGCATGCACCTGGCAAGGTGCTGCGTGTCGATATGGTGGGCTGCGGGCTCATGGTGACCGGCGTACAGGCCGTTGGCATTCCTAAGACCGGTGGCAAGACCGGCGCATTCCTGGCTGCAGCGGTTGGCATCATCAACGGCGATGCCGATGCCTGTAAGGAGGTACTGCACAACATCACCCCCGAGGACGTAAAGGCTGCGGAGGAATTGGTGAAGAATGCGGAGTTTACCCTTGACATGGACAACAGCACTGGCAAACAGGTGTATTTCAAACTGACCCTCACCACTGACGAACATGTGGCCACTGTGATTTTTGAGGATGAGCACCACACCTGGACGTATCTGGAAGTGGACGGCAAGGTGCTGGTGGATAACCGTCGCCCCACGACCGAAATGCTGATTCCGGCCAACGACGTGGACTGGAACGAGTTTACCATCGAAAACATCTATAATTGGTGCAAGACTGCCGATATCAGTGAGTTTGGCCGAGCTAAGGAAGCCGTAGCCATGAATAAGATTTTGGCGCAGGATGGCATCGATAACCCCCGCGGAATCCAGACTGCCCGGGTGCTGATGGACAATATTGAAAGCGGCTTTGTTGCGGCGGATGAGCTCACCCATATCCTCATTTGGGCCACCGCTGGCGCCGATGCCCGCATGGGCGGCAGTGATTATCCTGCTATGGTTAGTACCGCCAGCGGTAACCAGGGCGCCATGGTTGTCATGGGCCCCTGGGCATGTGCGGAGTACCGCAAGTGCTCGGAGGAGGACGGTTACCGCGCGGTAGCCTTTGGACTGCTGGTCAATACATATCTGAAGTATCTCTCCAAGGAATATGTCTATATGCCCCCCACTTGTTCCTGTGCCGCCACCAGCGCTCCCGCCGCCGCCGCTGGCGTAGCTTTCCTCCACGGGCTGAATCCCAAGCAGATCAACGACATGTTGTGCACCAGTATGATCCATATGGCTGGTGTGGTGTGTGATGGCGCTAAGCCCTCCTGCGCATTTCGGATGTTTACCTCCCTGTTTGGCTGCCTGGAGGCCATGATGATGGCAGAGCGGGGCATCCGGGCCTCTAACGTGGAGGGATTTGTCCACAACGACATCAAGGTCACTGTGGAAAATCTCTATCGCCTGCAGCACGACGTTCTCCATAATAAAGTGGATGCCATTCTATGGGATATCGTGAAGGAGCAGAAGGTCATCCACTGATTCATCTGCACCCATTCTGGATGGCATTAAACACAGCAAAGCCGGAAAGGTAGTTGTATGGTGTGCCAGTTTCTGATATGTCTGTGGTTTGCTGAAGTGTATAGTGGAAGAAGTTATATACCTCAGATTATGCGGACAGTATCAGAAGGTATCTGCTAAAAATGATAAACTTTAGCTGGAGAGGCGTTGCGCGAGCACGCCTCTCCGGTTTTTTGCTGGCTGCGTTCGTGATTGTAAAAGGGGGTAATAGTGGAGATTTTTCTGATTTGCTTTTCCAGGGAAAACCGTTTGCGGTGTTGAGCCAGGCACTATCGGAGCGGAAGAGCAAGAAGTCTTTTGTGGACATGTCTCTTGTGGCTTGGATCGGAAAAATGATGAAAATATTCTGATGCCTTTGGCAAATAGGATTCCGGAGATTGACCCACACGCTGACCCACACGGGGAAACGAGCGGGCGGAAACAATGGATACAAGAGTGCCGGAGACCTCATCCTTTTGGAGCAAAAAGGGCCGGAAAGCGTTGAAAATCAAAGGCTGGAGTGCCGCCAATTAGTTTGGTAAGGATGAGGTCTCCGGTTCAAATCCGGATAGCAGCTCCACAAAAACCGCTCTTTTCGCTTGAAAAGGGCGGCTTTATTTTTGGGGGAGAAAGAACCACCAGCTATACTGGTGGGCTTCCCCCATATGCTTTAGCAAAAAGCAGTGATAGTGACAAGAAAGTTTCAAATAGAAGATAATATGCCCGTTTACGGGCGGCCGAGCGCAAGATGCAGGCTAAAGATAGCGGTATGGGCCACTTCACCCTGTTTTTACCGCGTGGTATAGGTGCGGGTGCGCAGGGTAAACCCGGCGTCGTAGTGTCCCAGAATGGAAAAACCGTTTTGACATCCACGCCATTTTGCAGGGCTGTTGTGGCAAAGGTGGGCCTGAGGTCGTGGAACATGAGGTGCTCTAGGCCCGTGTTTTTAAAATTTATTTATAGAGGGTTACCATTCTGTCCGGGTGCTTTTCGTGCTCCTGGATGAGCAGTTCCACGGCAGCCTGTGGGATGGACACCTGCCCGACGGAGTTCTCCGTTTTGGAGTGGGTCAGCTCCAGGGAGCAGTCAGGGTTACGGACGTATTGCCTGCGCACCGGAATTGTCCGGCCTTGGATGTCCACATGTCCAACCGCAGGGCCGCCAGTTCACCTTTTCGCAGAGCGTTGTCCAAATCCAAATAGAACATGTGCAGGAGTACCCACACCCTAGCAGCCTCCAAGTCGTCCCGGATGTGCTCCAGAGGCAGGATTTTCATGTGCAGTTTTCGGGCATTAGGGACGATGCAGGCACTAACAATAAGCTCGTAATAGTTTGAAATAGCGTTGCAAACGTTAGGCTTGGCGCAAAGCTTGTACCACGTTCACAGTCCGGTGGCCGGCTCTCCCGATGTCCCTGATAATGCCAGCCATCCGCCGGCAGAGGTATTTTCTTGCAATTCTAAGTTTGGAGTGGTAAACTGGGCATGCACGCAACACAGATTGGAAGGAGAATGGAGCATGAATCCCGAGAGCGACTTCCGGATCGAGAGCACGTATGACAGGCAGGCGTATCAGGCCATGGCAAAGGCCACCTGGAAGCTGTTCCAGAAGCACAGGATGGAGGTGATGGCCTATCCCGCCCTGATCAGCGTGGCTTTGGTGATCGCCGTTCTGCTGGTATTTAACTGGAATCATACGGTCCTGCCCATACGCATTTTGGGTATTGCGTTTATTGTTCTGCAGTTCGCGGTGATCCCCCTGGGCGCGCGGCGCGCTCAAGCCAAGACGTGCCGGAAAGCGATCCGTGATGCGGAAAAACGGGGCGAATATCCCGCCCGTGTGGAGTTTTTGTTCCAGGAAGACCATATCCGTACCACAGTGGGGAAGGAAGCCACGTCGGTTCGCTACCGGGAGGTCAGCCATTTGGCCGCTCTGAAGGACTGGCGGTTCCTCTATTTCGGGCAGGGGGCGTATATCATCCCCGTCTCGGCGTTTCGGGATGCGGCGGAGCTGGACCGCTTCGATACGTTTATTACCGGGAAGTGCGGCATGCCCATTGTAATACTGGAGGGGGAAGTACCCAAGAGCTGACGGAACGCAAGAAGGGGAGGAGACGGATGCAGGAGTCCGAGCGTATTTTCATTGCTGAAAACGCCACGCTGCTGCGGGGAAGCGAGCGGGAGCTCAACCGACAGCTCTTTACGATCCTGAACAGCATCTATGACGGACTTTACATTACGGACGGACAGGCCAACACGATCCTGATCAACCGCGCCTATGAGGAGGTCTCCGGCCTGCGGCGGGAGGACGTGCTGGGCAAAAGCATGCAGGAGATTGTCGCTACCGGCATGATTGACCGCTCCGGCTCCCTGGGGGTGCTCAAGACCCGAAAGCCGGTGACGCTGGAGCAGACCTTCCGCACCGGCAAACAGGCGCTCATCACCAGCACCCCCCACTTTGACAGCAGCGGGGAAATCACCATGATCATCACGGTGGTCCGGGATATGACGGAGATCTACGGCCTGCAGCGGAAGTATCAGGAGAGCGAGGAGCGCCGCCGCTCCGAAATGGAGTTCTTGCAGCGCAACCAGAGGTTTGTCTCCCGCATGGTGGCGGCCGATCCCCGCACGCTGGAGGTGCTGGCCCGGGCCCAGAAGGTGGCCACCCTGGACACGACGGTCCTGCTGCTGGGGGAGACCGGCGTGGGCAAGGAGCAGTTTGCGCGGTACATCTACGAAAACTCCGCCCGCGCCCGGCAGAGCTTCATTGGCATCAACTGCGGCGCCATCCCGGCCAGCCTGATCGAGAGCGAGTTGTTCGGCTATGAGAAGGGGGCCTTCACCGGGGCCAGCAAAGAGGGAAAGATGGGCGTGTTTGAGAGCGCCGACAAGGGCACCGTCTTTCTGGACGAGGTGGGCGACCTGCCCCTTGAGATGCAGGTACATCTCCTCCGCGTCCTGCAGGAGATGCAGGTAAGAAGAGTTGGAGGCGTACGCTCCATCTCGGTGGACGTGCGCATCATCGCCGCCACCAACCGGAATCTGCTGGACATGGTGCATGAAAAGACCTTCCGGGAGGATCTGTACTACCGGCTCAATGTGGTGCCCATCGAGATCCCGCCCCTGCGGGAGCGCAAGCGGGACATTCGCCCACTGGTGGAGAGCTTTCTCAAGGACATGAACAAGAAGTACCGCTATCAGAAGCGGTTTGCCGACGCAGCCATGGAGATTCTATACAGCTACGTCTGGCCCGGCAACGTGCGGGAGCTGAAAAACGTAGTGGAGCAGGCGGTGATCCTCAGCGCCGGGGACGAGATCCAGCCCTCCGAGCTGCCCATTGCCTGCCGGTTTGAGGGGGAGAGCCACGGCGGGGACGAGACTGGGCGTGTGAACCTGAAGCTGGAGGTGGCGCGGTTCGAGTATGAGTATATCTGCCGCGCCTATGAGAAGTACGGAACGGTGCGGGCCGCGGCGGCCAGCCTGGGGATGGACAGCGCCACCTTTGTCCGCAAACGCCGCAAGTTTGAGGAGCTGCTGCAAAAATGAAACGCGCGCTGTAAAAATGCACCAGCCTACAGAATTGCGGCAGGTCAATTGGTTTCAGTTAGATAAGTTTAAATTAACCGATGATCTCTTGATGCAGAAATGCAGCAAACAGGGAGAGGGATTTCTCGGGGGAAAAGCCCAATCAACTGCGCGGCAGTTGATTGGGCCTTTTTTTGAAGTTGGCATGTGAAATGCATAAAAGAAGGAGTGTCACGAACAGTTGGCCAACTGTCGCAGCGAGACTGACAAAACTCCTGTTTGGGATGAGAAAGAGGGAACGTAAATGGCAAACGAACAATTTGTCAGCCGTTACCGTAAATACGGTGAAGAACAGCCCTACTGGAAGGCCGGTATTTTCAAGATCCGCCTCCCCTTTGTCCACTACAAATGGTCGGTTCCCGAGATGGTGCAGGCCGTGTTCATGTGTGCGACCTGCCTGGGCGCTATCCCCGTGCTGCAAGAGGTCCTGGGCGTTTCGTACGGTGTAGCCCTGTCCATGGTCATCATTAACGGCTTCTTCTACAACCTGCATGTGTTGCTGGGCGACCCCGTGGTGCCCGGGTGGATCACCCCTGCCATTCCCATCATTACCGCCTTCCTGACCGACGGATATGAGATGGGCCCTGAGCGTACCCAGGCGCTGATTGCTATGCAGTTGATTCTGGGCCTTATCTTCCTGGTGTTCGGTATCACCGGTATCGGCGGCAAGATGGTACACTTGGTGCCAAACTCCGTAAAGGCCGGCGTACTGATGGGCGGCGGCTTAGCGGCCATCATCGGCGAGATGGGAGAAACCGGTCGTTTCTGGACGTATCCCATCTCTATTACCGTGGGTGTGCTGGTGGCCTACTTCTGCCTGTTCAGTCCCATATGGGCCAACCTGCGCCGGAAATACAAGGCCATTGATTTAATCGGCAAGTTCGGTATGCTGCCGGCTATCATCATCGGTGTCGTTCTGGGCCCCATTGTGAAGGAGATCGCGGTGCCTGCTGTTCAGTTGTGGCCCCTCATCAAGATCCCAGAGTTCGGCAACATCTGGAACCAGTTGTCTCCCTTTGCCATCGGCTGGCCCAGCGCGGCGACCTGGATTGCCGCCATCCCCACCGCCATCGTGGTGTATATCATTGCCTTTGGCGACTTCGTCACCTCGGAGGAGCTGCTCCGCTCCGCCGATGAGGTCCGCCAGGATGAGAAGATTGACTTCAACGCCAACCGCTCCAACGTCATCAGCGGTATCCGGAACGTGGCCATGGCGCTGTGCTGCCCCTACACCCAGACCTGCGGTCCCCTGTGGGCGGCCGTTACTGCCGCTGTGTCCCAGCGGTACAAGGAGGGCCCCAAGGCCATGGAGTCCATCTACTCCGGTGCCGGTACCTTCCGCTGGTGTACCTTTATCTGCGTGGCCCTGATCCCCATCTCCTCCCTGCTACAGCCCGTGCTGCCCGTAGCCCTGTCCCTGACCCTGATCGTGCAGGGCTTCATCTGCACCCAACTGGCCATGAACATGTGCCGCACCGACATTGAGCGGGGTATCTGCGGCGTCATGGGCGCGGTGCTGGCCATCCAGGGTGCCGCCTGGGGACTCGCAGTGGGTCTGATTCTGTTCTTTATGCTTTTTGAGGGCAAAAAGAAGGCCTCCGAGCAGGTGGCCGTCGGTGCCGCCGACGACAAGGCGAACCAGTAGTTCCATTGAGTTCTGGGTATTCAAAAACATAGATTGATTGAATCTGATTGAGAAAGGAAGTCCTCTATTATGGCACTCATGACCGGCGAACAGTACATCGAAAGCATCCGTAAGATCCCCATGGAAATCTACATGTTCGGCAAGAAGGTGGAGAATCCGGTCGACAATCCGATCCTGCGGCCCTCCCTGAACAGCGTGCGTATGACCTATGACCTGGCCCAGATGCCCGAGTATCAGGAGCTGATGACCGCCATCTCCCCCGAGACCGGCGAGCGCATCAACCGCTTCACCCATATCCACCGCTCCACCGAAGATCTGCGCAACAAGGTGAAGATGCAGCGCCTGCTGGGCCAGAAGACCGCCGCCTGCTTCCAGCGCTGCGTGGGCATGGACGCCTTCAACGCCGAGTACTCCACCACCTATGAGATCGACAAGAAGTACGGCACCAGCTATCATGAGAACTTCAAGAAGTTCATGCTCTACTGCCAGGAGAACGACCTGACCGTGGACGGCGCCATGACCGACGTCAAGGGCGACCGCTCCAAGGCCCCCCACGCCCAGGACGACCCCGACATGTTCCTGCATGTGGTGGAGCGCCGGCCCGACGGCGTGGTGGTCTGCGGCGCCAAGGCCCACCAGACCGGCATCATCAACAGCCACGAGGTCATCGTGATGCCCACCCAGTCCATGGGCCCCGACGACAAGGACTACGCCATCTCCTTCGCCGTTCCCCTGGACACCAAGGGCCTGTTCATGATCATCGGCCGCCAGAGCTGCGACACCCGCAAGCTGGAGGGCAGCGAGATGGACGTGGGCAACAGCGAGTTCGGCGGCGTGGAGGCCCTGACCGTGTTCGACCACGTGTTCGTGCCCAACGACCGCATCTTCATGAACGGAGAGACGGAGTACGCCGGCATGCTGGTGGAGCGGTTCGCCGGCTATCACCGCCAGAGCTACGGCGGCTGTAAGGTGGGCGTGGGCGACGTGCTCATCGGCGCCGCCGCCGTGGCCGCCGACTACAACGGCGCCAACAAGGCCAGCCACATCAAGGATAAGCTCATCGAGATGACCCACCTGAACGAGACCCTGTACTGCTGCGGCATCGCCTGCTCCGCCGAGGGCGCCCCCACCGAGAGCGGCAACTACATGATCGACCTGCTGCTGGCCAACGTCTGCAAGCAGAACGTGACCCGCTTCCCCTATGAGATCGTGCGTCTGGCTGAGGACATCGCGGGCGGCCTGATGGTCACCATGCCCTCTCAGGTGGACTTCAACTCCGACACGGTGGTGGGCCGCAACGGCGAGACCATCGGCGAGATCTGCAATAAGTTCTTTGTGGGCCGCGAGGGCGTCAAGACCGAGGACCGTCAGCGCATTATGCGCTTCATTGAGAACCTGTGCCTGGGCGCTGCCGCCGTTGGCTACCGCACTGAGTCCATGCACGGCGCCGGTTCTCCCCAGGCCCAGCGCATCATGATCGCCCGTCAGGGCAATATCCAGGGCAAGAAGCAGCTTGCCAAGGATATTGCCGGCATCGTCGACTGAGTACCCTCTAAGGGGGATTACATCCCCCTTAGACACTCCGCCGCGCCGTTGACGCGGCTCCGCTGAACCCCCTCACGTCCGCACAGCAGACGTGTCGCTCGGTGGGCAGTGGAGTTCTGACCGGGCAAAGCTCGGTCAGAACGAAATATAAACCGCGATATCTGTCCCTGCGACATATCAATATACCCTTTTCAAGCTTCTGTCTCTTATACACATCTCCGAGCCCACGAGACGCGTAGTAATCTCGTA
>OWJJ01000857.1_pt1 | contig 19927 bp, 21 predicted proteins | sample 1732811 | NCBI WGS metagenome assembly OWJJ01 (sample SAMN05065756, study PRJEB22554) | human gut metagenome | biome: ENVO:2100002; feature: ENVO:00000062; material: ENVO:00002003 | host: Homo sapiens | place: USA
GACACACCGTCAAGGCTGTTGGGGCAGGGTGCCGCAAAGCCCAGCTTCTCGGCGGTGAACTGACGGTCCAGCGGGTAGGTCGTACCGGCCAGAGCGCCGGAGCCCAGCGGACACTGGGCGTCCATCCGGGCGGTGGCGTCCTCGAAGCGCTGCAGATCGCGCAGCAGCATCCATGCATAGGCCATCAGGGCGTGGCCGAAGGTGATGGGCTGGGCGCGCTGCAGGTGGGTGTAGCCGGGCATGACGGCGGTGGTGTTCTCGGCGGCCTTCCTGCAGATGACCTTGACCAGCTCCACGATGTAAGCCTGCAGGGTGTGGCTGTAGTCCCGCAGAGTCAGGCGGCTGTCCAGCGCCACCTGGTCGTTCCGGCTGCGGCCGGTGTGCAGGCGCTTGCCGGCGTCGCCGATGCGGGCGGTGAGGGTCTGCTCCACGAAGGTATGGACGTCCTCGGCGTTGGGGTCGATGGTGAGAGCGCCGGAGGCCAGGTCATCCGCGATGGAGGCCAGACCGCTCAGAATATCTTCGCAGTCCTTCTCGGAGATGATGCCCTGCTTTGCCAGCATGGCGGCGTGGACGCCGCTGCCGCGCATATCCTGCGCGATCATCCGCTGGTCGAAGCGGATGGAAGAGTTGAAGTCGTTGACGCGGGAATCGACCGCCTTGGAGAAACGGCCCTTCCAAAGTTGTTCTGCCATTGTAATATCCCTTTTATCTGAAGCAATGTCTGAAATTCGAGTGCGGAGCCCGGTCTTTTCTGCAAGATCAGACCCCTGCGTCCCCCTCACGCCCCACCGGCCCGCCAGAGGCTCCCCCTCTGGGGGAGCTGTCGAGCGGATGCGAGACTGAGAGGGCTATAAACGGCAAAGCCGCCGCAGGGGAAAAAGCTCCCGCGGCGGTGCCGCCAGCAATGATGCCGGTAATTTGAGCCTTCAGCGTGAAAGTGTAAAAAACACGCCAAAGGGGATGGTAAGCAGGTTATTCCTTGACCTCGGGCCAGTTTTTGGACAGCTTTGCGCGCTCCTTGATGGACAGGCCGAAGAGGTTGATGAAGCCGGTAGCATCGGACTGGTCATAGTCCTTATCCACGCCGAAGGAGGCAGTCTGCTCGTCGTACAGGGTGTACGGAGAGGTGACGCCGGCGTTGATCATGTTGCCCTTGTAGAGCTTCAGCTTGACGTCGCCGGTGACGGTCTTCTCGAGGCTGTCGGCGAAGGCATCCAGCGCCTCGCGCAGCGGGGTGAACCACTGGCCGTTGTAGACGATGTCGGCGTACTTCTGAGCCAGCTGAGCCTTGAAGTGTGCGCTCTCCTTGTCCAGAGTGATGGTCTCCAGAACATTGATGGCCTTGTACAGGATCGCACCGCCGGGAGTCTCGTACACGCCGCGGCTCTTCATGCCCACCAGACGGTTCTCGACGATGTCCAGCAGGCCGATGCCGTTCTCGCCGCCGACCTTGTTCAGGTACTCGACCAGCTCGACAGCGCCCATCTCCTTGCCGTCAACGGCGGTGGGGATGCCCTTCTCGAAGTGGAGGGTGAGGTAGGTCGGGGTGTCGGGTGCCTGCTCGGGGGAAACGCCCAGCTCCAGGAAGCCGGGCTTATTGTACTGCGGCTCGTTGGCGGGGTTCTCAAGGTCGAGGCCCTCATGGCTCAGGTGCCACAGGTTCTTATCCTTGGAGTAGTTGGTCTCACGGTTGATCTTCAGGGGGATGTTGTGTGCCTCGGCGTAGTCGATCTCCTCGTCACGGCTCTCGATGTCCCACTCACGCCAGGGAGCGATGATGGCCATATCGGGGCAGAGAGCCTTCAGGGTCAGCTCGAAACGCACCTGGTCGTTGCCCTTGCCGGTGCAGCCGTGGCAGATGGCGTCTGCGCCTTCCTTGATGGCGATGTCGGCCAGAGCCTTTGCGATGCAGGGACGTGCGAAGCTGGTGCCCAGCAGGTAGTCCTCATACTTTGCGCCGAACTTCAGGGTGGGGAAGATGTAGTTCTCGACGAAGTCCTTCTTCAGGTCGAGGACGTACAGCTTGGAAGCGCCGGTAGCCTTGGCCTTCTCTTCCAGACCGTCCAGCTCCGTACCCTGACCCACGTCGCCGGAGACAGCGATGACTTCGCAGTTGTTGTAATTCTCTTTCAGCCAGGGAATGATGATGGAGGTATCCAGACCGCCAGAGTAAGCCAGAACAACTTTTTTAATATCTTCCTTTTTCATGATGATCGCTCCTTTGTTTATTACACTTTTTATACTTTCGTTTGCCGCCCGGGCATCCCTCCCGGGGCGCTCGACGTCTTGTCTTTCTGAGTACGCTTTTATTATACGCCAAGCGGTTTTTCCGTCAATGCAGAAAACCGCCAAACCTTGTGCAGATTTGGCGGTCCTTTTCTGTTATTTTGTATGTTTATGCATTATTTTCTAAATATATACAAATTTTATGCATTCTTAGTTTGTATATGCATGGCCGTATACAGTCCGGTTTATCCATTCTGTCCGCCGTCGGCACGGGGTTGACGGCCCAGTTCCGGCACGGCGCGGCGTTCGTGTTTTTATTTATTCTTTTTCAGCCGTCCACCCGGCGCAGAGGGCCTCTTTCCGGGCCTTCGTCAGCTTTTTGAGGGCAATCTCCCGCCGGAGGGCGGCGGACTTGTCCGCACACGCTTCCAGGTAGGCAAAGCCCAGCGCGGTATGGGTGCGGGTATACTTTGCGCCTTTGCCGCTCTGGTGGGCCTTGAGGCGGGCTTCCGGGTCGTTCGTCCAGCCGGTATAGAGCTGGCCGCCCGCGCAGCGCACCATGTAAACGTAAGCTGTCTTTTCCGGCTTCTCAGATGCGGCCATTGTTCTTCAGCACCTGACGGCAGGCGGCGAGGGCCGTCTCCTTGTCCTTGGCCGTGATGAGGAAGCGGCTGGCGTGGCAGAAGCTGATGCCCTCGATGCCGCTCTTCTGCTCGATGACCTCCTGCGGCTGGCCGGCCCAGCTCTGGGGGAAGGGGAGCTTGGGCTTTTTGGTCTTGTGGTCGGTGACGCACTGGGCGCTCCAGCCGCCCCGCTGGCTGGGATAGATGACGAAAAGGGCGTCGGTCTTGTACAGCCCGTTCTTCCAGGGCAGATAGCAGGGCAGCACCACGATGCCGTCGCGGGAGTTTTTGTATGCCTGCTGGACCTTCTCGTCGGCGCGGTTGACGGCGTTGGCGCTCTCGATCTGGTTCTCCAGGATCTGCTTTGCCACGGCCACCGCCTTGAAGAAGCAGGCGTCCTGGTCCTCTTTCGAGTCCCACACGGGATTGAAGAAGCCGATGGCGTCGCAGAGGCTGTTCTGCTCGCCGGTATTGTCGTTCAGATCGAGGGGCTGGATGAAGTTCTCATCAATGAGCCGGGCCTGACGCTCGCCTACAAGGCCGGGGCCGAGCACCTGCCACAGCAGGCCGAAGGCCGCGTAAGGGATGCCGTTGGGGCGGGTCTCGCGGGGCTCCTGATGGTGGTCGAACATGCCAAAGCCGATGTCGTACACGATGCCGTCGAAGTCATCCGGCACCACGAAGCCGCGGGTTATTTTAATATCCGGGCGGAGGATCTGGAGCAGGGCAGTGGCGAACACGTCGTCGGCATGGAACTTGCCTGCGTGGGTAAAGCCGTTTGCGGGTATTTTCATAGGGGGTTCTCCTCATTCTCTCATGCATTCTGTTGCACACAGTATAGCACATTCCCGGGCGGCGGACAACAAAAAGGAGCCGCCGCATGACGCAGCAGCTCCCATATTCTACAGAAAAATTTCTCAGTGGTTGGCCTGTGCCGCTTCAAACTCTGCCTGCGTCAGGATCTGATAATCCGCAGGGATGTTGAAGAGATTCTGGTCCACAGTGGTGCTCGTGACGCGGTACTCCACGATGGTGCGGCCCTCGGCAGCATCGGTAACGACATACTTGAGGTCATCGCCGACCAGGCAGTAGGAAACGGTGGCCGTCTGGCCGTTGGCATCGGTGACAGTGTAGGACAGGGCCTCGCAGTCCTGACCGTTCACATTCACGGTGGTCACGGTGCAGGGGATCTCCTGTGCTTCGCCTTTGTCAGCGGAGACTGCCTCGCTTGCGCTCACAGTGGGTACTTCGCCCTTGACGGCCATCCTGGATGCATCGTCCACCAGATAGCCCTGACCGTCTTTCAGGATATAGACCAGACTGCCGGCGTCGCCCATATCCATCTTGATGTAAGCGTTGCCGTTGCTGCGGGCTGCGATCATGGTCTGGGCGGTGCCATCGGGGGCAGTGGTGACGATCTCCTGATACAGCTCTGCGCCGGTGCGCTGTGCGAGCGCGTTGTTGATGCGGGTCTCAACGGAATCGCCGGGAGCAGCCATGCACACCGGCATCAGCACGGCAGCCATCACTGCAGCCACCAGCAGAGAAGTAAGTTTCTGATACAGCTTCATAGAAAATTCTCCTGTCTTTCAGCTCATTTTGCAAAGGCGTTTTCCTCTTTTGCATTTGCGTTATCTTACAACTTTTTCCGGGGCACTGTCAATCATCACATTTGCCCTCATGTCAAAAAACAGCCGCAGAGGCGTTTATTTCTCTCTGCGGCTGCGGTTTGTAAAGTTTTTGTGGAAATCACTTCCGGCCCTTGCGGCTGGTCTTGGTGACGGCGCGGGTGGGGATCTTTGTCACAGCAGTGGTGGGCTTGACCGCCGGGCTGAGGTTGGGCTTCGGGGTCAGGGCCTTGGTGGTGGGCTCGCCCAGAGCCAGCACCTGGGAAAGCGCGGCCTGTGCGGCGGCAGCATCGCCGTCGGTGACGGCCAGAACATCGGAGTAGAACTGCTCCATCTCCTCGCGGGTGGAGAAGGTGGCGACGTACATCTGATTGCCCATCGCGCCGGAGAGGGCGTCGGGGATGCGGTCCACCATCTTGATGTTCTTCTGGTACTTCTGCATGATCTGCTCATGACTGTACACGAAGTTCTTGCCGTCGCGGCGGCCGGCGAAGGGGCAGTAGTAGTGCTCGCCCACGGGCATATCGGTGCCGCCGAAGGCGATCATGTCGGCCCAGATCTTATAGACGTTGGTGGAGCGGGCGAAGTTTATCATATCGGGGGTGAAGCCGCCGCAGGGGCGCATATTGACTTCGAGGGCCACGATCTGGCCTTTTTCGCCCATGCTGGCCTGGTTCTCGGTCATCCGGAAGAACTCGAAGTGGACGAAGCGGCTCTTGACGCCGAAGCTCTTGACGACGGCACGGCCTGCGGCGCGGGTGTCCTCGGGCAGGTCCTTGATGATGTAGTAGATGGAGTTGTCGTTGTCGTTCACGATGTCCATGATGGACATGGGACTGACGTTTCCGGCCTCAAAGATGGGGTTGCCGGAGGCGTCGATGATGGCGTCGTAGCTGTTGACCTCGGCGCGGACGAACTCCTCCATGATGTAGGAGACGTCCGGGTGATTCTTGGCCTTGCAGGCGAGGAAGGTCTTCAGCTCTTCGTCATTGGACAGCTTGTGGGTATCGGAAGCGCCCACGCCGTTGTCGGGCTTGACCACCACGGGGTATCCCACCTGCTTGATGAAAGCCTTGCAGCCGTTGAGATCGTCCACCATGTGGTAGCGGGCGGTGGCGATGCCGGCCTTCTGGTAGTACTCCTTCATCTTGCTCTTGTACTTGATGCGGGGCATATCCTCGGTCTGGAAGCCGGAGGTGATGTGGAAGTCGGTGCGCAGGGCAGCGTCCCGCTCCAGCCAGTATTCGTTGTTGGACTCCAGCCAGTCGATGCGGCCATACTTGAAGATGAAGAAGGCCACAGCGCGGTAGACTTCGTCGTAATTCTCGAGGCTGCCGACCTTGTAGTACTCGTTCAGGCTGTCCTTCAGCTCCGGCTTCAGCTCATCGTAGGGCTGGTCGCCGATGCCCAGCACATTCATGCCGTCGTTCTTCAGCTCCCGGCAGAACTGCCAGTAGTTCGTCGGGAAGTTCGGGGAGATAAAAATAAAATTCTGCATAATTTCGCGTCTTCTTTCCTTGAATATCCTCTATTTGCTGTAGAGAAACCTCTCAGTCTCGCTAACGCTCGACAGCTCCCCTACCGAGGGGAGCCTCTGGCGAAGAGATGAAGCTTTCCGTTATGCCAAAGCCTCCCCTCGTTAGGGGAGGTGGCACGCCGTAGGCGTGACGGAGAGGTTTTCTTTCACCCTAAAATATACGGCATGTAATAAATCGCCTGCTTATACCACCAATCCCAGTCGTGCTTGACGTCGTGGCCCCACAGATCCACCCAGACAGGGATGTTCTTTGCCTCAAAGATGCGCTTGAGCATCCAGGTGGTGTCGGGCTGCTCCCATGCGCCCTGACCGCAGCAGATGACAGCCTTCTGGTTCCGGTACAGCTCCATATAGGGGTGATTCTCCGGGAAGTTGCGCATATAGTCCACGGGAGAGTTCATATACACCAGCTCATCCATGTAGTCGCCGAAGCCGTAGTGGGCGGTGTAGATGCCGCTGAGGGCCAGACAGCCGCAGAAGATGTCGGGCCGGCGGAGGTAAAGGTTGACCGCATGGGTCGCGCCGAGGCTGCAGCCGAAGGCGATGACGCCGGGCAGGTCATCCCAGCCGTTGCGCTCCTTGGACAGATAGCGCAGCTTGGGGACAGCCTCATCCACGATATAATGCAGCCACTGCTCATACCGGCGGATGCGCCAGTAAGGGTCGCCATTGGTGTCCGACCAGGTCTCCTTGTCCAGCGTGTCGATGGACATGACCATGAGCTGGCCCGACTCGATCCAGGGTGCAAGGGTGTCGGCCATGTGGAAGTCCTCGAAGTCGAAGAAGCGGCCGTCCTGACAGGGGATGTACAGCATGGGCCGTCCCCCGTGTCCGTAGACTTTGCACTCCATCTCCCGGCCCAGCGCCGGGCTGTATTCCTTGAAATACTGCATCTCCATATACTTTCCTCCTCCGTTTGGTTCAATCAAGCTCGTACATCAGGGTGTGGAACACAAAGGGCAGCTGCTTTTCCCAGCTGGCTTCGCTGTGGTTTCCGCCCGGCACGACGCGGGCCGTCAGGTTGATGCCCCGGGCAAAGATCTTGCTGCACATCTCGCCGAAGCCCTTCCGCATCCCGTCGTGGTTGCCCATCTCTTTGGAGCCGTAATCCATGTAGAGCACGGTACCCGGGGCCAGCTTGCAGCGGCCCACCAGCGCCGTCAGCGCCTCCGGAGCCACCCACAGCGAGGGCGAGAGCGCCGCCGCACGGCCAAACACATCGCTGTACTGCAAAAGAGCGTACAGGCTCATGAGGCCGCCCATGGAGCTGCCGCCGATGAAGGTATGAGCCCGGTCGGGCTGGGTGCGGTAGTTGGCGTCGATGTAGGGCTTGAACTCGTGGATGAACCAGTTCAGAGTGTCCTTGCCTTTGCCGTCGAAGTGGCCGTACTGCTTATCGTCGAAGCGGTAGGGCGAATACTCCACCAGACGCTCATTGTTGGCACCGGCGTTGCACTCCACCGCCGCCACGATGAGGGGCGTATCGGTGTAGTCCAGATAATCCGCCACGCCCCAGCTCTTGCCGTAGGTGGCGTCCTCGTCGAAAAACACGTTCTGCCCGTCGAACATATACAGCACCGGATACCGCCGGTCCGGGTCAGCCTCGTACATGGTGGGCAGATAAACATAGGCCCGGCGCTCTTCTTCGCCGCCCACAGCGGGGTAGCGGATGCTCCACTTCTTTATCATCTTCTCATTCCCTCTCGTTTTCAGATGTACTTTAAGTGTATCACCCGCAGCAGAGAATTGCAATCCGCACCGGATACAGCAAACGCCGCCGGGCGTACAGCCGGGCGGCGTTTATAAGCCTTTCGGCTCTTAGTACTTCTTCTCCACAGGGACGATCCAGCCCTTGGTATCGGGGATCTTGCCCCACTGCATACCGGTCATGGTGTCATAGAGCTTCTGGGTGACAGGGCCGATGTTGCCGTCGCCGATGTAGGCGTGCTCGCCCTTCCAGACCAGCTCCTTGACGGGGGAGACGACAGCGGCGGTACCGGTGCCGAAGACCTCTTCCAGCTTGCCGTCGCGGGCAGCCTGCATGATGTCGGCGATGGCCAGCTTGCCCTCGACGACCTCATAGCCCCAGTCCTTCAGCAGCTCGATGCAGCTGCGGCGGGTGACGCCGGGCAGGACGGTGCCGACGGTGGCGGCGGTGTAGACCTTGCCGTCGATCTTGAACATGATGTTCATGCTGCCGACTTCCTCGACGTACTTCTTCTCGACGCCGTCCAGCCACAGCACCTGAGCGTAGCCCTGCTCCTCAGCCAGCTCGCCGGCCTTGATGGAAGCAGCGTAGTTGCCGCCGCACTTGGTGAAGCCGGTCAGACCGGGAGCGGCACGGATGTACTCGTCTTCGACGTAGATGCGCACGGGGTTGATGCCCTCGGCGTAGTAAGCGCCCGACGGAGCGCAGATGATGCAGAAGATGTAGTGCTTGGAAGCGTGGACGCCCAAACCCACATCGTTTGCGAACACAAAGGGACGGATATACAGGGAAGCGCCGTCAGCGTGAGGCACCCAGTCACGGTCCACATCCACCAGAGCCTCGACGGCCTGGATGTAATCCTCAACAGGGATCTTGGGGATGCACAGACGGTCAGCAGAGTCCTGCATACGCTTTGCGTTGCACTCGGGGCGGAACAGCTGGATGGTGTCATCCGCAGTGCGGTAAGCCTTCATGCCCTCGAAGATCTCCTGTGCATAGTGGAACACGACCGTAGCGGGGTCCAGCTGGAAGGGTGCGTAGGGGACGATGCGGGCGTCATGCCAGCCCTCGCCCTCGGTGTAGTCCATAACGAACATATGGTCGGTGAACTTTTTGCCAAAGCCCAGCTTAGACTCGTCCTGCGGCTTTTCCTTCGGGCAGGTAGTACGAGTGATCTTGATGTCCAACATGATAAATTTCCCTCTTTTCTGATCTCACACAGCGCCGCGCGGGCTGCACGCCCTGCGCCAAATATGCCGAATGTTGTTTTCTATTATAATGCCGTGAAACGGATTTGCAAGCAACCGAAAAATGTTTCATCTTTGGGGCAGTCAAGTTGCCACAAATTATGACCTTATCGGTGTTCAAAAGCGGAAAAACATGGTACAATAGAGTATGTGTGTAGATTTTTCGCCAAAAGGAGCTTGCGTTATGATACAGGGTGTTATTTTTGATATGGACGGGCTGATGTTCGACACCGAGCGCATCTGGAACATCTGCTGGGAGCCGGCACTGGCAAAATTCGGCCTGCCCTGCAAGGATGGCCTCTCGCAGGCCGCCCGCGGCACCACCAAGGCCGGCAGCTGCGATGTGCTGCGGCGCTTCTACGGCGAGGACTGCCCCGCCATGGGCATCGTGGAGGAGCTGTACCGGCTGGCCTATGAAGCCTTCAACAAGCCTGTCCCCAAAATGCCCGGCCTCGACGAGCTTCTGGCCTGGCTGGACGAACATCACATCCCCATGGCGGTGGCGTCTTCCAGCCCCATGACCGTCATCGAGGGACATCTGGAACACTGGGGCCTCGGCCATTACTTCAAGGCCGTCATCTCGGGCGAGCAGCTGACCCGCTCCAAGCCCGCGCCGGACATCTTCCTGCTGGCGGCGCAGAAACTCGGCACCGAGCCTGCAAAGACGATGGTGCTCGAGGACAGCTACAACGGCGTCCGGGCCGGCGCGGCAGGGGGCTTTGTCACCGTGATGGTCCCCGACCTCTCGCCCGCCACCGACGAGATGCGCAGGATCTATACCTGCGAGTGTGCTTCGCTCCACGAGGTGCGCAGAAAGCTTGAAGGCGGAGAACTATGAGCCGCGGCAGACCCGCGCCACTTGTGAAATTTCAACATATCATCCAGCTTTTCACCGTCCTTCTCACAGCCATCCTGATCAGCCTGTTTTTCGCTGCCCTCGTGCTGGTGGGCAAGATACAGGGTACGGCCCGCGTCGTCAACTACGCCGGCCTCGTGCGCGGCATGAATGGCCGTCTCGTCAAGCCTCTGGACGCCAAAAAGCTGGCAACGAGCATCCGGGAGGCTGTACAAAATCAGCAGTAAAGGAGACATTCTCATGAAAATCGCAGTCCCATTCGAAGACGGTCAGGTGTTCCAGCACTTTGGCCGCTCCGCACAGTTCAAGTTCTATGAGGCCGAAAACGGCCAGCTCCTGCGCACCGAGGTCATCCCGACGAATGGTCAGGGCCACGGCGCACTGGCGGGCTTTCTCGTACAGCATGGCGCAGACGTCGTGCTCTGCGGCGGCATCGGCACCGGCGCGCAGGTGGCGCTGATGCAGGCCGGCATCCAGCTGTTCGGCGGCCTTTCCGGCGCCGCAGATGCCGCCGTGGCTGACTATCTGGCCGGGAAGCTGGTCTTCGACCCGGACATCCACTGCACCCACCACGACCACGACGAGGGCCGCAGCTGCAGCTCCCACTGCGGGGGCGGGTGCCACTGATAGAATAAGCAAAGCCGCACTCCGAGCAGATCCGGAGTGCGGCTTTGCTATTTAAGGAGAAAGGCTGTCTGAGATCCCGTGGCAAGTAGAAGGTAGAGGTATGATCTATGGCAAGTAGGAGTATGTCATGAATGGGAGAGAACCTCGCTCAGGTTGACTTTGACCTCATACAGCATTGAAAATAGCGTTACTATAGCAGTTTGCGTTTTTAATGCACAAGCAACATCCGCAAACTGCATATCGCAAATATGCCATTTTGATAGGCACTATTTTTGAAAATCGCGATAAGCAGAATCAGCAGCCCACCATAATATCAATGATCTCGTTGTTGGTCTCCTTCATGCCCTGCTTGCCAAGACGGCCCACATTCTTGAGGGAGTTTTCTACGCCCTTGGCTACAATGCCGTCACCAGCGCGGAACTGATTGCCACGGATGTACATATTGTAGCCCAGCAGACCGGCCTCCACCGCAGTTGCGATCTTTGCCGCGCAGGAGGCCTTGGCACCATCGCAGATGACGCCGGAAACCACTGCCAGTGCATTGACAACCGTATGGATGACGGCATCATAGTCACCGCCGCAGAGATAGGCGATACCGGCACCCGCACCAGCGCCCGCGCTGATAGCGCCGCAGTAGGCAGACAGACGGCCAATGGGGGTCTTTTCGTGGATGGTAGTCAGGTTGGAGAGGGTCAGCGCCCGCAGAAGCTTTCCGTCGCTTACGCCCAGCTCCTGTGCATAGACAATGACCGGTACAGAGGCAGTAATGCCCTGATTGCCACTGCCGGAGTTGATGACCACCGGCTGCTCACAGCCGTTCATGCGGGCATCGGAACCGGCTGCGGCGTATGCCTTGGCACGGACTCTTACATCATTGCCCTCCATATCCAGCAGCACACTGCCGATGTTGGCACCGTAGTTGCCGCGCAGACCCTCCTCGGCAATGGCCATGTTGCACCGGATCTGCGGTTCCAGAATGGAACGGACATCCTCCACGTCCACCGTGTTGGCAAAGTCCCAGATATGCTCCATATCCAGCAGGCTGCGGTCGGTCAGGGTCTCCTCGTTATCTCCGTGTACCGGAATGTCCACCAGTACCTCGCCGTCCTTTTCCACATGGACGATATTGGTGTGGAACACCGCAATGCGCACCTGTGCGGAATGCTCACCCTTCCAGACCGTGAGGATGATATCAAAGGTAACACCATTCTCAACGTGCCGCACCTTGATATCCGTCTGGTCAAGGTACGCGCGGATGGCTTTGGTCTGCTCCGGGGTCACATCGGCAATGACCTCCAGCTTCTTTTCCTGCTTGCCGGCTACGATGCCCGCAGCAGCGGCGGCTTCCAGACCCTTCATGTTATCCGTGTTGGGTACGATGACCGACTTGACGTTTTTGATCATGCTGCCGCTGGCTTCCACCAGCACTTTGTCCGGCAGCTCGCCCAGCGTATTGCGGGCAGCAGCGGCGGCATAGGCCACGGCGATAGGCTCGGTACAGCCCATAGCCGGGATCAGCTCCTCCCGCAGGATATCAATATAAGCCTGGTATCTCTTATCCGTCTTTTCCATTCTAAAAACCTCGGTTTTCTTTTTTACAGCGTACTTACAGGTAGAACACTGCGCACAGGGCGGTGGTGACGACACCGAAGATGATCAGCATGGGGAAGCCGCACTTGAGGTAGTCCTTCACAGAGTAGCCGCCTGCTTCCCAGACCAGCAGGTTGGGTGCAGTGCCGAAGGGGGTAACAAAGGCACCGGAGGCGCACACAGACACGGACATGGCGCCGGCCAGCGGGTTGATGCCTGCGGCCTGGCACAGCATGATGGCGATGGGCAGCACCAGAACGGTGGCAGAGGAGTTCATCAGGAACTGGGTGGTCAGCAGCATCAGGAAGGTGATGGCGCCCAGCAGAATGATGGGAGGCAGGTTGCTCAGCACGGGGCTGATGGCGTTGACCAGGTACTCAGCAGCGCCGCTGCTGACCAGAGCCTTGCTCAGGGGGAAGATACCGCCGACGATGAAGATGGTGGAAGTGGGGAAGGCCTTGATGGCTTCCTCCAGGCTGATGCAGCCGGTGACGACGACGAGGATCGCGCCGATGACGCCTGCAATGTGCATGGGGACGATGCTGGTAGCCATAGCAACCAGAACGCCGATGAAGATCACAGCGACCAGAACCATCTTTTTGGTGTCGTACTCTGCCACACGGTCGCCGCCCTTGACCTCAATGTCCTTATCCGGCAGCAGCTTTGTGCCGCAGAAGCACATGTACAGCATGCCGCACACCAGCAGGGGCAGGCCAATCTTGGTGTACTCGAAGAAGCCGAACTCCCGCAGGCCCATATCCTTCAGGATGCCGTTTGCCACGATGTGGGGGGTGGTGCCCACCAGCGTGATGGTGCCGCCCAGAGAGGCGAAGAAGGCCAGAGCCATCAGCAGCTTGGACTTCTTGACGCCAGCCTTGGAGGCCATGGAGCTGACGATGGGCATCAGACAGGCAGTGGAGCCGGTATCGTTCAGGAATGCGGACAGGCCGCCGGCCACAAGGCCGGTACCCAGCAGCAGGCCCTTTTCGGTCTTGCCCAGCAGACCGATGATCTTGCCGCCGATAAAGTCGGCCAGACCGGTCTTGAAGAAGGCCTCGCCAACGACCACCAGACCCATGAAGAACACGATGGTGGTGTTGCCGAACTCGGTGTAGGCGCTGCCGGCATTGATAACGCCGGTGGCGGCCAGTGCTGCGGGGATGGCTGCGCCGAGGATGACCAGCGGGACCTTCTGAGAGATCAGCAGGACCATGGTGATCACAAGGATGACGCAGGTAATGATCGCTTGTGTTGTCATAACAGTGATACCTCCAAAATGAATTGTACGATTTGTGCGGTGGTTTTTCAAGACGTTTTATTGTCTATATGTAAAGACAACTTATCAACCTGACGTAAGTATAACCGTGATGTTCTCTGTTGTAAATTGTGAGTAGTCCCAATTTATTCGTTGAAAATTCTCTGTTCTGCCAAAAGCAGTCCCTTTTTTGTAAAAACAGGACGGATCTGCCACGCAGCTCCGTCCCAAAGCGTATAGAACCATCTCCACGCAAAAAAGGCTGCCGCACAGCGCACTGTGCAGCAGCCTCCGGGTACTTATTTTGTTTTTTCGGAGAGAAAACGCTCAGAATTCCAGCGTGATGAAGGGACGGTTCTCCTTGGGCATGGAGACCGTGGTGGTGACCGCCAGCACCTGATTCCCGTGATATAAGAAGGTATCCCAGCTGAACAGCTTCTCCGGCGGCGCGTTCAGCAGAGAAAGCTCCATATCCGAGGTAAGGGGCGTGTCCACAAAAATGCGGATGTGGGTCGGCTTTTCATTGAAATAGCGGCAGATATAATCGTGCAGGAAAAAGGTCTTCAGCGCCTCGCAGTCAAACGTGTGATCCTTGCACACCGACAGCGGGACATAGCTGTAATCCACCTCATCCACCTCGCTGCTCACATCCACACAGCGAACGATCTTATAGACATAGGGGTTTTCTGCCGTCAGGCCCAGCTTCTGGCACAAAGCAGCATCCGCCTTGATGACCCCATGCTCCAGCAGGCGGTGCGGCTTGTTGTTGGAGTGTTCAAAGGGTGCGATCTTGATGCCGCCGGAAAATGCCATGGGGCTGGAAAAGGATTGACCCGGGACAAACCGGACAAAGGTACCCTTACCCTGTACCCGCTCCACAATGCCGCTGTTGGCCAGCTCCTTGACGGCAGTATTCACCGTCAGGCGGCTGACATCAAACTGTCTGGCAAGCTCGATCTCTGAAGGGATCTTGTCCCCGGCCGCATACTCTCCGGACTCGATCTTTTGCAGGATATAGTTCTGGATCTGAACGTATTTGGGCGCATAGGAGTAGTTCTCGTCCGCCATAATCTTTCCTCTCTTCCCATCTCCTGTCCGCTCTTTTACAGCTTGCAGACAGACAAAACTCTCTATTCATGCAATCGGTCAGCATACAGACAGGAGGAAGTGAAAAAAGAAGATCAATCGTTGGAATGTGCGGCCTCGATAAAGGCGCGCAGCTCCTCATCATAGGTATTGGTGGCCAGCGAGCAGTCCGGTGCCAGCACAAAGGGGATGTCCTTCATCCGCTTCAGGGTATTGCGGGTCAGCGCAGCGATCTCTTCGGCCTTGTGCTGACCGAACAGCCGCTCGTCACAGCCGCCCATCGGAGTGATGGACTTGTCCAGCCACTGGGGTGCGGTGTCCAGCTTGGGGTTGCCGGTAGCGCTCTCGGGCCAGTGCAGGATGTCGATGGGGTAGTGCGCAAAATACTCCGGGTTCACCTCAAGGCCGCAGGCATGGACCATAATCTTGCAGGGCTTCAGCGCCTCCATCATCTGCAGATCATAGGGTTTGACAAACTCTTCCCACTCCTCCTTGGTCATGTAGGTGGAACGGGACAGGCCGGTGGCACCGTAGAACACACCGTACAGACCTGCATCCTCGATGAGGTGCTTAGAATAATCGGCCATCGTATCGGTGATGTTCTGCAGGGTCTTGTGGATCAGCTCCGGCTGCTCATGCATCAGGGTCATCATCAGGTCGTCACGGCTTGCGGCGCGGTAACGGCCAATGGGGTTGACGGCGCACAGCTTCTGCAGGACGCTGGTGGGGCACATCATAGTCTGGAACATGGGGATGTCCTCGTTCAGACCAGCCTTCATCTTCTGAATGACCTCGATCTGCTCTGCAAACACACCCTGATCGCCCGGCAGCACCGTGATCTTTTCCAGATCCGCCACACCGCCAATGGGACCCTTTACCACTTTGGGCAAAACGCCCTCGTAGTCGTTGTAGTCGAACTGACCGCCCCATGCCTCCTCATAGTAGGAAGCACGCGGCTGCAGCTTGACATAGTCCCAGTCGTAGGTGTTCTGCCACTTCAGCATCGTTTCTACAAAGAGGTCCGCGCCGCTGTGCTCGTTCTCGGTGAAATGACGCCACGCCGATACCGGCGGACGGTCTGCCAACTCATGGTTCAGAACTGCTTCAAATCTTTCTTTTTTCGTCCACATAGTAAAACTCTCCGTTCGTTTTTTGGTTTCTCAGGTTGATAAGTTGCCAAACAACGAGAAAGAGTTCTGTATGCTATTCATTTGTATCATAGCATACTTTTGCTTTGGGGGCAATGATTATTTCGTAGTTTCGTCACCTGCCTTCTTATTGCTGCGGTTGTTATAAACATAGACCATAACAGAAGCGGCTGCCACCAGTGCGCCGCCGATCACAGAGGTAAATTTTACCGGCTCGCCCAAAATAAAGAAGCCCAGGATCATGCTGAAGATAATGCCGGAGTAGTTGTAAATGCTGATCTCCGAGGCCGGAGCAAAGCGATAGGCATAGGTGATAAAGGCCTGTCCCAAGGAGCCGAACACGCCAATGAGCAGCAGCAGTACCGCCTGCTTGAAGCTGGGCACCACAAAATCCTTCAGCATAAAGGGGATAGAAGCAATGGCGCTGAAGGTGGAAAAGTGCATCATGACTGTCAGGCCGTCCACCTTGCCCTTAAAGAAGGAGAGAAAGGTGTAGGCAACACCGGAGGTCACGGCCGACAAAAATGCCACCACCAGCGGGAAGGGGTTGGACTCAAAGCTGGGGCGGAACACGATAAAGGCACCCACCATGGAAAGTGCCAGCGCCGGGATCTGGATCCTGGGCAGTTTTTCTTTCATAAAGATGACGGCCAGAATGGTGACCCAGATAGGGGAGGTTTTGTTCAGGATGGTCACATCGCCCTGCGCCGCATGGCTGGAGGCATAAAACAGGGTGATCAGGCCCAGAAAGCCAAAGAACGACCGCCCGAACAGATAGGGCTGATACTTGGCCGGGCCGAACAGCGAGCCCTTTTTGCGCAGAATGATGATCGCCGAAACGATCAGCACGAACGAATTCCGCATGAAGATCTGCTCCATCGTGGGGATCTCGCGGCTCAGCCGCACCACCACCTGCATGGATGCAAAGCACAATGCAGACAAGATCATATAAAGAGCACCTTTTTGTCTCTGAGTCATTGAATATCTCCTTAACCTGTTTCTATCCAAAGCGGCATTCGAACGCTTTTCGCCGTGATGCCTTATTGTTTCTATGTTCGATTATATACTTGTCTTGATGTCTTGTCAATATGAAATTCTATCTTTTCCGTCTTGAATCTTCTGGAGATAAGTCTCACTCTTTCCTCTTTATTGCCATAAATTTTTTGAAGTCCTCTTGATGAATTCTACACACTGTGGTATTTCTTTCACAAATAAATTCGTTTTTAGTTGTTGGCTGCACAGCCCTAAAGTGTTATTCTTGTGCTTGAAAGAAGCAGGTTGTAGTGTCCGTACTGCGCCCGGCTTTCTTCATACTGTGCTGAATCTCTCATGCGAAAGAGTTGGGAAGTTACGTTCGACTTGAGCCCGAAACTTCTTACGCATCCGGAACAGGTCAAAGTTCTTCGCTTTGCCTTGAAGCCTCATCTTGAATTTTTGAAAACGCTGGACGAAGTTCTTGCAGAATCCAGCGGTGAATCCTCTAAAACGGCATAACGACAGGCACTTGTAAGCCATCAACGAGCCACCAGCCGCAAGTGCAGGGCGGAAACTATCCGCGCCCTTGCGCCTGATATGAAATTGGAACTTTGATTTTCTCGCCCGGCTTTGCCACGGTGGGACGATCAAAGGAGCGTGCGTTTGAACAAAAAGAAAAAGTCCACAAACACTTCCCCTTATCCCGATGAAGTCATCGACCGTCTGGCACGGGCATTCTACCCGGCCATCCTTGCCTGCTGGAACAGCGAGGAAGGCCAACGAGAGTTTGCCGCATGGCAGGCGGAACAGGCTCATCATACCCCTAGCAAAGAAAAACAGAGCGTTCCCGACGGGGAACGCCCTGTTGTACATATCTCTGTCGTATGTGGATTTTTCAGGGTGCGTCCGCAGGGCGCACCCTGTTTTTGTTGCTTTCAATCTATTTGATTACTTATTCTTTTAGTTTCAAATTGCTCAAATAAACTGTTTTCGGCTTTTCTAATGTTCCATTCGGCAAATCTAATAAAGATTCGACTTCTTTTGGATATAAGCTCAAATTATAATTGTACGAAAGTTCATCCATAAACTCTTGAGGGGTGAACACATTCTCGGTCAATAGCATCATAACAGCAGTCTTCAAAAGTGTTGGACTTGCTGTTACTAAAATATTATCTAATGGTTCTTGTTTGCGTATACCTCTTCTCTGCATTGTTCGTATTATTTCTTGGTACTCTTCCATCGTAATAAGACCCAATGAAAAAGATCTCCGTGCCATAGCTTGAATAGAAACCTTCCATTTACGTTTTAACTCTGTATATGCTGGAATTGATTTGGGATTGACTGCTACATCTTTAGCAAAACCTTCTCTAGGTAATAAAAATGCTGCAGCAAATTCGTTTGCCTCCTTTTCACGTTCTTTGAATTCATCTCGATCAATTTTTTCGATATCCTCACTCCAACCATGCAAGCAAATATGTCCAAGTTCGTGAGCAATATCAAAATGAACGCGTGAAGCTGCCGTTTTGTTTTCTGAATAGCCGATTAAATATATATCTTCGTCTCCAATTCTAACCAACTGACTAAACGCATCTATGTCATTCGTTTCAACTGGAAACTTCGTTACAATAATTCCATTTGACTCTACCAGCGCAACGATATTTTCTATCGGGCGAGTTCCAAGGTGCCATTCTCGACGTAGGGTTGCGGCTGCTTCTTCCGGTGTCTGTCCAGAGCAATCTGGTATTGTGCGATGTGGAAATTCTAGATATTCCTGTAGAAATACAAAAATATCGGCTAAAAACTCCATCTTTTGTGTTTGAGCTTCTCTGTATCTAGAACTAGTGGTTAATAATGCACGGAAATATGTCGATCCAATTTCCGCTTTCATATCAGACTCGCAGAAAAAGCGTTCGGGAAAATCCAATGTCCTTGCAAGAGCTTCAATCGCATTCAGGTCCACACGTTTTGTTTTTTCTCTTTCATACATATAAATGCTCTGCCGACTACATCCTGATTTTTCAGCTAGTTCACTAACGGAAAATCCTCTATATATTCTTGCCTTCTTTAGGCGTTCTCCATTCAAATTGCCCTGCATGGCAATCGAGCCCTCTCTTTCTCCTATAATTAGCCTTCTGCGCTTTCATCCCACTTTTTAAGTCCAGCAACCTTTTTCTTACGCTGCTCAGCTTTCTTAGTCAGCTTTATACCCATATCAGGTGTATCAAAGTTGCTATTTTCTTCGTCTACCGTTTCAACCACAGCTACATTATTCAAATCGATGTATCTGCTCCAATTAGCCTGCTCTATGACAGTGAGCATCCGATTTACCGTTACTGCACGAATTGCCGTTAACCCAGTTTCATAGTTTGCATTGAACAGTATCAAAACGTGTCTTTTCAGTTCGTCAAGACTATCTACCAGAGTATACAGCAATTTCAAAAGTTGCTGCTTCATCGCCTCTTGATCAGAAGGTTTTTCAGGGAGCATCGACATCTGATTAAAATCATCATCTCTTAAGTCAGCGTTTATAATACCTGCCAAAAGGTCAAGATAATGCGATTGGTTTCTTCTTGCCTGCGTTCTTTGCAGTTCTGCAAAACGCTTTTCTCTCATAATAGTATAAAGGCAGCCATTCTTTTTGCAGTATATAACAGCCATTTCCCATGGTCCACGTGCAACAACATACGCCTGGCATTCTTCATTATAGAAAGCCTTACATAACGCCGTATTAATAAAATCCCATACAGCCGACGGAGAGCTATTATGCGTCCGGATTTTTCTATTATGCTCTTGACTATCATTTCCTGTCGCACTTGACACGCATTCTGTAATTTTACGTGCGATTTCTTCATCTGTCAAGTATGCTGGAATTCTTTTCATGTAAAATATCCTCCATAATTTAATCAGATCGAGTTTATACGGCCGCATATGCTATCTGTATAGCATTATAGGCGTTTTCGATATTTTTGTCAATAGTTTCAAGCATCAAAAGCTCTATTGACATTTCTCATCTTACCTCATATTATAAAAGCAGGATACCCAACAACTGAAAGGCATCCTGCTTCTGTTTAATTATTCTTACTTCTATGTCTCAAATCTCAGTAGTCCACTACTGTTTCCAAATATTCCTCCGGGTCACCATTCAAAATCAAATCAGCATAGCCCAGCGGGTCATTGTAGATGAGATAGTCTAACTCCGACCTCTGCGCCATGGTCGCATCCAGCGCATCTTCAACCCCGGTGCAATTGATGGAAATTTTTCTTCCATCCCGGAGCAGCAGCTCCACACACCCGGTATCCATATTAAACTTGCAAACGCTTTCATCATACTTCATGTTCGTGTCCTCCTGAAATCATGTTGTAGCTTATGTCGGTCAATCTATGATTTCGGATTTCATCTTCCACGGACACCCATATT
>OWJJ01000862.1_pt1 | contig 19864 bp, 20 predicted proteins | sample 1732811 | NCBI WGS metagenome assembly OWJJ01 (sample SAMN05065756, study PRJEB22554) | human gut metagenome | biome: ENVO:2100002; feature: ENVO:00000062; material: ENVO:00002003 | host: Homo sapiens | place: USA
GCCTTATCGTCGGCAGCGTCAGATGTGTATAAGAGACAGCAACCATACCGTCTTTGATGTCTACACCAACAGCGATTTTTTCGCCGTATTTTGCCACCATATTTTCCAGAAAATCCGGCTGGGTAATAGCCGCGGTTCCCAGAATCACACGGTATACGCCCGCATCCAGATATTTCTGAATGGTTTCTTCGGAGCGGATGCCGCCGCCCACTTCTGTTTTCAATCCGCTTTTTGCCACAATATCCCGAATGGTTTCCAGATTGGGTGTGGTGCCGTCTTTTGCCCCTTCCAGATCCACCAGATGCAAATATTCCGCACCTGCTTTGGCAAAGGACTGTGCCACTGCCGCAGGATTATCGCTGTAAACGGTTTTCTGGGCATAGTCCCCACGGACCAACCGCACCGCACAGCCTTCGATCAGATCAATGGCAGGAAAAATAAACATGTGCCTTCCTCCTCTCACAGGTTACAAAATGCTTTCAGTATCTTCAGTCCCACTTCTCCGCTTTTTTCCGGATGGAACTGACAGCCATATACATTGCCTCTTGCCACTGCCGCTGTCAGTTCAGCGCCATATTCCGCTGTGGCTGTCACAAAATCTGTGCAGTCAACAGCTGCAAAGGAATGTACGAAGTACACACAGTCATTTTCTGCCAAGTCCGCAAAAATAGGGGATTTTTCTTTCTCTTTTGGAAAATGCAGTCCATTCCAGCCGATGTGCGGCACTTTCAGCCCTTCACCAATCATAGGCGCAATGGGTCGCACCACGCCGGGAATGAGCCCCAGACCTGCATATTCGCCATATTCATAACTTTTTTTAAAAAGCAGCTGCATCCCCAGACAAATACCCAGCAAAGGCTTGCCTGCCGCCGCTTCTTTCAGTACCACTTCCGCCATGCCACTTTGCCGCAGTTTTTCCGCCGCGTCCCCGAAAGCGCCAACGCCCGGCAGGATAATGTGGTCGCATTTCTGCAATACAGCAGGGTCATTTGTCACCACTGCTTCTTCTCCGATATATGCCAATGAGCTTTTCAGGGAAAAGAGATTCCCTACGCCATAATCAATGATTCCTACCATTACAGCACCCCTTTTGTTGACGGGATCTCGTCCCGATATTTTTCGTCAATGGAAACTGCCTGTGCCAGTGTTCTGGCAAGGGCTTTGAATGTGCCTTCGATGATGTGGTGGCTGTTTCTGCCGGAAAGCTGTTTCACATGGAGCGTCATATTTGCCTTCCGCACAAAAGCAATGAGAAATTCCTCTGTCAGTTCCGTATCGAAGGTACCCACTTTTTCTGTAGGGATTTCCAGCCCATATTCCAGATGGGCACGGCCGGAAAGGTCTACGGCACACAAAATCAAAGTTTCATCCATGGGAAGGATGATGTGTCCATAACGGCGGATGCCTGCGCCATTGCCCAAGGCTTCCGCAAAAGCCATACCCAGACAAATGCCGATATCCTCTACGGAATGATGGTCGTCCACATCCACATCCCCGTGACAAGTCACGTCCAAATCAAAGCGACCATGTCTGGCAAAGAGAGTCAGCATATGATTGAGAAAGCCGCAGCCAGTATCAATGTTGCTTTTACCTGTGCCATCCAGATTCAGGGCAAGGGAAATATCCGTTTCCGCTGTTTTCCGGTTGATTTCACTTCTTCTCATGCTTTTCCTCCTTCCGCCAGCAGTTCTTTTATTTTCTCCAACAAAATATCCATCTGTTCATCGGTACCGATGGTGATACGCACAAAGTCTTTGATTTTTTCTTTGCCGAAATACCGTACCAAAACGCCTTTTTTCTTCAAACCTGCATACAAATCTGCACCGCTGATGGCGTCGGACTTAGCGAAAATAAAGTTTGCCACGGAATCCAACACCGTAAAGCCCATTTCCCGCAACTCTTTTGTGGTTCTTTCTCTGGTTGCAGCAATTTTTTTGCAGTTTTCCATATAATAATCATTGCTGTCCACAGCCGCTTCCCCTGCCGCCAATGTGATGCGGTTGATGTTATAGGGGTTTGTGGAGTATTTTATTTTATTCAAGTCCTCAATGATGCCTTTGGAAGCGATGGCAAAGCCCAATCTTGCCCCAGCCATGGAGCGGGATTTGGAAAAGGTCTGCACCACCAGCAAGTTATCGTATTTATGAATCAAATCCACACAGCTGGTACCGCCGAAATCAATATATGCCTCATCAATGATCACCACATGGTTGGGATTGGACTGGATGATTTTTTCGATGTCGTTCTGAGGCAATTCCAGCCCCGTAGGAGCGTTTGGATTGGCAATGACTACCATTGCCTCATTCTTACAGTAATCCGCCGCAGAGATGGTAAAATCCGCCTGTAAGGGCACCTGTTTTGCCTGCACCCCATAGAGGTCAGCATAGACAGGATAAAAGCCGTAACTGATTTCCGGGAACATAGCTCCGTGGGTTTCATCACAGAATGCCATGAAGGCAAAATTCAAAATATCATCAGAGCCATTGGAAAGGAAAATATTCTCCGCCGTAACTCCGTAAAGGTCAGCCAGTTTCTGCCGCAGGACTTTTCCTTCCGGGTCTGGATACAGCTGTAATTTGCCAATCTCATCCCCATTTATCCTTGCAAACACTTCCGGTGAAGGAGGATACGGAGATTCATTTGTATTCAGTTTTACATACTGCATATCTTGGGGCTGTTCCCCAGGGGTATATGCTTCCAAACCCGCAAAACGGGCGCTTAAAAATCTGCTCATAATTTTCCTCCTTTTTCCAGGCGTACCGAAACAGATTTTCCATGTGCCTGCAAGCCCTCTTCTTCTGCAAAACGCACAATCTTTTCGCCCACCTGTTCCAGCGCCTGTTGGGTATAGTATGTAAAAGAGGATTTCTTGATAAAATCATCTACGGACAAAGGGGAAGAAAAACGAGCTGTACCGCTGGTAGGCAGGGTATGGTTTGGTCCTGCAAAATAGTCCCCCAAGGCTTCCGGTGCGTGTTTCCCAAGGAAAATGGAACCGGCATGGCGAATCTGCGCCAGATAGGCAAAAGGATTATCCACACAGACTTCCAGATGTTCAGGAGCGATTTCATTAGAAATTTCCACTGCCTGTGTCATGGATTCCGCCAGAATGATTTTGCTGCAATTGTCAATGGATGCTCTGGCGATTTCTGCCCGAGGAAGCAGAGGAATCTGCCGTTCCAGTTCCGCAGAAACGGCATCTGCCAATCTTGTACTGTCTGTTACCAGTACAGCGCTTGCCATGGTGTCATGTTCTGCCTGAGAAAGCATATCCGCCGCAACAATCTCCGCATCACAGGTATCATCCCCCAAAATCAGGATTTCGCTGGGACCTGCAATCATATCAATGGAAACCCGACCAAAAACCTGTTTTTTGGCTTCTGCCACAAAGGCATTGCCAGGTCCTACAATCTTATCCACACGAGGCACACTTTCTGTACCATAAGCCAATGCACCAACAGCCTGTGCGCCGCCGATTTTAAAGATACGGTCTACGCCAGCAATTTCTGCTGCAACTAAAATCACCGGGTTGATTTTGCCGCCTTTAGCTGGAGTGGTCATGATGATTTCTCTTACACCTGCAATTTTCGCCGGAATGGTGTCCATCAAAACCGTAGAAGGGTAGCATGCTGTACCGCCAGGTACGTAAATACCGGCTCTGTCCAAGGGAATGATTTTCTGTCCCAGCACTACGCCGTCTTTTTCCGTGATCACAAAGTCTGTCCGTTTCTGTTTTTCATGGAAAGCACGAATGTTTGCTGCCGCTTCTTTCAAAATGGCAATGAGTTCTGGGTCTACTGCTGCCATCGCAGCCGCCCGTTCTTCTGCGGACACTTCCAATACATCCAGTTTTGCACCATCAAAGCGTTCACAGTAACGCCGCAGGGCTTCATCGCCATTTTTTCTTACATCTGCCAAAATTTCCGCTACCGCATCTGCCACATCTGTTTTTTCTTCTGTTCTATGAAAAATATCGTCAATAGATATTTCTGCATAACGATACTGTTTAATCATTTGTACCACCTCATTTTGCTTTCTCTCGAAGTTCTTCTATTTTTTCACACATTTTCCGTACCCGTTCATAATTGAACTGGTAGCTGGCTTTATTGGCAATAAGCCTTGCACTAATGGGCACGATATCCTCCAAAGGCTCCAGATTATTTTCTTTTAGCGTTGTGCCCGTTTCCACAATATCCACAATCACATCTGACATATGGAGAATCGGTGCAATTTCGATGGAGCCATGAAGCTTGATGATTTCAATTTCCATACTCTGTCTGCGGAAATATTCCCTTGCGATATTGGGGAATTTCGTTGCGACACGAAGGGTTTTGTCTGTGGTAAGTCTCGTGCCTTTGATGCCTGCCACTGCCATACGGCATTTGCCAATACCCAAATCCAACAGTTCATAAACATCAGACCCTTGTTCCAGCAAAATATCTTTGCCTACTATACCCACATCAGCAGCGCCCCGTTCCACATACACAGCAACGTCAGAAGGCTTTACCCAGAAATACCGCACATGGTTTTCCTCATTTTCAAAAATCAGCTTTCGGTTCTGTTCCCGAATGGAGGGGCAGCCAAAACCAATACCTTCCAAAATATCATAGGCTTTTTCCCCTAATCTGCCTTTGGGCAACGCGATATTCAAATACTCAGCCAATGACTTCCACCCCGCTTTCACTCAACCGGCATAGCTGTTTGTATTTCAGTCTGCCGTCATCCTGTTTCTGCACTGCTACGGAAAGTCCCATGCTCTGAAGCATCTGCACTGCCCGCAGTTTTCCAATGGTATCGGTATTTTCGTCACACAACAGCAATGCATCTACGTCATAAGACTTTTCTTCTTCCCCATAACGTTCCAGCATATCCATATAAACAGCAAATCCCAGTGCGTCGGCATTTTTACCGCATTTATGCACCAGATTGTCATATCTGCCGCCGGAAAGCACCCCTGTGGGGATACCATCCACAAATCCTTGGAAGATAATGCCGTTGTAATAATCCATATCGTTGACAATGGAGAAATCCAGATGGATGCCATGGTCATACACGCAGGCTTTCAAGTTTGCATAGAGCCGTTCCAGTTCTCCAATGGCTTGTTCTGCTTTTTCATTGCCGCAAAGGGCTTTTGCTTTTGGCAGGATTTCTGCCAGACTGCCATGGAGGGATGCCAATGTCTGCAAACGCCTTGTAAGTTCTTCAGAAACACCGTTTTCCTTGCAAATCTGTACAATGCCATGGGCATTTTTTTCACCAATGCAGACCAGAATTTTCTCCTGCTGGGAAGGCGGAAGGGCTGTTTCTTCCAATAATCCCTGTACAAAGCCCATATGTGAAATATTCAGCACACTGCGGCTGGAAATGCTGTCCAAACTTTTCTTTGCCAGCAGCACCACTTCACTGACAGCGTAATCATCCACTTCGCCAATATATTCCAGTCCCACCTGCATAATTTCTTTATATTCTCCGTCGTCTTTTCTGGCACGGTATACATTTTCGTTGTAATATACTCTCTCAGGGCAGTCGTAATTGCCCTTTGTATGCTTTACAATAGATAATGTCACGTCAGGTTTCAATGCAAGCAAATGCCCCTGTAACCCCTGAAACGTGATGATATTTTTCGTTGTTAAAAAACTTCTGTTTTCTGCATAAAAATCATATTCTTCAAACTTGCTCATTTTGAATTTACGATAGCCGTACTGTTCAAAGAGCGCCCGCAGACGAAACACCGTCTGTTCTTCTTTTTTCAATAATCCATCCCAATCAGTCATAAGGCACCTCCCATATGCTTTTCTTCATATTAAGCCAGTTTAGCACTTTAGTCAAGTAGATTATTAAAGTTTGGTATGTATATACAAATTGCTAAGTTTTTATTCAGATATTTATACAAATTGTATAAGATTTTGTACAATCATTTCTTTCTCTATTGAAACAAAATAATAGACAATAAAAAAACCGGAATTCAACACATCTGTTGGTTCCGGTTTTTCTGATCCGCTTATTTTTTGGTTTCTACACAAACAACCTTCACATCAATCTTTGTTTCCGCTGTGCTTTCGCTGACTTCTGTTTCAGGCAGTGTACCGATTTCGGATAATTCATCAAAGAATGTCTGTTTCTGATTTTCTTTCATGGTCACTGTGATGGAAGATTCTGTTGCTTCTTTTTCTGTCAATTCCATTTCTGTGATAATGGTACGGATGCCATCCATAGCTTCCTTGACATCATTTACCTGCAAGGAAACCTGTTCCGGCATCTGCATATCGCTGGCACGTACAACAACTGGCTGACTGGATTCTGCTGTTCCAGCGCCTGCTGCGTCGTCTGACATGGTATTCATGGAATATGCTCCCACCAAAGGCTGATCTGCTGCCTCTGCCTGTGGCTGATTTGTTGTGGATTCTGGCGCGGCTGCTTCTTCCTGCACACTCTGTACAGGTGCTTTCTGTCCGCTGTCTGCCGGTTTTGTCGTTTCTGTAGTGGTTGTTGTTTTTGGTGTCGTCGTAGAGATTTTCGGCTGAACTGTCGTCTGTTTGGGTTCTGCGGATACAGTGCCTGTAGTTTCTTCCACCACTGCATCCTGCAATGTTTCTGTTGTTTCGTCAGCCGTACTGTTGTCTGCTGTGATTGTTTCTTCTGTTCCATAACCGGATGCCTCCGGTGTATTTTTTGCCTCCTGAATGATGGCTTCCTGCGGTGCCCGCAGCTGCTGAATGCCCTGGATTCCGCCTGCCGCTGCCACCAGCACCACCGCTGCGGCAACCAGTCCGAAATTCTTCCAGTTTTTCCGACGTTTCTGAGGGAACGGTACCACCTTACCTGTTTCCTGTTTTTCTGTCTGATCTATAGAAGCATCTGAAACTTTCGCCAAGTTTTCTTTTGCGATTTTTCCCATTAATTCTTCATGATAGCCTTCCGGCAAAGCAGCTTCGGGAAGGGTATGCAGGCTTTCCAGCATTTGTTTGACCATTTTTGCTTCGGCTGCGCATTCCGGGCAGCTTTCCAGATGTTTTTCCAGTTCTGCCGCTTCTTCCGCAGTAAGTGTGCCGTCGTAATAATCCCAGAATTTCTCCTGATACTGGCTACATTTCATCATGTCCTTCCCTCCTTTCTGCTTTTTTGACGTAAGTCATTTGATTTTCGTTCCCTAATTTTTAAAATTTCTTCCTTTAATTGTATTCTGGCTCGGGAAATGCGTGATTTTACGGTTCCCAGCGCTGTATCTGTCATTTCTGCAATTTCTTCATAAGAAAAGCCACGGATATCCCGCAGCACAATGGCTGTTTTATGTTCTGGCGACAAAGTTTCCAGCGCCCGAAGGACTTCACTCTGCCCTTCCTTACGCATCAGGCTTTCCTCCGGTGTTTCTCCTGTATCGGCAAACTGTTTTTGATAGCTGCCTTCCGTATCCTCGATTTCCGCTTCCAAAGAATAGGTTTGTTTTCCTTTTCGGCGACGCATTTCATCAATGCAGGTATTGACGGCAATGCGATAAATCCAGGTGGAAAAAGCAGATTTTTCGTCGAATTTTGACAGATTGCGATAAACCTTCAAAAAAACTTCCTGGGAAAGGTCTTTCACATCTTCACCAGGACCCATCATACGAAGGACGATGTTAAAAACGATTTTCTCATGCTGCAAAAGCAACTGTTCAAATGCCTGCATATCCCCATTTTTCGCGCGGGATACCAATGCGCTGCTTTCTACGGCATCGTTCTTTTTCTCCACATACTCACCCCAATTCGTGGTTGTTACCTTAAAATATTCTTTCTCCATTGTACCGTGAAAATTCTTTTTTGAAAAGAAAAAAACTCGCCAAAACATTGCAGACAACGTTTTAACGAGTTTCAAAAAGTCGAGGCGACAAGATTTGAACTTGCGACCTCTACATCCCTAATGTAGCGCTCTACCAAGCTGAGCCACGCCTCGACGACCTTTTCTATCTTACTACATTTTTTACATATGTCAACAATTTTTTGCAATTTTTTTGAAAAAAGTTGGGACAGACCAGAAAGCCTGTCCCACTTTCACTTGCAAAAATCAGATGCAACAATTATTTCTTTGTTACAGCCAGGATTTCTACTTCACACAGAACGTTCTTAGGCAGTGTTTTTACTGCTACGCAAGAACGAGCGGGTTTGCCTGTGAAGTATTTAGCGTATACTTCGTTGAATGTAGCGAAGTCGCCCATGTCAGCCAGGAAGCATGTTGTTTTTACAACGTCTGTGTATGTCAGACCGTTAACTTCCAGAATAGCGCCGATGTTTTTCATAACCTGTTCTGTCTGATCAACGATGCCTTCTGCTACAACATCGCCTACTTCAGGGTTGATGGGAACCTGACCGGAAGCGAACAGGAAACCATTTACTTCGATAGCCTGAGAGTAAGGACCGATAGCTGCGGGTGCTTTGTCTGTGCTTGTTACTTTGAACATAATAGATAACCTCCATATTTTTGCATAGTATTTTATTTATCTTTATTGTAGTCCAAAGACATTATACAGTCAATGTATTTCGTATCAGATACAGCATTTTTTACTTTTTGTATGAAATTCTGCAATTTTTTATTCCCTTTTTGTCTGGTTTCGGTTAAAATGGAAATGTTATGGATACAAAAAGCAACAACTTTTCAATATAGATTTTGGACAGAAAGGAAAATGAACATGAGTAATCTGGAAGCCATTCAAAAACGGCGTATTTTCGGCATCATCTCCCACCCCGACGCAGGTAAGACCACACTGACAGAAAAACTGCTGCTCCACGGCGGCGCTATTCGAGAAGCCGGCACCGTAAAAGCAAGAAGAAACGCAAAATTCGCGAAAAGTGACTGGATGGAAATCGAAAAACAGAGAGGGATTTCTGTTACTTCTTCCGTTATGCAGTTCGAGTATGACGGTAAAGTAGTATCCATCATGGATACCCCCGGTCATAATGACTTCGGTGAAGACACTTACCGTATTCTGACATCTGTAGACAGTGCTGTCATGGTCATCGACGCGGCAAAAGGTGTGGAAGCACAGACTGTAAAGCTGTTCAAAGTTTGCAGTATGCGTGAAATCCCTATCTTTACATTCATCAACAAATTAGACCGTCAGTCCAAAGATCCTCTGGATTGTATGGCTGACCTGGAAGACGCGCTGGGACTGCCCTCCACAGCCGTGACATGGCCCATCGGCAACGGTTTGACATTTGAAGGCATCTATGACCGTCTGGAAAACAAAGTATATCTCTACAAACAGAAAGACGGCGTTGTAGAATTGGGTGCCAACGGTGTATTCGGCGATACACTGGAAGGCGTTATTTCCGATGCCAACCTGGATATTTTAAGAGGTGAAATGGAACTGCTGGACGGCGCAGGTAATCCCTTTGACCTGCAGGCAATCAAAGAAGGGAAGCTTTCTCCCGTATTCTTCGGTTCCGCTCTGGCTGACTTCGGTATCACACCATTCCTGAAACATTTCCTGGAATGGTCTCCCGCTCCCGGTCCCAGAAAAACCACAACCGGCGAAGTAAAACCCACAGACGAATTCTTCAGTGGCTTTATTTTCAAAATTCAGGCAAACATGAACCCTGCCCATCGTGACAGACTGGCGTTCCTGCGTATCTGCTCCGGTACCTTCAACCGTGGTATGAACGTTACCCTGTCCCGTACAGGCAAACAGATGAAACTGAGCCAGTCCACTCATCTGATGGCAAACGACCGTGAAACCGTAGAAACAGCCATTGCAGGGGACATCATCGGTATTTACGACAGCGGCAACTATCAGATCGGCGATACCATCACCGACCGTAAAGAAAAACTGTTCTTTGAACCACTGCCTACCTTCCCTCCCGAACTGTTCTGCCGTGTGCATCCTGTGAACTCTCTGAAAGCAAAACAGTTCCAGAAAGGCGTACAGCAGCTGGCACAGGAAGGTGCTATCCAGGTATACCACAACGAATTCAACGACGTTATTCTGGGTGCTGTTGGTCAGCTGCAGTTTGAAGTATTTGAATATCGTCTGAAAAACGAATACAACTCCGAAATCCGTATGGAACCTCTGGACTACAGCGTAGCCCGTTGGGTAGCACCCGGTTCCCCTAAGGATGTCAAAGATTATGTGGTAGCCAGAAGCACACTGGTATATGACCACTTTGAACGTCCTATCCTGCTCTTTGCAAACCAGTACACACTGAACAACTTCATGCAGAAGAACCCCGAAGTGAAACTAGTAGAAGCGCTGGACGTAGACGATACAGAATATCAGGGTTAAACACAAAAAACCAGAAAGAATCGAAAAGATTCTCTCTGGTTTTTTTATTTTTTCCAATGTTTCAGTTGAGGTAATTGTTTTTGCATCATGTCCCTTAGCTGCTGTTCCGTTGTTTCCGGAAACTGTTCCTGCAATATGGGAACACAGCGATCCATGAGTTCCTCCATGGAAGTATAGGTAAACTTTCCGTCTGTATAACACCATTTGCAGTAGTCTTCATTGAAACTGCCATCTTTTTCCTGACTGAGCAATCCATCATCATCCAAAGGCATACCGCAGCACTGACAAAACAGTCTTTGGGGCATCCCTAAAAGTGTGTTGATGGACACATGAAATTCTTTGGAAATGAGTTTCAATGTTTCCGCGTTTGGAATGGTTTCTCCCGTTTCCCAGCGACTCACTGCCTGTCTGGTAACCAGCAGACGCTTTGCCATTTCCTCCTGTGTCAGATCGTGTGCTTTGCGTAATTGTAGCAATACTTCCTTCGTTTCCATTCAGCCACATCCTTTCTGTGACTTGATTGTACCCGATTTTGCTGTCTTTGGAAAGCAACCTGCTGTTGCTTACGCGCCAAAAGCACGGATATCTGCCAAAAGCTGTTCTACATTTTCCGCATCTGTTGCCCAGCTAGTGCAGAAACGAACAGAAGTATGATCTTCATCCACTTTCTGCCATGTATAGAAAGCATATTTCTTCCGCAGTTCAACTACCAATTTGTTCGGCAGAATAGGGAACTGCTGATTGGTATAGGACTCATACTGTATTGCAAAGCCTTTTTCCTCGCAAGCCTTGCGGATCTTCATAGCCAGATCCACAGCGTGTTTGGAAATTTCGAAATAAAGACCGTCTGTGAAAAGGGTTTCGAACTGAATTCCCAGCAGTCTGCCTTTTGCCAGCATACCGCCGCGCTGTTTGATGATATAACGGAAATCCTGACGATAAGCAGGATTTGCAATCACAACTGCTTCGCCAAAGAGTGCCCCTACTTTTGTGCCGCCAATATAGAAAATATCACTCAGTTCTGCCAAGTCTTTCAGTGTCACATCATTAGTAGGTGCTGCCATGCCATAGCCCAGTCTTGCACCGTCCACATACAAAGGCAGTCCGCATTTCACGCATGTTTCATGCAGGGCTGTCAGCTCTGCCTTGGAATACAGAGTCCCATTCTCTGTAGGCTGGGAAATATATACCATGCCGGGCTGCACAATATGTTCTCTGGATTCATCACGCCAATGGGCATCATAAGCTTCCTGCACCTGTTCCGCAGTGATCTTGCCATCTGCACTGGGCATTGCCAACACTTTGTGTCCTGTGGCTTCAATGGCGCCGGTTTCATGTACATTCACATGACCGGAAACAGCGCAAAGCACGCCCTGATGGGGACGCAGTACGGATGCAATGACAGTCAAGTTTGTCTGAGTGCCGCCCACCAAAAAATGTACATCCAGGTCATCGTTTCCACAAGCCTGACGAATGAGTTCACGGGCATGATCGCTGTAAACGTCTTCGCTGTAGCCTGCTGTCTGTTCCAGATTGGTACGCATCATATTTTCCAAAATCTTCTGATGTGCCCCTTCCGCATAATCACATTCAAAACGTATCACAATACATCTTTCCTTCCTTTATGCTTTCTTTTTCTTTCCTCTGCAACGCAGTTCGATCAATTTCTTCACATCTTCCAGCACTTCTTCGTCCTGTACCTTTGCCAACAACAATTTTCCGCCGTTAAACAAATCAGTTTTTTCAAAAAGATGCTGAATATACTCGCTGCAATCTTTCATCAGTTCTTCCGCTTCTGCCAGCTCCTTATGTCCGATGCTGACCATACACATAAAATATCCTTCCATGGGATACATGGAACAAATGGCACGCACGCCTTTGCGATATCTAATGCTCCAACCTTCCTGCATGCTGCATGTGCTGTAATCGTATTGCGGCTGGATATGAAAAGTCTCTTCAATATAGCTGCGCAACGTCTGCCAATGTGGGCTGTTGATGAATGCTGCCATTTCTGCAGGCTGCGGCTGATGCTCTCTGCTAAATGCCGCTCTCCAGTCCATGTGGTTTCCTCCTTTGGGTATGTACCTTTGTCTTTCCTTTCACAATTCTATGCAAAAACAAATGGATAAAACCTTGTAGCAACTACAATGTTCTATCCATTTGAATGATTCTGTATAAATGACCTAGTCTTTAGGTTAGAAAACAGAAATTATTCTTCTGTAGCTGCTTCTTCTGCGGGAGCTTCTTCTACAGGAGCATCTGCCTGTCTCTTGGAAAGGCTGATTTTCTTCTGTTCGGGGTTCACTTCCAGAACTTTCACGTTGATGATTTCGCCAACCTTCAGTTCGTCTTCAGGTTTTACAACGTGTTTGTTCGCAATCTGAGAGATGTGTACCAGACCGTCTACGCCGGGTTCCAGTTCAACGAATGCACCGAAAGGTACCATACGTACAACTTTACCTTCAACGATGGAGCCAACTGCATATTTTTCAGCAGCCAGTTTCCAAGGGTTCTTGTCTGCATCTTTCAGGGACAGGCTGATTTTGCCTTTTTCTTTATCTACGTCCAGAACGAATACTTCTACTTCCTGACCTTCCTTCAGAACTTCTTTGGGGTTGGAGATTCTGCCCCAGCTCATTTCGGAAATGTGGATCAGACCGTCTACGCCGCCCAGATCAACAAATGCGCCGAAATCTGTCAGTCTGCTTACTGTACCGTTTACTCTGGAACCAGCCTGGATTGTTTCGAACAGAGCTGCGCGTTTTGCTGCGATTTCCTGTTCTACCAGTGCTTTTCTGCCGCCGATGAAACGACGTTTTACTCTGTCAACTTCGATAATGTTGAATTCCAATTCCTGACCATTGAATACGCTCAGGTCTTCGATAAATCTATTAGAAACCTGAGAAGAAGGAATGAATACGTTTACGCCGTTGACAACTGCGATCAGACCGCCTTTTACAACGTTTGTAACTGTACCTGTTACAACTGCTTTGTCGTTGTAAGCAGCTTCGATTTCTTCGATGCCCTTCTGAGCTTCGATACGTTTTCTGGAAAGCATAACATTGCCGTCGCCATCGTTTACGCGTACTACGAATACTTCGATTTCATCTCCAGGCTGAACTGTTTTGCTGGGAATCACTGTAGGGTCACTGCTGAATTCGCCTCTTGCGATGATACCATCGGATTTGAAGCCCAGATTCACGGATACTTCTTCGTTTACAACCTGAATAACAGTGCCTTTTACAACGTCACCTGTGTGCAGGGTAACGAGGGATTCTTCTAACATCTGTTCGAATGTCGCTTCCTCACTTCCTCCTAAATTTTGTACTGCATTTTCTAATGCTTCGCTCATAGTAACAACTACCTCCTTAATTATTGCAGGCGGTGTAGACGCACCTGCAGTTATACCTATTTTATCATCTTTTCCGAAATTATTCAACACCAAATCACAAATTGTTTCAATATGTACGGTATTTCCACAATTTTTTGCACAAATTTCCACAAGCTTCTGAGTGTTAGAACTGTTTTTGCCGCCAATGACAATCATCTTATCTACGGTTTTGGACAGTTCTTCTGCTTCTGTCTGCCGTTTTTCAGTTGCGGAACAGATGGTGTTGTGGACTTCCATATTTACGCCTCTGTCCTGCAAAATTTCCAGAATCTTGTCGAATTTTGCCTGACGGAATGTGGTCTGCACCACAACGGCGTATTTTTCTTTTTCAGGGATTTCCTTTGTTTTTGCCGCTTCTTCATCTTCCAGAATCACTGCGGCATTTTCGCACCAGCCATTGATGCCGATAACTTCAGGATGAGTGCCGTCACCAACGATGATGATGCCCAGTCCTTCTGCCAGTTTATCATGAACGATGTTATGGATTTTTTTCACAAAAGGACAGGTTCCGTCCAGAATTTTCAGTCCTTTTGCTTCCGCTTCATCATACAAAGCTTTGCCAACGCCATGGGAACGAATCAAGAGAGTACCTTCTGTCAGTCCATCCAGATTTTCTACGATTTCCAATCCTTTGGATGCCAAGTCGTCCGTTACGGTTTTATTATGAATCAGCTGTCCATAGGAATATAGCTTTGGTTCCACGCCAATGGCTTCATATGCCATTTCAATGGCACGTTTTACGCCAAAACAAAAACCTGCGGATTCTGCCACGCGAATGTTGCTCATACTTCCACCCTCATTTCTCTTACTTTTTCCATGACTTTTTCCGTGATTTCTTCCATCATTTCCGTTGTCACTTTCTGCCCCTTGTATTCATCCAGATAAATGGGCTCGCCATAACGGATATGAACGATGGAACGGAATTTATATTTACTGCTGATACAGATGGGCACAATGGGTGCTTCCCCTTTCAGCGCAAAAAGGGCAACACCAGCCTTTGCCGCCTTGGCTTCCCCTTCTTTCACGCGGGTGCCTTCTGCGAAAATTCCCAGAGCTTCGCCATTTTTCAGCAATTTGATCGCTGTTTTCAGAGCCTTCATATCTGTAGTCTGACGGTCTACAGGAAAAGCGCCCAGAGAGGACAACAGTTTTGCAGACCATCTTTTTTCAAACAGTTCTTTTTTTGCAATATACCGCACGGGACGTTTCACAAATGCCGCCATGGTAGTGGGGTCCAGATTGCTCATGTGGTTACAGCAAAGAACCACGCCGCCTTCTGTTGGGATATGTTCTTCCCCCTGAATATCCATACGGAACATAAATTTATAATAGATTTTTACCAAACCTCTTGCAAATGTATAAAATGACATATCTTTTCACCTCATTTTGTTTTTTCGGCAATGAGTGCCAGCAATTTTTCTGTCACCGCAGGAATATCCAGTCCTGTGGTATCCACATTTACCGCATCTTCTGCCCGGCAAAGAGGGCTGTTTTCCCGGTGCATGTCCTGATAATCCCGCTGGGCGATTTCTTCCCGGATGGTTTCCAAGTCAGCGGTTTTGCCCTGCGCTTCCAGTTCCCCCACACGGCGTTTTGCTCTCTCTTCCACACTGGCATCCAGATAAATCTTCACTTCCGCATCGGGCAGAACTTTGGTACCAATGTCACGGCCATCCATGATCACAGACTGTTCTTTTGCCAGTCCCTGCTGGATTTCCACCAGTTTTTCACGGACTTTCTGATAAGCTGCCACACTGGATGCCGACTTGCCGATTTCTTCTGTACGGATACGGGAAGTAATATCCTCCCCATCCAGCAGAATCCGCTGTCCGCCCGCTTCCGGGAAAATCTTCATATCCAGGCTGTCCAGAGAAGCCACAACAGCATCTTCATCGGCAGGATTGATGCCTTTTTTCAGACAAGCCATGCCGACGGTGCGATACATAGCGCCTGTGTCGATATATAAAATGCCCAATACCTTCGCAATTTCCTTTGCTACAGTGCTTTTGCCGGAGCCTGCAGGTCCATCTACTGCCACTGCAAATTTTTTCATGTTGTTCTGCCTCCTTATACTTCCTCGCAAACGCTGTCCCCAGCCGTATAGCCTGTAGAGAAAGCAATCTGCAAATTAAATCCACCTGTATATGCGTCCACGTCCAACACTTCCCCTGCAAAATACAGGTTTTTCACCAGTTTGCTTTCCATGGTGGAAGGATCAATCTCATCCACACAAATACCGCCGCTGGTGACAACAGCTTCGTTGTAGCCTGTCACACCGATGATAGTCAAAGGCAGTGCTTTCAGCAAATGCAGCAGCTGTTTTCGTTCTTCCTTGGTGATGCCGTTCACCTTTTTCTCCGGGTCAATGCCGGAAAGAGAAATAATCACAGGAATCAGTTTCTGAGGCAGCAAATCCCCTAAAGCGTTGCGAAAATCTTTGTTGCTGTATTTTTCAAAATCCCGCAGCAGACGATGATCCAGCTGTTTTTCATCCAGCGCGGGTTTCAAATCAATATAGAGATGGAATCCCTTTTCTGTATCTGTCAAAATGTGGCGGCTGGCACTCAAAATCACCGGACCTGACACACCAAAATGGGTAAAGAGCATTTCCCCAAAATCTTCATAAACGGTTTTGCCTTTTTCATTACAGATACGAATGGCAATATTTCTGAGACTCAGACCCATCAGTTCCTGACACCAGCTTTCCGCTGTTTTCAAAGGAACCAGAGAAGGATACAGCTTGGTAACAGTATGCCCTGCGGCTTTTGCCATGCGGTAGCCGTCCCCTGTAGAGCCTGTATTAGGATAAGAAAGTCCCCCTGTTGTCACAATGACAGCGTCAAAAGGCAATTCTTTCTGGTTTTTCAGACGAATCCCTGTGACTTTGCCCTCTTTCATGACCACATGTTCCACCTGACTTTCCAGATGAAGGGCAACTTTATTCTGCCGCATATATTTTTCCAAAGCCTGTACCACATCCAAAGAACGGTCTGTCACAGGAAATACCCGGTTGCCCCGTTCCACTTTTGTTTCCAGCCCCATGTCCAGCAAAAGCTGACGCAGTGCCTGATTGTCAAAACGATAAAAGGCGCTGTATATAAAATAAGGATTGCCGGGGATGTTATCCAGAAAAGCATCCAGATCCCCGTCGTTTGTCACATTACAGCGACCTTTGCCGGTAATGAGTATTTTCTTGCCTAAACGATTATTCTTTTCAAACAAATGGACTTCATGCCCCCGCTGTGCTGCACGGCCTGCTGCCAGCATACCAGCAGCGCCGCCGCCAATGACTGCGATCTTTGCCATAATCATTCCCCTTTTTTGAATAAATCTGCCATTTCCAGATGGGCTTTGTCATTGAGTGTCATAAGGATACGTCTGCCGTCTTCCATGACATCCACTGTGGTGATGGATGTATTTGTCATCCAAGTTTTGCGGTAGAAATTCACATCCATGCCCATGATTGCCACCAGCATAACACGAAGCAGACCGCCGTGGGACACAATGGCAACATGTTTGCCTCTGTTTTCTTCCAGAACCGCTTCAAAGCCTTCCACAGCACGTTTTGTTACATTGGCAAAAGAGCCTTCACCGGGGAACGGATGTGCAAAGGGATTTTCATAGAAATCCATATATGCCTGTCCATAGGCTTCTTTCAGTTCGGGAATGCTCATGCCTTCCCATGCACCAAAGTTGATTTCTTTAAAATGTTCATCCACAATGGGTGTAATGCCTGTTTCTCTGCCGATGGTCTGGGCTGTCACCAATGCGCGCTTCAGGGGAGAAGCATAAATCTTGTCCAAAGGCAGATAACGGAAACGCTTTGCCACCAGTTCTGCCTGTGCCAGACCTTCTTCGGACAATTCAATATCTGTAGAACCCTGATACCGTCCCTGACGGTTCCACAATGTTTCCCCGTGACGGATCAGATAAAATCTTGTTTTCTGTTCGCTCATAATTCAGCCTTCCTTTATGATGTACTCTAAACTTAAATTATATGGGAAAATCGCTGGACTTTCAAGCATAAAGCCAAGAATCCCTATGATTTCAAAATAAAAAACAAATCCTGATAAAAATAGCCCCGGATTTTCCAAAACCGAGGCTGTTTACTTACAGTTTTTTCAAATATTTGATTTCTCTTTCTGTCAGATAGCGATATTTGCCTTTAGGCAGATCACCCAGTGTCAGCTCCCCTGTTGCCACACGTTTCAGCTGTGCAACGGGATGTTTGATGGCTTCGCACATTTTTCTGACCTGACGGTTTTTGCCTTCGTGGATGATAATTTCCGCTGTGCAGAACCGCATATCTTTTTCCTTTTCCAGAATCTGAATTTTTGCGGGTCTGGTCTTTCTGCCGTCGATGACAACACCTCTGCGGAATTTCTGCAAAGCCCCTTCATCAGGCACACCATAAAGCTTTGCAATATAGGTTTTATCTACATCGTGTTTAGGATGTGTCAGCTTATAAGTCAGATCGCCGTCGTTTGTCAAAAGCAGCAGACCGGATGTATCATAGTCCAGTCGTCCTACAGGGAAGATACGTTCCTTTACGCCCTGCACCAAGTCCAGCACCGCCGGACGTCCAAACTGTTCTTTCGCTGTTGTCACATAGCCTTCGGGCTTATGGAGCATGATATATACTTTCTTTGTTTCCTGTGCTTTTACAGGCTTATTATCGAATAATACTTTATCTTTTGCCGAGTCGATTTTCACGCCCAGTTCCCGTACCACCTGTCCGTTTACCTGCACACGACCTGCGGCAATGAGTTCTTCTGATTTTCTGCGGGAAGCAATGCCTGCCTCCGCCAAAAATTTCTGCAATCTTTCTTCCATGGCTTCTCCTCCGTCCTTTTCGTCCCATCAGTATACAGGAGAAAGAGCGGAAAGTCAAAGAAAAATCACATTTCCGGCAAAAATTCTATCCAGTCAAACCAAACAGAAAGCAATCTGCGGTACTGCTGTGAAAGTGTATAGGCTGGTGCCTCTGATTGTGCTGTCAATGGAATTTCCACAATGGTTTCTCCATCCAGTTCCAATGTTGCTATACCAATCTGTTCTCCCTGTTCTATGGGTGCTTCCAATGTTTCTGGCAATTCCGCCTGCCACTGCAAACGGGAAACCTCATCTTCTGAAAACACCCCGCTGTATCCTTCCGCAAGACCTGCCGTAATTTCCTTCACTGGAGAACGGTTCACCGCAATCTCTCCCATAATTTCTCCAGCTTGTGCGATTTCCTGTTTCTCATAGGTAGCAAAACCATAATCCATGAGTTTTTTTGTATCTGTCCACTTGGCTTCCTTGCCTGTATTACCCCATCCACTTGCCAATACCACACTGACAAGAATCATATCCTCCTGCTCTGCCGCCCCTACAAAACAATGCCCTGCTTTATTGGTATATCCCGTTTTGACCCCAAGGGCACCGGCATACATCTGCAAAAAGCGGTCTGTATTCACTGCCGTATGTACGTTCTTGCCGGAAACATCCGCAAAGGTATGACTGGGCAACACAGCAATTTCTCGAAACACAGGATTTTGCAGGGCGTAAGCAGTGATGATTCCCATATCCAAAGGTGTGGAATGGTGCTGTTCTCTAGTCAAATGACTATCCAGACCATTGGGTGAGCCAAAAACCGTATCTGTTGCCCCAATAGAAGCCGCTTTTGCCGTCATTTCCATACAAAAGGCTTCCACAGAACCGCTGACATGCTCCGCCAATGCCACTGCCGCATCATTATAAGATTTCAGCATCATAGCGCGCAGCAAGTCCCCCACATACCACTGTTCTCCTTCTTTCAATCCCATTTGTACATCCGGCTGTTTAGCGGCATTTGCGCTGATGGTCACCACTTCTTTTGGGTCTGCTTTTTCCAATACCAGTATGGCAGTCATAATTTTCGTGGTGCTTGCCATTTCCATAGGACTTTCTGCATTTTTTCCCCATAACAGCCGCCCTGTTTCTCCGTCAATGAGCGCCGCTCCCTGTGCTGCCACATTTGGCTCTGCCGCCAATACTATTTGCCCGCACAACAGCAGCGCCACACAAAAACTCAAAAATTTTTTCATGCGTACCCCTCCCCCATCATTGTATGCTTTTTGGGAAAAGGGTATCCATAGAAAAAGGAACCTTGCAAAAGCAACTTCCCCTTAAGAAAACATTGTTTTTTCTTTTCCCTGATTTCTTAAGGGGAATTGCGACGGCTGTCTTCATAAGAAAAC
>OWJJ01000890.1_pt1 | contig 19446 bp, 17 predicted proteins | sample 1732811 | NCBI WGS metagenome assembly OWJJ01 (sample SAMN05065756, study PRJEB22554) | human gut metagenome | biome: ENVO:2100002; feature: ENVO:00000062; material: ENVO:00002003 | host: Homo sapiens | place: USA
GAGCCTTATCGTCGGCAGCGTCAGATGTGTATAAGAGACAGATGCTTGACCGCTCCGGGGTCTCCTCTTGTCTACAGCATTTTTCGGCATATCTGAACGTTTTTCTATCCCTATTTCCTTCAAACGTCCAGACCATTTACCCTGCACTCTGTCACTCAAAACAAGGCGCCTAATCTAAGATCAGTCTTGCCGCCCCATAGATACCTGCATCATTTCCCAATGTTGCCAGGCGAACCTCGCCCTTATTCTCAGAGATCGGGGTCAATTCGCGGTAATAGCGGTCAATCCAATCCGTTAAAAAAGTCCCCGCCTTGGATACGCCTCCTCCGATGACGAAAATCTCCGGATCCACGGTCATCGAAATGGTCGCCAGCGCCCATCCGAGATAATAGCACACGGTGTCCATAACCTCCAGCGCCAGTGCATCCCCGGCTTTTGCCGCATCCAGCACATTTTTTGCGGTGATCGCATCACCGTAGGCACGCATCACCGATGCATCCGGCTTTGCCGCCATCTTCCGTCTCGCCTCCCTGGCGATACCGGTCGCGGACGCTACCTGTTCCAGACAACCGTGTCCGCCGCAGTTGCAGGTTTCTTTCTCGCCCTCGCGGATATGGATATGACCGATCTCGCCGCCCAGTCCGTGGCGTCCTGCAACGATCTTCTGATCGTGTACCACGCCGCCGCCGACACCGGTTCCCAGCGTCACCATCACGATATCATGACAGCCCTTGCCGCCACCCTGCCACATCTCGCCGAGCGCCGCCACATTAGCATCATTACCGGAGCGGACCGGCATTCCATCTAATAACTCACTCAAAATCTTCTGCGGGTTCAGATCGCGCCATCCTAAGTTGACGCAGACCTCCACATAGCCGTCCGGCTGCACCGGTCCCGGAAATCCCATGCCTGCGCCGATCACGGCATCCATCGGAATTCCCCGCTCGTTCAATTTCTTCCTGATCGAAGCGGCTACATCCGGAAGAATGTACGCCCCATTCTCTTCCTTGCGGCTCGGAACCTCCCACTTATAAACAAGCGTTCCGTCCGTCTCAAAAATACCAATCTTAACCGTCGTTCCGCCGACGTCTATCCCAATACATTTTTTTTCCATGTCTGGATCCCTTCCCTTACGGCTGCACTGACAGCCTTTCTTCTATGCCCTCATCTTTTTTCTGCGCTGGCTCTTATTATACGCAATGCATCCCCGTTTTGCAAGGTTTGGAAAGCAAAATACACCTGCCTGCCGGAGAAAGGCGCATTTCTGCTTAAGCGGTACCGCATTCTTTTCTGCCGACAGACAGGTGCCTGTCTTTTATCTTATTTTTTTACCAAAATCAACATTATTTCAGGCTCTTAGCCACCTCTACCACATGCTCAACGGTAAAGCCGAACTTCTTGAACAGAAGCCCTGCCGGTGCGCTGGCGCCGAAACTTTCCATCGCGATGATCTTGCCGTCTAAGCCGGTGTACTTGTCCCAGCCGAAGCTTCCAAGCGCCTCTACTGCTACACGGCGGCGTACTTCTCTCGGAAGTACGGACTCCTTGTACTCCTCGCTCTGCTCCTCGAACAGATCCATACACGGCATGGAGACAACGCGGACTTTCTGACCTTCTGCTGCCAGAGTCTCTTTTGCATGAACCGCCAGAGCTACCTCGGAACCGCTGGCAATCAGAATTAACTCCGGTGTGCCCTCGCAGTCGTCGATGATGTAGCCGCCCTTTAATGCCTCACGGCTGCTGCCTGCCATCGGCTCCAGATTCTGTCTGGTCAGCACCAGTGCGGTCGGTGTGTGCTCGGAAGTAACAGCACTGTACCAAGCTGCCTCTGTCTCGGTCGCATCGCACGGGCGGAATACATGGAAGTTCGGCATCGCACGCAGCGCTGCCATCTGCTCGATCGGCTCATGGGTCGGTCCATCCTCGCCAACGCCGATGCTGTCATGCGTAAATACATAGGTCAGCGGCACGCCCATCAGTGCAGACAGTCTTGCCATCGGTTTGCAGTAATCACTGAATACAAAGAAGGTCGATACATACGCACGCAGACCGCCGTGCAGCATGATGCCATTTCCGATCGCTGCCATCGCAAGTTCGCGGACACCGAAGTGCAGATTACGTCCAGCTCTGTCCTCCTTGGAGAAGTCGCCCGCATCCTTCATGTTGGTCTTGTTGGACGGTGCCAGGTCAGCAGAACCGCCAAACAGGTTCGGCAGAACATCCTTGATGTAGTTGATCAAGCGTCCGGAGATCGCACGGCTTGCTTCCGGTTTCTCCTGTTTTGCCCAGAATCCGGCGTCATCTTTCAGCGCCTCGCCCGCCTTTGCATTGTGATACTGGTTCCAGAGCGCTTCCATCTCCGGATATTCCTCGCAGTAAGCGGCAAACATCACGTTCCATGCAGCTTCTACCTCTGCCTTCTGCTCTGCGATCTCGGAGTAGTTTTTGTATACCTCTTCCGGTACGAAGAACGGCTCTTCGCTCGGCCAGTTTAAGTTCTTTCTGAGTGCTTCCACATTCTCCACGCCCAGCGGCTCGCCGTGTGCGCTCGCCTTGCCCTGTTTTGCCGGGCAGCCGAAGCCGATCTGCGTCTTGATGGTGATAAAGGACGGATGCTCGGTATCTGCCTTTGCAGCCTCGATCGCCTTGCCGATCGCGTCGATATCATTGCCATCTTCTACAGTGATCGTCTGGAAACCAAATGCCTGCATACGCTCCTGTACATTCTCACGGAATGCGATGTCGGTGCTTCCCTCGATGGAGATGCGGTTGGAATCATAGAGAACAATCAGCTTGGAAAGTCCCAGGGTACCTGCCAGAGAGAATGCCTCAGAGGAAATGCCTTCCATCATACATCCGTCGCCGCCCAATACATAGGTGTAATGGTCAACTACCGGATAATTTTCTTTGTTGAATACGCTTTCCAGATGTGCCTCAGCCATCGCCATGCCGACTGCCATACCCATACCTGCGCCCAGCGGACCGGTCGTCGCCTCAACGCCAACGGTATGACCATATTCCGGATGTCCCGGAGTCTTGGAATCTAACTGGCGGAAGTTCATCAGATCTTCTTTGGAAAGATTTCCGTAGCCAAACAGGTGCAACAGAGAGTACAGCAGCATGGAACCATGACCGCCGGATAAGATGAAACGGTCTCTGTTCTCCCACTTAGGGTTAGCTGGGTTATGGTTCATATGATGTGCCCACAGTTCATAAGCCGCTGCTGCACATCCCAGCGGAAGTCCCGGATGACCGGAATTTGCCTTCTGGATTGCGTCTGCGGATAAAATCCGGATCGCGTTTACGGATAATGTGTCAATCTGATTCATAAGTAACCTCCTGCTATGTATCTTAATTTTAAAAACTAAACGTGTGTTATTTGAGGCGGATCTCGCGCATCCGGTCGCCGCCGCTGATAATCAGTGAATTGAACGCGCGGCCGCGTGTTACCTGCGCCACAGAGAAATCAAACTCCCCGGCAAACCGCTCCTTGCCGGACATACTGTAGACCCGGCAGGAATTTTCGTTATTTAGGATGACGAAATCGCCCTGTATATTTATGTTACGCCACGAATACGAGAACTCTGCCGTACCCATAGCGGTTCCATCGGATTTAAACATGCTCAAACGGCTCTCACTTCCGCCCTCGGTGTTGTCCGAGATGACCGCCACATAGTCCTTCGACCATGCCACGCCGCGGACTTCCCCGTCGATCTCCGCCTGGCGCACCAGCGCCGGGCTTGTTACATTTTCCAAAGAGAAAAATGCCACCTGATCATCCGCAAATGCACACGCGTGATCCTCGTCGAGAAACCGGACGCGCGGACAGATGCTGTCTCCCAGCTCATCAAAACCTCCGACCAGACGGTCTGGATAATTCTTTCCATATTCGGAGAAATTGTAAAATACAATCCGGTTTTTGAGTGCCCCGTCCTGCAGATACAGGTCGGAAAGCATGACCTGCGTACCATCCGGCGATAAGGAAACGTCCATCAGGTAACCATTTCCCGACATAACCGTCTTGATCGCCCAGTCAAGCTCGCTGCCGTCTTTCTTGAAAAAGGTCACATACGAAGCATTGCTGTCCTCCACCAGCGCCGCCACGATGCCGTATGCCGATACGCTGACGCGCAGGATCGGCAGAAGCGTCGTCGCCTGTCCCTGGCTTCCGGTCTTATCCACAATATAAATATCATTGCCCTGCTGGTCCCCGATCACGGCATAATCGCCGTTGACATAGCAGATCGGCGATTTCAGCTCATAACTCATCGACCAGACCGCCTTGCCGGACTTGTCCAGATAGGAAGCTCCGTCCTTCGTGTATTTCAGGACATTTTCCCCAAACGGGACAAATTCCGTCGTGCTGCTCTCACTCGCCGCAATCTCTTTTTCCCACGCCACCGTATAGTCCGTGTAGGCATGGTTATCTTTATAATACATAAAACCAGCCGCTAAAAGCGCCGCGATTAACACCGCCGTCAGCACCCTGCGGAGACGTTTCCGTCTGGAATGGCGCTCGGCTTTCTCCGCCACCTCTTCCTCATTTTCTCCGTGGCTTATGCCCCGGCGGGGAAACATGTCCTGCGTGGCGGTGTCGATCACACGCCCTCTCAGCTGCTTTTTCTTCTGTTCCCGTTCAATCGGGTTCATCTCACTCATTTTTTTATCTCCTGTAGCTGGACTGCCATCTTGATTATACACTATTTTAGATGGTTTGGCATTATCTTTTTGCTATTCTCCGGACACATCCGGCAGCACCAGCGTCTGCCCTGCGATAATGCGGTTTTCATCGGTCAGATGGTTGACCGCAAGGATATCGTCCAGATGACGGATATTGCCATAAAGCTTAAAACAGATCCCATAGAGCGTCTCCCCGTCCCCGACCGTGTACGTGCCGCCGGGCTTCAAGTTTGTGACCGGATAGTCCTGTCCCGCCGTCGAATTGCCGCCCGGATTCGGCAGGTCGCGCTGTGCCTCCGGCTCCGGCAAAATGTACGGGGCTTTCGTCTCCGCCATTTTTCCGTTCTCTTCGCTCTGCCCGCCGGAAGCCTGTCCATTCTGTCTGCCTGCTATGGCAGTGCCCTCTGTATCTCCATCCGCCGCGCTCTCAAGTGTCCATTTATGCGCCTGTCCTCCGTTTTTCGCTGTTGTTCCGCCTGCATCCACATCCGCGCCGGCCTCGCTGCTCTCAAGCGGCGTCACACTGCCGCGGAGCTGTTCCACCGTGACCGCCTCTTTCCCGTCCGCAGTGCCCCGCACACCATCCGGGAGGACGGATACCAGCACACTCTCCATCTCGCGCATTTTCTGGTAATTGCCGAAAAGCACCACGCCGCCGGCAAGCACCGCGACCGAAAGCACGCCGCACAGCGTCCCCAGCGCCCGGATCGTCCCGTAACGCGACGCCGCCTCCTGCTGCCGCTCTTCCATCCGGTTACGGAAATCGCGGATCACCCGATCGCCGGTGCCTGTCTCCACCCGGCGGGCGTCCTTCCGCAGAATCATATAGTCCTGCATCATCTGGTTTTTCTCGTAGTATATATGATATCCTTTCAAACGGTAAAACCCGTCCTCCGACATCACATAGTATGCTGCCTCACCGTCCACGCCGCTGTTTATGTACATGAGCTGGTTTTTCCCGCCGAAATACTGCTTGTGCAGCCGCCAGTAGGTCAGGGGACTTAACATACACCCCGGCGCGCCGCAGATAAACCACCCCTGCACGGTCTTTTTCGGAAATGTCTCCTCCATCCGCTGGTATGCCTTTTTCCATGCCGCCTCCGAAAAGACAATCTTCTCCCCGGACGGCACAACCTCCTCCATCTCCAGCGCCCCATCCACAAAGAGGCACGGAACCTCCTGCTGTGGATCCGAATTTCCGAGCAGCAGCCCAACCCGGAGTCCCGGTCCGCCGGATGGATATACCTGCTTCAAATACGTGTTTACATAATCTTCCACATACAACCGGACCACCTCATCCCGCTCGCCGATCTGCCGGATATTTTTCGGCAGTTCTGCGCGGGAACCAGAATATTCTCCCATATGTTCACCCCGCTATGATAGATTCTCCTGAAACCGGGTCTGTACTTGCTTCCATGATTTGATTGCTGCACCGTGCAGCATTTTCAGTGCTGAAAATACCTGCTCAAATACAGTAACATGATTTTCCGTAATTTCAGGAGTATGATGAATTTCTTTCCGCCTATCATAACGCCGATTGCATGCAAAATTTGTCAAACGGAGGCAGCATCCAGGCAAAAATTTTCGACAAGCCCGATCCCCGCGCTGATGCAGTCTGCCAGCTGCATGACGAGTGCCAGGCGGATACTCTGCAGCATCATCGGATCGTAATGGCTGCAGCCCGCCACGATCCCGGTGATAAAGAGATCTCCGACCGCGTGAAGCTCCTTGCAGACGCCAAGCCCCGGCTTTAAAGCCCCACGCCCTAACGTGACATAGCCGACGTGGCTTTCATCGCCTACCGAGGCATCGACCGCCACCACCAGCGCATCCGGGTACCCATTTTTTAAAACCTGCACGTAATGTTCCAGGTTCATCGCGTGCACGGGGCGATCAAGTGTTCCAAATACCAGCGTACCGCGCCGCCGTTCCTGTTTGAGTTTATATCCGATCAACGGTCCCAGACTGTCTCCGGTCGAGCGATCCGTGCCGATGCAGAGGAAAACCAGTTTCTTTTTATGCCTTCGGGTCATTTCTTCCTGAATCAGCCCACTTAACTGCCCTGCCAGCTCTCCCACCGCGTCCCGGCGGGCTGAATTGTAGTAATATATCTCCGGACTGCCACCGAACCGGCTGCGTCCCCGTCTGTTCATCTCCCACACCGTCCTGTTTTCTCCCTGCCTGTTGGACAGGGGTTGTTTTACCTTTATTATAGGCGGGGTGGCAGGAAATTATGCGAAAATTGAAGGATATATACACACGGACGAAAAAAGATGTGACAGAAGGCAGCTTTACAGCGCCCGGTGTCACATCTTTTTTCTGGTTGTTCCTATATCTAATTATTTATTTTTATGAAATAATTTCCACAGTTTACTTTCCGCTGCGTTCGCGGTACTCTGCGATGACCTCGCTTAAATTAACGGCTGTGCTGTTATCCAGAATATGTTTCAGCGCGTCCAATTTTTCTGGATTCAGAAATTCCTTGCCTAAGTAGCACTCGTAGGTATCTGTGATAAAGATTCTCTTTTCCTTGATTACCGTCTCGGTATAGTGCAAGCGGCTCTCGACCTCCTGATGGCCTTCTTTGAGTTGTTCGAGCTTTGCACGGCTGTTGCTGGTGATCTCATCGGTCAGGATGGTTTTTGTCACATTTTCGAAGGTGTTTAATGCGTCCTTTTTCTTCTTCGCCGTCTCCTCCAGATCCTGCTCCATCTGGGAGATCTCATCGTCGTATTTTTCCAGATCGTAGAGCGCTTCACTGCGATCCCGGCGGATCGAGGAGGTGATCACCGCGATCTTGCGGTTGTTCGCCGCGATCAGACTGCGGATCGAACGTCCTTCCTGCAGCGCCGCCAGATGGCGATCCTTCGTCCAGTTTCCAATCAGGATATACAGTCCGCCAAAAACAACCACATCCACGCCGTAGATCATCGCCAGGTATAAAGTCTTCTGTTCTGGAAGCAGCTTGTAGATGCCGCACGGGATCAACAGGAAACAGATCGCAAAGGTAATCAACACCGTCAGAAATTCTTTGAATCCCCTCGGGAAATACAGCGCATAGTACAGTGGGCTTTTGCAGACAAATGGAACACGATCCGACTGGAACAGCGTTCGCATCCGCACGGCAAGCTCTCGGTTGTGCGCGTGAAGCTCCTGCGTTTCTTCCTTAATCCGCTCTTTGATGCCCTGGTTTTTCGCCTTTTCGCGGCGTGTCCGCGTGCGTTTCAGCTTATCCTGCAGCTTCCCAAGCTCATCGTCATAGCTTTTTTCAATCTCATCCCGGCGCTTTTTCACGGTCGAATTCACGGCATCTGCCACCGCTTTCCGCTCCGTCTCCAGCACGCGCAGACGCTTTTTCTCTTCCTGAGCAAGCGTCTCCTCCTGTTTTTCAAACTCCGCCAGCTCCACCACTGCCTGTCTGGCGTCTTCCAGAAATGTTTTCACATCCGTTATCGCCTGTGCCATCTCGCCCCTCCCGGTCTTTGTCTTTTTGTAACGGCTGCCTGCCCTTTATTCTTCCAGCACCTGTATCTCCAGATAATCGAAATCGATGCTCTCGATAAAGTTGTCCTGGGTAAAACGCGCCTTATCGTGGCGTTTGAACTCCTCGATCGTCTTATCCAGCCAGACCGGATGCCCCAGATCAAAGGCATAGCAAATCTGGTCGATCGCGTCAAACACCATCGCCGTTCTCGACATTGTATAATCACCGTTGCTGATCACAATATCCCTAAGCATCCGGTTTTCCTTCATCATTTTTCCCCAAAGACGAAACATCCTGCCGTTCCTTTCCCGCTGTCAAATTTCATTTTTACCGTGTCCGGCTGTTCTCTCCGGACATCTCTTCTCACAATCTTATGTCCAGTATATCAGCTTTTTTAAGAGTTGACAAGGCGGGGCTTTTCGGCAAAATTCACTGCCACTGTGTCATCGTGCAGCACTTCCCATTTTCAAAAGAAACTGCAGATCTTCCTCAATCCCCCGCACATTTCCAGAAACGTCCATCGCATACTCCATGACCCACTCGGCATCCGGCGTCGCCTGCTTTGCCAGTTTTAAGAAACCGTCAAAATCAAGCGTTCCCTCATGAATCCTCTGATGGCTGTCGTGGACACCGTCGTTGTTGTGGAGATGGTACGCCACAATCTGGTCCGCCAGCACGTTAACGACCCGCTTAAGCGACCAGCCGTTCGCCCAGGCGTGCCCGATGTCAATGAGCACCGCATACTGTTCCCGGCGGCACAGATCGATAAATTCCTGCTCATCGAAGAGACGGTTTCCGCGCTCCAGAACTCCGGCATTCTCCACAACCACCTGGGTTCCCGCCTCCTCACACAGCTGTTTCACGGTGTAATAATTTTCACAGGAAACGCGGACACGGTCTTCCTTCTCGCCCGGTATGATGCGGCAGTTGTTGTGATGATAAACGAGATATTTGCTTGAAAGCTCTTTCGCATACGAAAGCGTCTTTTCGAGCAGCTCCATCGTGCGCGCATACTCTACAGTCCCCTCCGCTGCCGAATGCTCTGCCTGATAATATGGACCATGGAAGCTGACCGGGACTTCCTTTAAGAGCGGCATGGCGTCCCGCAGGTTCTTCTCAAAGCATTCCTCATGAAACATCGGGAACACCTCGACTCCCACCTGTCCTGAAAAGCGTTTGAGGTACGGAAGGATCTGACCGAACTCGCTGCCTTTATACATATTAGTGCTGATAAGAATTTTTTTCATGATTGCATGTCTCCTCTTCAAAATATACGTTCAGAATCTTGTTTTGAAAACACTTTTTTCGCTCTATTATCTCTATTCTTACTGGGCGATCGCCTTTTCCAATTTCGGCACCGCCAGCTTTTCCTGTGCGCGGATCACCATCTCCGGGTAACCGAGCGATTTCTCCGTCCCGCGGTCAAACAGATGCAGCTTTTCCGTCTCCACATGGATGTATACCTTCTCACCCGGCTGCGGAATCTCGCCCTCGCGGATGGCAATCAGCTCGTTCTTGTCTCCCTCGACCTGAATATAAACACCGTACCGATTTCCGTAATCCTCCACGTAACGGACCACGCCCTCGATCGACCGCTCCTGCGGGGTGCGGCTCATCATCACGTGTTCCGGGCGGACACCGGCGTACAGCAGTCCCGACGGGCACTGCGCGGCGATCCGCTGCCAGATACCCGGAAGTTCTACCTTCTGTTTCCCGATGACAAGCGCCCCGTTATGATATTCCGCCTCCACGATATTCATGGACGGCGAACCGATAAACTTCGCACAGAACACGCTTGCCGGACGATTGTACACGTGTGACGAGGTATCGAGCATTTCCATCTTGCCCCGGTACATGAGCGCGATCCGATCGCCAACCGTCATCGCCTCGATCTGGTCATGCGTAACGTAGACTAACGTCGGGTGGTACATTTCATGGATTTTTACCAATTCTTTTCTCGCACGCATCCTAAGCTGTGCATCCAGGTTTGACAGCGGCTCGTCCAGAAGGAAATAGTCGGCGCGCTTTACCACGGCTCTCGCCAATGCCACTCTCTGGCGCTGTCCGCCGGAAAGCTCCTTCGGCTTCCGATCCTCCAGCCCTTCCAGTTCCAGCATTTTGAGGACTTCTTTTAAGCGCGCATCGATCTCGTTCTCATCCATCTTGTGCGCTTTTAAACCATATATGATATTATTCTTGACGCTCATATGCGGAAACAGCGCATAGTTTTGAAACACCATCGAGACACCGCGCTCGCCGCACGGCACATCATTTACCACCTGGTCGCGCATCCACAGGTTTCCGGCGGTCACATTTTCCAGTCCCGCAATCATGCGAAGTGTCGTCGATTTTCCACAGCCGGACGGACCTAATAAAATCAGGCGTTCGCCCTCCTTTACCTCCATGCAGAGGTCTTCCACGACCACATTTTTGCCATACGCTTTTTTAACATTTTCAAATACAATATTTTTCATTGAATTAATCTATCCCTTTCTTATGTCCGGCGCAATCTCCCGTTATCCCTTCAATCCAGACGCCGCAAATGTATTGATGATATAGCGCTGGAAAATGATATACAGTACCAGCGGAATCAGCATCGTGAGCACCGACACCGCCATCGCGATCGTAAATTCCGTACCTCCCTCGGCGCTGATGTACATCTGCAATGCCAGCGACAGCGTATAATTTTCCTTGGATTTTAAGATCAGCACCGGCCACACATATTCATTCCACGAATTGATAAAGAAAATGATGCCGGTGGAAATGATGGACGGACGCACCAGCGGAATCACAATGTCGCGCATGATTTTCATGTGCCGGATATTTTCCATCCGTGCCGCCTCAATGAGTGCCAGCGGGATTCCACGCATTGCCTGGCGCAGCAGAAAAATTCCCAGCACATCCGCCAGCTGCGGCAGTGCGACGCCCCAGATGCGATCGCGCAGACCGATCTTAGAGATCAAAAGATAATTTGGAATCATCGTGACCGTAAACGGGATGAACAGCGTGCTTAACATAATAAAATACAAAAATCCTTTTCCCTTAAACCGGAAATAGACGAACGCATACGCCGCCAGAAGTCCCGTGATTGTCTTAAGAATCGTGACCGTCGATGCAATCAGAAACGTATTCAGCGTGATTTTCACAAACGGCAGTTTGTCAAATACATGCCGGTAATTTTCCAGCGTCGGATGCAGCGGAATCACCTGAAAAACCGTGTTGAACGCCTCCTGCATCGTCTTAAAAGAGTTGGAAATTGCAAATACGATCGGCATCAGAAGGAGGAAAACGACCACCACCAGAAACAGATGCCAGCCGATCTGTCTGTCTTTAGTTTTCATAGTAAACCCCCTTTTCTACAAACCGGAATTCCAGCACCAAAAGAATGATAAAGAGTGCCATCGTCATGACCGATACCGCCGAGGAAGTTCCTGTTTTATAGAGTGTAAACGCCTCATGGTACGACATATAAATCAGGTTCGAGCTGGCATAGTTCGGTCCTCCCTGTGTGACGATCTTGATCGGCGTGAACACATACTGGAGTCCCTGCACGATCGTCGTAATAAACACATAGATTCCAGTTGCAGAACTCATCGGCACGACGATATCCTTAAAAATCTTCCACATCGGCACATTTTCCAGACGCGCCGCCTCGATGACCTCCATTGAGACACCGGAGACACCCGCCAGAATGTTGATGAAATTGTAGCCAAACGTCTTCCAGGTCGTGATAATGCAGAGTACCGCGATGACCCAGCCCTCCGTTTTCGACCAAAACGGCAGTTTCAGCCCAAACCAGCCTGCCACAATCGCGACCGGACCCGAAATCGGATTCAGAATCCATGTATACAGAATCGAGCCGACGACCAGCGAAATCACACTCGGCAGGAAAAAGACCGCCTTGTAAAAACTCTGTCCCTTTTTGATGACGCACGAAAGAATGAATGATAAAATGTACGGCATCACAAAGTTAAACACCAGAAGAATCACGATGTACCAGAATGTATTGCCAAAGATTTTCCATGTATTCGGATCCTTCAAAACGGAAATATAATTCCCCAGTCCCACAAACTTCTTGACCGGCTTTACCATGTTCCACTCAAAAAAACTCAAATACAGCGTGTAAAAAAGCGGATAAAACATAAATACCGCAAACATGACGAGCGACGGCAGCAAAAAAACATATCCAAGCGCTGCCTGTTTTTTGTCCTCCCGATTCAAACTATTTCCTCCATTCTAATGTAATGTACGCTCGGAATCTTTCGGCGCCTGCCCAGCCACAACAGCAGGTGTTGGAAAGACTCTGAGCCTGCATTTTATGAAGGGGCTGCCGCCAAACAGCTCTTTCGCGCTCCGGCCGCTTCCTGCGTCTTATCTGCACGCAGTCCATTCTGCCAAAACACGTTCTGCTATTCCGCAACAACCCCATTCTCATTTCTGTCCTAAATTTTGTAATGATTTTCCTGCCACCCGAAAGCTGTTCCAAGCGTCAGGCTGCCTGTCCCTACTGTGCATCCAGCAGCTGGTTGATCGCATCCTGTGTGCTCGTCATACCATCTTTCGCAGATACCTGACCGCCCAGAATCTGGTCTCTCATATCCAGAAGAAGCTGCTCTGCCTCAAGGCCTGCATCGCCCGGGAATGCGGTCCATGATACAACGCCGTCCATCTGCTCAATCGCTGCATTCATCATTGTGTTCTCAGCCAGAAAATCTTTCAATCCATTTTCTGCCTCTGCCACATCTTTTCTCGGCGGTACATAACCGGTTCCCTCGGTCCATGCTGCCATTGATTCTACGCTGTAAAGATACTTCTCAAACTCCCATGCCGCCTGAATCTGCTCGTCGCTCTGCGCGGTGATGGCTAAGAAACAGCCTCCTGCCGGAACCTTGCGCTCCTTGTCGTTCCACAGCGGGGATTTCACGGTTGCTACGTCAAACTGTGCCCCCTTCTGTACGGAAGCGCGTCTCGCAATGGTGGTGTAAAGCATCGCGCAGTTTCCGTCGATAAAGCTCTGGCAGCCCTCTTCCCATGAAACATGAAGGGCAGAACCATCTTTTACCATATCCTGCATCATCTGCATTGCCGCAATGCCGTCCTCGGTTGCAAAGCTTGCTTTTTTCTTGCCGGATGCATCCGCAGTCAACATATCCGCTCCCGCGCTCTCAACCAATGCCTGCTGCGCCCAGAAGTCTGCCGGTTCCTGCATATAGAAACCATATTTTCCTGTCTTCTCTTTGACTGTCTCGGCAAATTCCTGTACTTCCTGCCAGGTCTCCGGTCCATCTTCGGAAAGGCCCGCTTCTTTTAAGAGATCTTTATTAATGTAGAGAACCGGGCTGCTTAAGGAGTACGGGACTCCGACCTGCTCGCCGTTGCTGTTGACCGCCAGGTCTAAGACATTTGGAAGGAAATTATCGGTTAAGAAATTTGCATCCTCGCTGTCGAATTTATCAATCGCATCCTGCGGCGCCACATAGTCAAAGTTATTGGAGAAATAATCCAGAAATGCCCAGCCAATCTGAACAAGCGCCGGTGTATTTCCGGTCGCCGCTTCCGCCTGCAGGTTCTGCATCAGACCTTTGTACATATCCGGGTTGTATTTCGCTACTACCTCGATGTGGTCATTTTCCTCATTAAATTTCTTTACCAGATCGTCTACGACCAGACCTCCCTGGGTTTCTGCGTTACAGTGCCAGTATTCAATCACCGTTTTATCGCCGGATGCCGTCTTCTCTGCCCCGCTCTCTCCGGACGCGCTCTGTGTGTCGCTGCTTCCTGTCGCTGAACTGGATGCCTGACTGCATCCTGCCATCAATGTCATCGTGCCTGCCATCGCAAGCGCCATCAGACGTCTCATACTTACCTTCATTCGTTCTCCTCCTGCTGCGGTGTCCCATCTCCCAGTCTGTCTTACCTTGGAACCAGCCATCTATGTCAAAATCGTGATTGGGAGTCCTTTGCCGCGCTTCTCTTCTGTCAAATCACTTGTGCTGTGTCCAGATTCTATCTTAAAGATGGTCTGTAAAATGCAGGAGGTGATTTATGTAAAAATTATCTATAATTTTTGAAAATTGTTTTTTCTAGGTTCTACGGCATAAAAGAATGTGCCTTTTTGTGTAATGGGGAATTCTAAGGAATTTCCTATTACACAAAAAAACGCCTCTATCAGTTTTTACTGATAAAAGCGTTTTTTATTCTATGTTCCGTTTTCTATGTGTAGATCCGGGCTGCAGTTTCCTTCATGAAACATGCCAGAGTGAACGCCGCAGAACGCATATTCTTTTACAGACCCGCCCCTTACAGTCTCTTAAGCAGCGCCTCTCTCGCTTCCTCATAGCCCGGTTTGCCAAGCAATGCAAACATATTTTTCTTATAGCTCTCTACGCCCGGCTGGTTGAACGGATTGACGCCCAGAAGGTATCCACTGACGCCGCAGGCAAATTCAAAGAAATAGAAGAGCTGTCCTAAGCTGTACGCATCCATCGCCGGGATCGTCACTTTCAGGTTCGGCACACTGCCGTCGGTATGTGCCAGAATCGTGCCGTTCATCGCACTCTTGTTGACGAAATCCACGCTCTTGCCAGCCAGATAGTTCATACCGTCCGTGTCAACATCTTCTTTCTTCAAAATGATCTCCGCCGGAGATTCAGCCACTTCCAGAACTGTCTCAAACATGATTCTCGCGCCGTCCTGGATGAACTGACCCATCGAATGAAGATCGGTCGTTAAATCAACCGCTGCCGGGAAAATACCTTTCTGATCCTTGCCCTCGCTCTCGCCGTAGAGCTGTTTCCACCACTCCGATACATAGTGCAGGCTCGGCTCATAGTTTGCCACAATCTCGACCTGTTTGCCCTTCCGGAGCAGAATGTTGCGGACCGCCGCATATAACAGAGCAGAATTCTTCTCAAACGGAGTCTCCAGTGCATTCTTTCTCGCGTCTGCCGCGCCCTGCATCAACGCATCTATATCCGCGCCGCTGACCGCGATCGGAAGCAGACCGACTGCCGTCAGGACGGAGAAACGACCGCCAACATCATCCGGAACCACGAAGGACTCGTAGCCCTCTTCATTTGCCAGATTCTTGAGTGCGCCCCGCGCCCGGTCTGTCGTCGCGTAGATTCGCTTGTTTGCCTCTTCTTTACCATATTTCTCAATCAGCATCTCCTTAAATACACGGAATGCGATCGCCGGCTCCGTTGTCGTACCGGACTTGGAAATAATATTGATAGAGAAATCTTTTCCATCGACCAAATCCATCAGATCATGGATGTATTTGCTGCTGATGCTGTTGCCAACGAAGTAAATCTCCGGTGTTTTTCTTTTTTCTTTCGGAAGATTATTGTAAAAACTATGGGACAGGAACTCGATCGCCGCTCTTGCGCCCAGATATGAACCGCCGATACCGATTACCAGCAGGACATCGGAATCCTTCTGAATCTTCTCCGCCGCTTTTTTGATGCGTCCGAACTCTTCCTTATCATAGTCCACCGGAAGGTCGATCCATCCAAGAAAATCATTGCCCGCGCCGGTCTTTTCTACCAGCGTCTCTCTTGCCGCCTGCACGCCCGCCTTGATACCGGCGATCTCTTCCTCATGAATAAATGCAGCTGCTTTTGAATAATCAAAGATCACATCTTTTCCCATATGTTTCCTCTCCTTTGCATTTCAGCCGTCCGCAGGCGGCGTGATTACTTTGTCAAAAACTTAACTTATCTTTATTATAGCAATCTGGACACCCGTATGCAACCAGTTTTCAGTTGGAATCATCATTTACAACCCCGATAAATACTCCCTCATAATATCCCCCAGAACCTGCGCCTCCTCGCGGCTCAAACCTTTCATCCAGTCCCCCGCATTTGCCTCGCCATTTCGTGTTTTCCGCGTATCCCGGCTTGCTGCAATCTGGTCGAGGCTCTGCTTCAAATACTCCATTTCCTTGTCGCCGGGACGCTCCTTCGCTTCCTGCCTGGGACCCGTATTGTTTTCCGTTTCATTTCCTGATACCATCCGACGATCCGTAAAATGCCCATCTGTCTCATGCTTGTCCCGTTCCTCCGGTTCGCGCGGTGCAGTGCGAACTGCCCGCATCAGATTCTGTGCCCGCGCATCCCGCTCACGGAACGGATTCACTCTCATCGCTGTCCGCGATTTTCCTTTTTCAAACTCCGTTTCTCCCAGATCCCGGTTATCCGTTTCAGCACCATCCCGACCACTCACGCCGCGATCTGCCCGCAGAGTACTCTGCAGCCATTTCGGCATTTCCCGCACATTCGAGTCCACGCCAGCAATTCCGCCGGATACTCCAGAAACTCCGGACATTTCCTGTCCGCGCGTCTCCTTCTCACGTGCCGCCCGAAGGAACACCGAATTATCCACATACTCCAAAAGCGCCGTTTCCAGCCGCTGCTGTTTCTGGTCAATCTGGAAACAGCTCTCGATAAATGCCAGAAACAGACCGCTCATGACAGCTGCCGACGCATACAGCACAATATAGCTCGCATCCAGCTCATACCAGTATGCCAGAAATGCCTCCGTTGCTCCGGTCAGAAGCCCTAAAAGCACCATTTCCATTGACACGCCGTTCCACGCATCCAGCGAAATATGTAAAAATGAAAATCCGTCAATCTGCTTGTCCAGATATGCCTGCGTGTTCACGATGTTCTGACCCAGGCGGCAGGTATTTTCCAACCGCTGCTTCAGATTTTGAAGATTCTTGTTCCGGGTCATCGCCATGTTGTCAGTTTCTTTTAATAATCTTTTGTAGAGGCTCCGTGTAATCAACTTGCTGACAAATCCGATCATTCCGATTGCCGCAAGAACAGACAGCGCTTTTCCAGTTTGTAAAAATTCCAGCATAAAAAAGCTCCCCTTTCTCTACTTCCGGATCACTTCCGGGTGGCTTGCCACAGGTCAGGTTTAGGCGCTTCGCAGTTTGTCTCTTGCAATTTGCTTTTTACAATCTGCTTTTCACATTCTGCTTTTTGCATTCTGCTTTTTGCGCCCTGTCAAATCCCGCCTGCATCGTGGCTTTATTATATCCGCCGAAAGAGTCTTTGTGAAGATGAGAAAGGGGAAAATCGTTCGTCAAATTCTGCCTTAATTCGATTTTTAATAGGTATTTAAGCAAGCACTATCATTAAGTTATACCATATGTTTCCACATATAGCAAACGCTCGTTCTGTGTTTTGCAAAAAATTTGGCACACCTAACTCATCACGAAAGTAACGAGATTGCGGTGTGCCGTTTTTCAAATTTTCGTGCTTATGAATTTAATTATGCCTCATAACGAGATGCCATCTCTAATAAGAGGTTTACCGAATGCTTGATCGCCTGCGCTTCAAATGCCGCATAGTCCATACCCGCACTGTCATCTGCCTTATCCGAAATGGCACGGATGATCAGGAACGGGATTCCGTTTAAATATGCCGCCTGTGCAATCGCTGCGCCCTCCATCTCGGTACAGCTTGCGCTAAACTGCTCGATCAACCACTCCTTTTTTGCCTTATCCGAGATAAACTGATCGCCGCTTACCACGCGTCCCGGAAATGCCTGAATCTCCGGATTTACCTTCTGGTTGCACTCAATCGCCAGCTCGCGCAGCTTCTCATCCGCCTCAAATGCAAAGGTATCTACACGCGGAATCTGTCCGATCCGATATCCGAATCCGCTCGCATCCATATCATGCTGCACCGCATCCGTCGATACAACGATATCGCCAATGTTGATCTCCACGCGCAGGGAACCGGCGATACCTGTGTTCACAATCGCACTGATATGGAACCGATCCGCCAGAATCTGACTGCACATACCTGCATTTACCTTGCCGATACCAGAGCGAACCACAACCGCGTCCTTTCCACCTAGTTTACCCTGATAAAAATCCATACCGGCTACACTTGTCACGGTGACATCTGTCATTTTCTCCTTGATCTGAGCCACCTCTTCATCCATCGCTCCGATGATTCCTAACATCTGTTTGTCCTCCTGTTTTTTCTATCATTCATCCTTCTATCCTTTTTAACGCGACCGTATCTTCTCAAAAGTATACTGGATTTTTGTTATCTTGACAACACCTTTGCTGACAGACTATAATCATTTTACTGCGGTGGATTCCCGCCACAGCAGATTAAAACACATACCATTTTGAGGAGGTTTTATCATGACATACAAGACAAAGGGAGTCTGTTCCCGTGAGATTAATTTTGAAGTAGAAGATAATAAAGTAAAGAATGTGCAGTTCGTCGGCGGCTGCTCCGGCAACACACAGGGCGTTGCCCGCCTGATCGATGGCATGGATATTGACGAGGCAATCTCCCGCATCGAAGGCATCCAGTGCGGCTTCCGCCCAACTTCCTGCCCGGATCAGCTGGCACAGGCGTTGAAGGAGTATAAGGCGAACGTGAAATAAGTATCTTTTGGTAGATTCTTTCAGACCCGCCGACATAGTGAAAAACCATTTTAAAACCCCCACCTGAAAACATCTGGAATTTTGAATCAGAAATTCCTAGATGATTGCAGGTGGGGGTATTTATGTGATCGCTTTTTTCATACTATTTCGTGTTGCAAATATAAATTTAGTAACACTGTCCCCGTTTAGAATTAGTCGCCGTATTCGGTGATATTGATTCCCTCTGTTTTTGTCATAAAGGACTGTCCTTTTCCATTTGATTCAACATAATGAATTCCCACAACTCTATATTTATATCCTGTTTTCTGGTTTTTCACTGTAAAATCATTCGACATTCCTGATAAATCTTCCGTTGGAAAATCCTCTTTGCTAGCATCATATATATATCTAGAAACTTCTACCCATTTACCATCCTCTTCTCTTTGCAGAACTGCAATATTTTTTATTTTATCACACTCTACATGAGCTACTGTCTGAATAAGGATTCCAATATCTCCTTTTCCTAAATTACTAATTCTTGTTAATGCCGTATCAATAATACTTCCCCTTGGTTCTATTCCCCTCGCAATTCCCTCCGAAACATTTTCATTTAATAAACAAGCATTGCTATAGTCCGCCTCTTCAACCGAAACTCCATTAATATACTGTGTGTCTGCTGCATAAACTTGCATCATACTCGCAGCTATAATCATTCCTGCACATATCAGTGTATATAATTTTTTTCTCATATAAAATTTCCCCCTAATAATTTTCTAAAAATAAATTTTCAACAATCTTTTTAAACTCTTTTTTAGGAATTATCCCTGAAATTTGATAGTATGTATCCCCTGTCTCTTATACACATCTGACGCTGCCGACGATAAGGCTC
>OWJJ01000945.1_pt1 | contig 18520 bp, 20 predicted proteins | sample 1732811 | NCBI WGS metagenome assembly OWJJ01 (sample SAMN05065756, study PRJEB22554) | human gut metagenome | biome: ENVO:2100002; feature: ENVO:00000062; material: ENVO:00002003 | host: Homo sapiens | place: USA
CATATAAAATTATCTGCAGTTGTTTTTTTATCTTCTCCATATCCGCATTATACCAAAAATGAATAAACAATTAAATTTTATTCTTTGAAACGAACCACGAACAGGAACCGGCACCCATTACTTCGCCAGGGAAAGAAATTCTTTGCGCAAATCCCCGTCTGTCCTGAACCGTCCGGATGCGGAAATCGTCCTTGTAAGCGTCCCCGGTTTTCTGATTCCCCGTGCCGTCATACAGGAATGCTCCCCTTCCAAAAGAACGATCACATCCCCGGCACCGGTAATCCGTTCCATGACATCCCGTATATCCGCTCCTATCCGTTCCTGGATCTGGAGACGCTTAGAGACGGCATCGGCGATGCGGGCAATTTTCGACAGTCCGATGACGCGCCCTCTGGGAATATATCCCACAGCCGCCTTCATATTGTACATGAGGGCGATATGGTGCTCGCAATGGGAAAAGAGGGAAATATCTTTCACCACCACCATGTCACTTTCAGGAGAAGAAAATGTCTTATCAAAAGCGCGGGCGATTTCTTCATTGGGCACCGCCGCATAGGCCAGCTGCTCGGCCACCATTTCCGCAAAGCGGCGGGGCGTTTCCAAAAGTCCTTCTCTTTCAGGATCTTCCCCGACTGCTTCTATAATCAGGCGCGCCGCCTGTTCCAATTTTTTCTGATCCATTTCAGACCCCTCTCCTGTCCGGCTCCCAGATAATTTTATGGAGCTGTACCTGCACGCAGACTTCTGCCAGTTTTTCTTTTCTCACATATTCGACCAATTCACGCGGCTCTATTTTCCCCCACACGGGACTCACATAAAACTTCGGACCGCCCCGGGGAAAATACTTTATAATAATTTCCTTCATATCCTCCAAATCCGTTTTCGAGGAGACGACGAATTTCAGAACATCCTCCTCCGTCAATTCCTTTAAGTTCGGCAGCCGCATGAAAGACTTCATTCCGCTGTCTGTGCATTTGTAATCCATCGTATAAAAAAAATTTGGGGAACGGCGCGCCAAAAGGGGAACTGCGCCGTTCGTTTCTATATTAATTTCATACCCCTCTTCCCCGAGGATGTCGCAGATTTCCTGCAGCGGCTGAAGCAGCGGTTCTCCTCCCGTAAAAGTAATCCGCTTCCAGGGATAGGAACGGATACGGCCTAAGAGTTCCTCTTTCGTAAGAAACTCTTCTGCGTCAGACTCTTTCAAAGCGTATGCCGTATCACAGTATGTACAGCGGATATTGCAGCCGGCAAACCGGACGAATACCGCCATATACCCTGTCCGTTTTCCTTCTCCCTCAATGCTGTCAAATATTTCCGCCACGGGAAACTTACTTTTCATATACTGCTGTATTCCCTTCCGTTTCCTGCACCGCCACACGGATACAGTGGGGAATGCGGTCGCAAAGCCATTTCGCCATATTTTCCGCCGTGGGATTCAATCCTTCCATGATATCGTTGGCGCATCGGTGGTCAAAAAGGTTGACGATATCCTTAATCTTCGTGAAATCTACCACCATGCCGTTCTCGTCAAGAGTATCATTCTGCACGGTGACGGTCACGATCCAGTTGTGCCCGTGCAGTGAAGTGCACTTGCTTTCATAGTTCAGACGCAAAAAGTGCGCTCCGCTGATTTCCATTCTTTTCGTTACTGTAAACATATTATCCTTTCCCTCCGTTCCACGGGTCTTCCACCCCGTTTTCAGCAAACGCTTTCGCTCTGTCCATGCAGGTCCCGCATTCGCCGCAAGGCGTGTCTCCCCCCTCATAACAGCTCCATGTCAGTTCATAAGGCGTCCCCAGCTTCAACCCTTCCGCCACGACGCCGGTTTTATTTTTATCGGCAAAAGGAAAAACCAGATGCACCTTGCCGTATGTGCCGACAGCAACCGCTTCCCCCATGGCTTTCAGAAACTGGGGCGAGCAGTCGGCATACGCTTCTCCCGCCGCATCATCTCCATGGGCGCCGACATAAATATCCGTCTCTTCCTCTTCATAAATGCCGGCTGCCAGACTTGCCGCCACAGAAATCATGAGGCCGTTCCGAAAAGGAACATACGTAGATACCTTTCCTGCCCCCTTTTCCGCAATCTGCTCACCGTAACTTTTGTGTACAATACTCTCCGTCGAATGGGACAAAAGAGAACAATTGGAATACTGCATGATCTGCGCCAGATCAAATTCATAATGAGGCACATGATAATATGCCGCCACCGCTCTTGCGGCATCCAATTCCTTTTTATGCTTCTGTCCATAAAAAATAGAAGCAGTGCTGACATTCTCTGCTCCCAGTGCATTTACAGCCACGGAGAGACAGGTCGTCGAGTCCACACCGCCGCTGGATAATATAATTGCTTTTTTCATGTTTCCTCCCGTTTTTTATAGTTGGTGCTCAGAATGGACAACTGCCGGAACAAATTTCCGTTTCGTTTATCAATAGATCAACTCATTATAGCACAGGACAGAAATAAGACAAACAAATATAGTATAATAAAGCTGTATTATTAAAAGGAGGCATTATGAAGGGCGGAGACGCGGACGAATTTATCGATTATCTCATGGACGGCGGCGCCAGTGTACGCCACAAAGGATATGTCTACCATTTTTCAGGACTTGTGTACCATCCCGGCCAGCAGAGGTGGCGGGTGAGCATAGAGAAATACCGCTGGACAAAAGAACCGTTTGAAGATTTCATGGAGCTCGTCTATCATTACGCATCTGATGAGGAAGAAGACTGCATCAACCACCTCACCGAAGACATCCTTTGGGACGGGAAATCTTTCTACCAGCTGGAAAAAGCTCTCACCTGGATCGACTGGTAAGAACCTCCCCCGCTATCATCCGGCAGCCCCATCGGCGCCTCTTCATCCATGCGGTAAAAGAACCGCCGAGGTACGCATGGCAATGCCGGTGCTACATCAACAGTATAAATCATACGGGACTGCAAAAAAATTGAATCATGTGCTATAATTGATTTGTCCTTTTCAGGGACTGATTTTCATGGGGACGTAGCTCAGCTGGGAGAGCGTACGGTTCGCATCCGTAAGGTCGAGAGTTCAATCCTCTTCGTCTCCACCATGCCCTTTGGGGCCAGGCAAAACAGAAGCAGGCTTGCCGCAGCAGGTCTGCTTTTTTTATTAATGTATTTCAACTGCACCCGTACGCTGCCGCGGAAACCGCCCCGCAGGAAATACCGCGACGCAAAATATATTTCGCAGACTATTTTTCCGCTTGACATCTGCCGAAAGAAAATGCTATAGTAGGCACAACTTAATCACAGGCAATGAGAAGAAGAGTAAGCAAAACGAATGTCAAAGAGAGCTTCCGCAAGGTGAAAGGAAGTACAGGAAGTTTGCCGAACATGGTCTTTGAGCCGGATATGCCGAATCATTAAGCAGTCCGGGCGCTCCCGTTACAGAGCTGCGGTATCAGGATTTCCCTCGTACCTACAGAGGTTTGCACGGTGACGTGCAAATGAACTTGGGTGGTAACACGATCTTTCGTCCCTTATTGGACGGAAGATTTTTTATTACAATTTTTTAAGCAAGAACGTCAAAGGAGGAATTTTTCATGAAATTCAAAAAGACAATCATCGCATCCGTCGCCGCATTGGCACTCACAGGTTTTATCACAGGCTGCGGCGATGAGAAAAAAGCGGCGGCTCCCGCTCCGAAAGACAGCAAGGCGGTCACTCTCAAAGTGGGCGTGTCTCCCGTCCCCCACGCTGAAATTCTCGGCGCCGTAAAAGATAAGCTTGCCAAAGAAGGTGTCAATGTGGAAATCATCGAATTTACCGATTATGTACAGCCGAACCTGGCGCTGAACGACAAAAACCTTGACGCGAACTACTTCCAGCACAAACCGTACCTGGATGAATTCGCCCGGTCAAGAAATCTGAAACTCGTTTCCGCAGGAGCGATCCATCTGGAACCGATGTCCGTCTTCTCCAAAAAGATTAAAGACTTGAAAGATCTTCCTGACGGCGCCCGTGTAGCTATCCCGAATGATCCCACAAACGGCGGCCGCGCGCTCCTCGTGCTCCAGTCTGCGGGGCTCATCAAGCTCCGTGACGGTGCACCCATCACCGCTACACCGCAGGACATCACAGAAAACAAAAAGAATCTTCAATTCTCTGAACTGGAGGCGCCACAGCTCCCCCGCTCGCTGGAAGACGCTGATATTTCCGTTATCAATATCAATTTTGCCCTGGAAGCAAAACTGAATCCGAAAGATGCCATCTTCACCGAAAGCAGCGATTCCCCATACGCAAACATTGTCGCTGTCCGTGAAGGAGATGAAAACCGCCCTGAAATCAAAAAACTGATCGAAGCCCTTACCAGCCAGGAATCCAAAGATTTCATCGAGAAGAAATACAACGGCGCCATCAAAGCCGCTTTCTGATTAAACAAAAGAAGATTTCAAGATAAAGGACCTCTTCTGCCGGACAAACCAAATGCCCGGTAAAAGAGGTCCTTTTCATACCAGAAGAAAGTCCGCATCATACATCGGTCTCCTGATGTCTGCCTTTCTGTTATCTTTCATTCCGCATTTTACTTCTGTCATCTGCCGCACGATTCGTAGTTTCCCAGAATTTTAAAATAACTGCACATGGAAGACAGTCCCTCCAGTGTCCGCGTATTTGATGGATCTTTCAGCGAACCCATGACATCAATGTGAAATAAATACTCAAACGGTTTCCCTTCGAGCGGGCGGGATTCCAGATGGGTCATATTCATACCGCCGTAGAAGAAATATCCCAGCACATGGTAGAGTGCACCCGGCTCATGGCTGACAGAAATGGCGAGGGTGATTTTATCCGCTTTATCGGATATTTCCATTTTGGGTGCGATGATGAAGAAACGGGTGTAATTGTTTTCATTAAAAAAGATATTTTCTTTCAGTACGGAAAGCCCATACAGCTTCGCCGCCGTCCGGCTTGCTACGGCCGCCTGATTTTTCTTTCCATCCTTTGAAACACGTTCCGCGCTTTGGGATGTGGAAAAATAAGGTTTCAATTTCCAATCCCGATGTTCATTGAAGAAAAGACGGCACTGGGCAAATCCCTGGGGATGGGAGTAGACCGTATCGATATCTTCCATTTCCGCTCCCGGCAGTCCCAGCAGGTGGTGCTCGATTTTCACCAGTTCTTCACCGACGACGGCGCAGCCGCAGCCCCTGATAAGGTCATAGACTTCCGTAATCTCCCCGGTGGAGGAGTTTTCAATGGGTACAACGCCGTAATCAATCATTCCTCCCGCAGCGGCTTTCGTCACATCTTCAAAGAGGGGGAAAAATATTTCTTCCCGCTCCCGCTCGCCGAAGTGCCGTTCCATGGCCTCATAGGTATAGGAGCCTTTCGCGCCGTAACAGCCGACGCGGATCCGTTTTTCCATAGTTTCTCCTATATCCATTTTCTCAATTTCACAAGCAGACCTTTTTCCTTTTTTTCCTCCGGCGTTGGACGCTCTACAGTGCGGACCACCCGTTTTTCCATTTCTTCCCGCCGCTTCCGCGCTTCTGTCGATTCAAAAGGAACGGGCCGCGTAAAAGCGGGCGGCATACGCAGGCTGGGCGGCGCCATGATTTTCGGCACAGTAAATTTCGGCACCTCTTTCAAGCTGCCGGCTTCCTCACGTCCCCAAGGGACATAATGGTATGCGCCGGCAGAAGGGTCGGGCACGTTCCGTTCCGCGATATACTTCGCCCCATTAAAGGGAACGCCGCGGAGACGTTCCAGCAATTGCGCCGCCATGACCTGCGGGGAGAAATAAGAGAACGGCAGTCTCGGCGCCATGCGCGCAACAGAAGAAAGAAATGCCGCCTTCACTTCCTCCGCCGTCATGTTCTCCCTGTGGCGCACCTCATCTAAAAGAAGGATCATTCCCTTTTGGGTAGGAAATAAGTTTTCATAAGGAATAACGGTATTTCTATTCCCCATCCCCGACATATCCAGGAAGAAGACAAGGAACAGGCAGGAGAGCGCCTTATCCCCCGCTTCCGCACGAAGATGGAAGTTTGCCATGACATAGTACAGGTTGCGCAGCTTCGACCATTCTCCCGCCATGGTATAGATGGAGACCTTCTGCTGAAAAGCGCGCTCCAGTATATCCCTGGCGGAACAGGGATTCCCTTTCAGAGCCAGAGCAGAACGGGACTCGCCGATTTCTCCTTCCGTAAGTCCGTAGTTTTCACGAACATTCAGGACATACGCCATATGGCGTCCCACCTCGGTACGCCCCTTAGGTTCCAGCACGTATACTTTCGGTACAGCGTGGTTATAATTTTTTTCAGGAACTTCATGGATTATACGCCGGACAAGTTCTGTATGCGATCCTTCACCGGAGAGGCCGTATCGTTTAAGGAAATCGGAAAGCGCTTTATCAGGAAGCATATTCACCGTTTCCCGGGGAGTGCTTTCGCAGATCCAGCCGTCAGCATAGAGGCGGTCCAGACAGAGATCGGCGTCGCTGCCGTAAGTGGCATACAGATAAGACGGCATCTTTGCATGCACCGGTTTGCCGTCAAAATAATCCAGTATGAGTATCTCACGTACAGAAAGACCCACTCGTCCCGCCTCCTTCTCATCATACTTTATTTTTTAGTATAGCAAAACAAAAGTATGATTAAAAGTCATAAACACAAACCACAGGAAAATTTTTGTCCCTGTACCTAAATTCCGAAAAGCGCTTTTTATCTTATCCCATATCCAGCATCCGGAATTTAATTTCCGTCCTTCGATACTAAACGCCCATGTGCGTCCCCACGGCGCTGAAAACAGGCAGAAGAACAGAAAATATAATTGCCGCTGTTACAAGACCTACAAAAAGCAAAAGAGAAGGTTCCAAAATTTTTCTGAATCCTGTCAGTTTCCTTTTCGTTTCCTCTGTCATAAGGCGGGCGCTCCGCTCCAGAAAGAGAGGAAGCCGCCCGCTTTCCATTCCTACGTGGATCATGCGGGCAAGGGCGGTATCGCCAAAGGATCTTTCCATGCTCTGGGCAAAGTCGCCGCCCCGCTCTATATCCTTTTTTATTTTCAGCAATTCTTCTTTTACGGCGCCGTTATCTGTTATGTCCGCTATATCGGCAAGGGCGTCAGACAAGGTTTTCCCGCTTTTCAAAAGTGCCGACAGGGCAAGCGTCACACGGATGAGGTACAGCCTCCGGATAAAAGGGAAGCGGAAAAGAAACGCGTCTGTACTTCTTTTTCCCCGTTCACTTCGTAACCAGACGACACCGCCGACTGCACCCAAGAGAAGTTCAACAAGAAAATAAAACCCTTTTTCCTGTAAGAACAGGCCCAGAGCAAGCGCCGCCCTCGTCACCGCCGGAAGCGGTATGTCGAGGGCGTCAAAAAGCGCGGCAAAGGACGGCAGGATGACAGTAAGGATCAATGCAAATACAAGAAAGGAAAAGAAGAGAACAAAAACAGGATAGGAAAGAGCCGATTTCATACCGTCAATAAATTCTTCTTCCTTGCGATAGCACGCGGCGGCCAGGCGGAGCTGTTCCGGAATCGTTCCCGACAGCTCGCCTACCAGCAGAAGAGCAGTAAAAAAAGGCGGAAACGCACGGGATCCCGCAAAACTTTCCGCAATGGAGTGCCCTGCTTCGATGGTCGCCTTGATCTCGCCCAGAAGAATCTTTTCTTTCCCGCTCCGGCCGCCGCCAAGGATGTCTAAAGTTTCGGTTACGGGAATCCCCGCGGAAAGAAGTGATTCCCATTCTTCCGCCAAATCGGCGAGACGGCGTCTTTTGAAAAGGGACTCTTTTTTCTTTTCTCCCGTTTTTCTGATGGTCATCGGGTGCAGCCCGCGGCTTTTGAGTTCATCCGCTGCTTCTCTTTTGCCGGCAGCCGCCACTCTTCCTTCTTCTACTTCTCCGCTGTCAGCGTATGCTTTATAAAGGAACTCCATTTTATTCTCCCGCCAAATATAAAAGGTCTTTTCGTTCTTTTTCTGTCACGCCCTTTACCTTGTATACCGCCTGGCGCAGAGTGCGCATGTCATTCACACCCGTTTCCATATAGGACAGGACCTGTGCTTCTTTTCCTTCGCGGATGAGGTTCGCCACAGCAGGGGTATTTGTCAGAATTTCACGGAGCAGTACAGTCCTCGTTCCCATCCGCCAAAGTCTTTGCGCCGACACGCAGCGGAGGACGGAAGAAATAATCAGGCGCACTTCGCTTTGTTCTTCCGCCGGAAATACATGGACCATGCGGCCGACGGCCTCCAGAGCGCGCCCGTTGTGGAGCGTTCCCAAAACGAGATGCCCTGTTTCTGCCGCGGTAAGCGCCGCCGCTATGGTTTCCCTGTCCCGCATTTCCCCTACGGCAATGACATCGGGATCCTCGCGGAGAGATTCGCGGACGCCTTCGGCAAAACTTACCGCGTCACGACCGATTTCCCGCTGGCGGACAAGGGATTTCCCCGCGGAAAGGACATATTCCACAGGATCTTCCAAGGTCACGATGTGACGCGCTTTTTCCTTGCCGATTCCTTCCAGTACTCTTGCCATGGTGGTGCTTTTCCCGCTTCCTGTGGGGCCTGAAAAAAGGACAAGGCCGGAGGATAATTTTGCAATCTTCTCAAACCATTTTTCATCAGGATCTTTTTCCACACGGTCAAGCACGGGCAGCACACGGAGCGCCGCGCAGTCTTTTCCGCCCGCCCGGTACAGATGGAGGCGGAACCGATTTTCTCCTATGGAAAAAGAAGTATCGCATGCACCCTTTTCTTCATACACTTTTCGTTTATCCGGTGAAAGGCAGGAATGGAAAAGCATATCAAAAAAACTTTTCTCCGCTCTTTCTTCCAATTCTTTAAGTCCGCCATATTCACGGACAATAACCCTTCCGCCTTCCGTAAGATGGATATCTGTAGCCTCCGGGTAAAGGGCCAGCCACTGTTCAATATGTTTCATAGTCACTCCCATAAGAGCGCCGCTTCCTCAGGCGGGACGGCGCCGCTTTCCATTAACCGCAAAAGGGATTCCTTCAGGGAATACTGTCCCTGTTTTCTCATACATTCTGAAAACTCTTCGGCTGCCGCGTTTTCATGAAGCAGCCGCCGTTCCTCTTTTCCTATTTCCAGCATTTCAAAAACACCGGTCCGCCCGTCTGCGCCTTTCCCCCTGCAATGATCACAGCCCTTTGCCATGTATGCCCGTCTCCCGATAAACGCTTCAGGAAACAACTTTTCTTCCGCCATTTCTCTTGTAATGACCATTTCCTTCCGGCAGGCGGGACAAAGTTTTTTCACAAGCCTTTGAGAAATGATAAGGGACAGCGACGCGGAGAGCAAGTACGGCGGAATGCCCATATCTGTCAGGCGGACAGGCGCCGATACGGCATCGTTCGTATGAAGCGTAGACAGGACAAGATGTCCCGTAAGAGCGGCATGTACGGCAATTTCCGCCGTTTCCCGGTCGCGTATTTCCCCGATCATCACCACATCGGGATCCTGCCGCACAAGAGAACGGAGGCCTTTTTCAAAAGTAAGGCCCGCTTTTTCATTCACTTCCACCTGGGTGATTCCCGGTATGCGGTACTCCACGGGATCTTCCACGGAAATCACGCTGATTCCGGGACAGCACACCAGTTTCAGCGCCGCGTAGAGCGTCGATGTTTTCCCGCTTCCCGTAGGACCGGTAGTGAGAATCATGCCGCTTTTCTTTCCTATTTTTGTGCGGAATATTTTCTTCTGCAAGGGAAGCATCCCGAGTTCATTCTTTTCAATGAAATCCATCTGCCCCGATAAAATCCGTATGACGATCGTTTCCCCGTAAACCGAAGGCATCACGGAAAGACGGAAATCTGTATTTTTTTCATCCCTGATTTCCGAAAAACTTCCGTCCTGGGGAATACGGTTTTCCCCCACGTCCATACCGCCCAGGACTTTGGCCCGCACCGACAGTCCCGCCGCCATATCCGGGGGCAGCCGGTACCTTTCTGTAAGAGTTCCGTCAATGCGGAACCGGACAAGGACAAATTCACGGCACGGTTCCAGATGGACATCGCTCGCCTTTTCCGAAACAGCGGCCTGCAGGATTCTCCGCATGGCAATTTCCGCATTGGCCGCCCGCAATATTTCCATAATTTCTCCCTTCCGCAGGAAAAGCCCGCGGCCGGTTTCCCACCGCAAGCCTTTCTTTTTACACCTGCATAATGCGCATGATATTCGTAGCAGAAGATTTCCGCCGGTTTATTTCCCCCTGCCTGACCCCTGCCGCGATGACACAAAGGCTGTCCTCCCGAAAATTTTCCTCCTTTCAAAACGGCAGCGGACCGATAGTGCAGATAATTTTCGTCCTTCGCATAGTTCCTCCCGGGACAGTAGAAGTCCTTCCATTTCTATTGCGTAATTGGAATAAAAAATTTACACTTGTATGTAAAGTAAAATATTTTCTGCTTTTCTTTATAGTGTACAAAAAGAGCGGATATAAATAAAGCCTTTTCATTCCTTTGGAAGTTTCTTCATGAACTTTCACGACAAACACGTCCATCCCGCATTTCTTCTCCTCACCTCTTTTCTTATTCTCATCAGTTACCATATCATTTCAGATATCATAGCGCAAAACGCCGAAACGGGACGAATCGGGCAGGGACAGGTGGCCATGGCAGCCACATCCCAGATTTGAATATGGATAATCGGCTGCCGCTGCAAACTCATCGACAGCTCCGATATAATGAGCCGCGTCTTCCATGAAATGCGGAACGCCATAAAATGCACAAACACCCTGTGCCAGTTAAAGAGTAAAGAATACAAAAGATGTTTCTCAAAAGAAATCAGTTGTATGTACTGTCCACCTACTATGATAAAATATAACCAATAAAATTATCAGTATGCTATAAAATCATGAATGATACACTCATACTATCACTTCGCAATTCTTGTATTCTATAATAGAATTATTCCATCTTTATTACAGTGTTGTGAAATGATATAACTCTTTTATACAAATGTCGGCGGCATACTCCGCTGTGAACGTTGGGAGCACGTATAAGCCAAGGAGGAAAAACCGAATGTCAAAAGAAGTATTTAAACTGGGTGAGCTTTTCTGTGGCCCAGGTGGTATTGCTTATGGTGCACAGAAAGCAGTAAGTGATGATGGAAGATTATCAATCACTCATGCATGGGCAAATGATTTTGACCCAGATACCTGTGAAACGTATACGAAAAATATCTGTCATGGCGATAATTCTTCTGTTTACTGCAGTGATGTCCGAGAGTTGGATATTCCATCTCTTGAATCGATTGACGCTTTTGCATATGGTTTTCCCTGCAACAGTTTTTCTAATGTTGGGGAGCATCAAGGACTAAAAAACGATAAATTCGGTCAACTCTATACATATGGTATAGAAGTCTTGAAATACCATCAGCCAAAATGGTTCCTTGCTGAGAACGTATCAGGTATTCGATCAGCTGGTGACGGTAGTCACTTCCAGATTATTCTGGATGACCTTGCGAATGCTGGTTATACGCTGGTGACAAACATGTATAAATTCGAGGAATATGGAGTACCGCAGACCAGACATAGGATTATCATTGTTGGTATCCGCAATGACTTGGATGCACAGGGTATTAAGTTTAAAGTTCCTTCGCCAGAACCTTATAAGAACTGTGACATCACTGCGGGAACTGCTCTTGCAAACATTCCTGATGATGCTCCAAATAATGAAATTCGCAAACTGCAGGATAAGGTAAAACTTCGTCTCTCTTATATTCAGCCAGGACAGAACATTTGGCAGGTGGAGAATCTCCCACCGCAATTGATGATAAAGACAAGGACGAAAATCAGTCAAATTTATAGAAAACTGAATCCGACAAAGCCGTCTTATACGGTTACTGCGGCAGGCGGCGGCGGTACATTTATGTATCATTGGTCAAATGAGCAACGTGAACTTACGAATAGAGAACGTGCGAGGATTCAGACATTCCCAGATAACTTTGAGTTTATTGGGAAGTATTCTTCCGTCAGGAAACAGATTGGGATGGCAGTGCCTCCTAAGGGGGCTGAAATTATTTTCCGTGCCATTTTAAATACCTTCGCTGGGATTGAATATCCGTCTGTGGAGTCGAGCATGTCATAAGCATTATGATTGGAGGAAACAATTATGGCATATATGCATTGGTTCGTATCTAGGCAAAAACGACAGTTAACAACGATTCTTCAGGCGTTAGTTGCATACAGTGATGTGTGCGTCGGCAAGGTATGGAATAGAGAACTTCAACTTGAGTTTGAGGATGTTCTTGGCGGTAGAGATATCACCGAACATGGTTCTCTTCGTGCAAGGCGTGCTGGTCAAGGTGGTGGTGGTATAAGGACACTCTTTAAACAGATGAAAGACCTTGGTCTTGTATTTCTTGAAGATGAGAACAAGAAATGTCGTTTGACTCTTATTGGCGAAGAATTGGTAAAGGGCAATGTCTCATTCGTAGAAGCGATGCGTATGCAGCTACAACGGTATCAATATCCATCAGCGGCAGTATGGTCAGGTTCTGGCAGCGTAGACCATAGTATTAAGATTCATCCTTTCCAGTTCATGTTCCGTCTTCTTCGGGACGGGCGCCTGAAAAACACTCTGAGCATGGAAGAAATGTATGGTATTGTGATACACAAAGCCGTTTCAGATTCTGAGGCAGTGTTTGAAGATGTTGTTTCACGTATAATCCAATATAGACAAAGTTTTACAGATGCTTTTGTCAATGATACGAATACTAAGACATACAGTAATATAGCCAATACATTCTTTAATTACATTAGCCTAACGCAGTACATTGATAGGGGGAAAAAAACCATCAGTGTACGTCTGGGAAAGGAAGTTGACGTAGATGCTTTTATTGAAGCTTCTCCATCTTTTATCCCTCATCCTGAATTGACTGAGAATTATCAGCGAAAGTACGGACGTGGAAAAGTTGCAAGAGATTTACGTAACTTTGACCGTGAGCATGTTCTTTCTCAGAAAGATTTAAATGAAGCCCGTATAAGACGTGAATATGTTCTATTGGCGCTAAAGACGCCGATTACAGACATTACCCCTGATATTGTGGAGCATGTTTCTCACTATACGGGGGTGGATGAAAGAACTGTTGAACGGTTCCTTATTCAAAATTATCCTCATGGAAATATTGATGATTTCTTCTTGTCTTATAAGGAACTTGCTCATATGGGAACAGCGGGAGCTAGGGATTTTGAGACGGCTACTTGTGAAATATTCCGAAAGATATTCCACATGAGGGCTGAACATGTCGGCCCGATTGGAAATACACCAGATGTGTTTATAGAATCACAAGATGCTGGTTATTGCGGTATTATTGATAATAAGTCATACAAAAATAGATACAGTATCAGCGGAAACCACAAACGTGTCATGGAAGATGTTTATATCCCAAAATATAAGTCGTATGGACAGACTAAACAGACACTGGCATTCTTCACATATATCGCTGATTCCTTTAGTAATAATATAAATAGTCAGTTGGCAACGATTACGAGAGATACTGGTGTGAGTGGTTCTGCTATGCCAGTTGATATTTTTATCAATCTGGCTCAAGATTATGCTGATAAAGGATATAACCATAAACTCCTGAAAGATATTTTTAGCATAAATCGTGAGATTCAGTTGTCAGATTTACAAATGTTCCAATATGATTCTCAACCGCAGAAGCTGGATATGGTCGCGGAACCACCAGTTCCATATAGGAAAAAAGATTGATATGGCTGATAATATGACTCCTGAACAGCGTAGAAGAAACATGCAACATATTCATTCGAAAGACACCTCGATTGAGGTAAAACTTCGGACTGCACTATGGCATGAAGGCCTCCGATATCGAAAAAATTACAAAAAACTAGTAGGAAAGCCCGATATTGTTATTACGAAATATCGGATTGCTGTTTTCTGTGACAGCTCATTTTGGCATGGAAGAAACTTCAACACCAAGAAGCCTGTCGATACTAATCATGAATATTGGGATACAAAGATAAAGCGTAACATGGAACGTGATGATGAAGTCAATAAACAGCTGAGATCAGACGGCTGGACCGTGTTGCGATTCTGGGATGTAGATATTAATAAGCATCTTGAGGAATGCATTCAGATTGTAAAAAAAACTATCTTACAAGTTACTTTAAAAAAGAACCATCTTTGAAACGATCAATAACACATAAAGGATAATCAAATAAGATTTACAAAATAAGTTCCATATCAAGCAAAAATGAGCATATCAAAGTAACACTAAACAAAATAAACACCACTTTTTGCAAAGAATTCCTATCTAAACCACCAAGATATTATGCACCATTTACAATTATAATATAAAAAAACTAAAAAAATTTTACGGATGCTGTTCATCTGCCATTGAGGTATCTATCCATACTTTTACCCAAGAATCGTTTAAATTAATGCTTCCAGAAATCAGAAAAGTGATTTGTATCCCCATTTGTCCAAAACCATCATAAACAGGACTGCCTTCGATAAAACATAAAGAAGTTCCTTCGGGAGCTTCTTTTTTATCTCTGTCCAAGAGCTAAGACTGGGCCAGTCCAAATTGTGCCATCACTTCCCGAACAATTAAAGGTGCATTCGTATCCTCAAATTAGCAGCCCTCTGTTTTACTTTCGTGCTAATATAAGATATACTATTAGCACGAAAGTTGGTGACGGCACATGAAGACACCCGAAGAAATAGTTGATGATTCCGGAATCTTGTTGACGAAAAATGCCATAGAAGCAGGGATTTCAAAGCATGCTCTGTACAACTTCATACGTGATAACGGATTTGAAAAGGCCGCTCATGGCGTTTATGCGTCTCCGGAAACCTGGGAAGATGAAAACTATATTCTGTCGCTGCGTTGTCCGCAAGGTGTTTTATCTCACGATGAGGCTCTCTATTATCATGGCCTTACTGACAGAGAACCTCTGCAGAAAACAATTACGATTTATACCGGTTATGGAACTTCCCGAATGGTTGCGGACGGAATAAAAGTTTTCACCGTAAAAAAAGAACTGCTGGATATCGGGAAAGAAATAGTGAAAACATCATATGGCCATGACATACCGCTCTACAATCGTGAGCGTACAATCTGTGATCTGATCCGTTCCAGAAACAGGTTTGAAATACAGGATTTCCAGACCGCACTTAAAACTTACATCATGGGAAAAAACAAGAATCTTAACAGGCTAATGGAATATGCAAAGCTGTTCCATGTTGATAAGAAGATCAGAGAGTATATGGAGGTGCTGTTGTAATGGCTCTGACCGGTGCACAGGTAAGAGGAAAGATAAAAAATATTGCAAAATCAAACAGGGCAGATGCACGCATTTTGATGCGGATATATATGATGGAACGTTTTCTTGAAAGAGTGGCAAACTCACCATATTCTGAAAACTTTATCATAAAAGGCGGTATATTGGTCACGTCCATGATAGGCATTTCTATGCGCTCAACAATGGATATAGATACATCTATCCGTAATTTAAATCTTTCTGAGGAAGAATCGCTGCGTATAATTAATAAAATCAGTAAGATTGATTTGCAGGACGGTGTGACGTTCAACGTCAAGGATGTAACCGGAATCATGGACGATATGGAATACCCCGGCATTCGGGTAACAATGGATGCATATCTTGGTAAAATGATTATTCCAATCAAGATTGATATTTCTACAGGAGACATCATTACTCCCAGAGCCATTGAATATGATTACAGCCTCATGCTGGAAGAACGATCCATAAAGCTCTGGTCCTATAATTTGGAGACCATTTTTGCGGAGAAACTTCAGACAATTCTTGCCCGCGGTATCCTGAATACAAGGATGAGAGATTTTTATGACGTTTATACATTAATGCTCCGCTATGAGGAGATGATCAATCATGAAATTCTGAAACAGGCATTTGAAGCTACCTGCAATAAAAGAAATACAACGGACATTATTACCTCAGGGATGCAGATCTTAGATATCATAATTAATGACGATAGATTGAATGACCTATGGAATTCATATCAACAAAAATACTTGTATGCAGGAGACATACCATTTGAAGCAGCTGTAAAAAAAGCCATTCAAATTTATAAAATGATGAAACAATAGAGGTTATAAGAAATTATGATAAAAATACTGTTCGTCTGCCATGGCAATATCTGCCGCTCCCCGATGGCGGAATTTGTTATGAAAGACCTCGTGGCAAAAGCCGGATTGGAACATTTGATTTCCATTTCATCCTGCGCGGCGACTTATGAAGAAATCGGAAACGACACCTATCCCCCTGTACGCCGGCTTCTCAAAGACAAGGGGATCCCTTTCACTAAACGGGAAGCACGGATCTTCACGCCTGCCGATTACGAAGAAAGCACTTATATCATCGGCATGGATGATGAGAACCGCCGCGATCTTTACCGTCTTACCAAAGGCGACCCGCAGAAAAAAGTATCCCTCCTTCTCGAATGGACAGGAGAAAATCGGAGTGTCGCCGATCCGTGGTACACTGATGATTACGAAACAGCCTATCGTGATATAAGGGAAGGCTGCGCCGCGATTCTCAAAGGGGTCATGTCATGATTTCCGTTTACCCGGCTTTTTACAAAGACTTCCGCTGCAAGGCGGACAGGTGTGTCCACTCGTGCTGTATGCAGAACTGGGACATCGACATCGACGAAGCGACGGCAATGAAATATCTCGTCATGACGGGTGAACCGGGTGAAACTATCCGTGCCTCCATGACAGGCACAAAAGGAAACCGCCGGTTCATCATGAAAGACGGCCGATGCCCTCTTTTGCAGGAAGACGGACTCTGCCGCATCATTGCGGAAACGGGAGAAGAAAATCTTTGCGATATCTGTGCCATGCATCCCCGTTTCTTTGTGGAAAACGGAAATTTTGAACTGGCCGGTGTGGGACTCGCCTGTGAAGAAAGCGTGGAACTTCTCCTGTCCAATTCCACGCCTCTGCTTTTCATGGAAGACAGCGCCCCTTCTCTATTCGACTTTCCCACGCTGCTTTCCGCTATGGGCTGCAGCCTTCACGAAGAAGCGCTCTCCTATACGCCGACCATCAATGAAACTTACTGCCGGACCATTTTACACGCTCTTTCTCAAACGGAACCTGTCGATGAAGCATGGACAAAGAGGCTTTCCTCTCTTTCCGGATCTTTTACTTCCACGCTGAAAAAGGCGCACGCCTATCTTTCCGAAGCGCCTCTCCCAGAACTGACGGCGGTGTATCAATACATTTTCTACCGCGCCCTGGAAAAAGAACCGTTCTACGGCATAGACGCCGTCATGACATACGCCCGGCAAAGCACAGACTTCATCTTCATGGAAACTGCCGTATTCGGAGATCTCCCTGAAAACATACGGCGCTGGTCGGAACAGATCGAATACGACACGGACAATCCGGATATCCTTCTGTCGCTCATCACAAAATAATATTTCAGCAAAAAAGCAGATCCCGTTAAAGGACCTGCTTTCGTTTTCCCTTAAAACAACCTTCCTTTTAAGAGAAAAAATTCCATAAAGTTTTTTTACTGTATGCTCCTATACAAAAAGAAGAGATTCACTCCGCTTTTCATAGAGATATCTTAGTATTTCATACTTGTTTTTGCCAGTTCTTCCAGAGATGGTTTCAGATAATTTCTTTCCGCGTCACTGGTCACTGCCAGGATTGCTCTGTATTGATTCTCTTTTTTCATGAAGTATCCCCGGATGTAAAGGGGCACGATGAAACCGTCGGCGTCGCTTATGACCCGCGCGCCTGCCGTGTACGTATGGTCATTTAAACGGGTAATCGGTTCTATGTCCTGCAGACGCACATGGGCAAAGTCTTCGGGGAGTTTCACAAGGGCCGTTTTATTATGCTCGCGTATGGCATCCACGATGAGTTCGTTAATTGCGGGTTCAGCACCCATCAGGTAAAGGTTCGCCATCATAAGCGCCCCTGCAGACACCATATTTTGATCCTTCGCAAAGAAAGGATCCATTCCCTTTTTATTTTCTTCCGTTTCAGGGAAAGAAAAATTCATGACAAAGGCGTCAAAGCTTCCCTCGTCAGAAACGGTGAGAAGCTGTCCCACAGGCAGCGTCCCTTCTTTTTCCGTGATGAAAGTTTTTTCTTTTCCTGCCATTTTTTTCGCAGACGGTGTTATGACGAAAGGCGTATAAACGGCTTTATTTCTTAAAGTGATTTTCTTTATAAGGAAAGGGGCTGTCTGTCTGTAAAGGTCTTTCACGACGTCTCCCGGACTTCTACGGAAATCGGCAGTCAATTGCCCGCCATCATCCGTGCCTGTATCCGTCCCTTTATGGGCAGGTTCTGCAAAAACAGCGGTCATGGAGGAAACGGTAATCCCCGCCGCCAAGAGTGCTGTCACGAGTCTTTTCATCGAAGTCCCTCCGCGCCTTTCTTCTGCTCCTCTCGAAAGCGTACCCATTTCATCAGATATTCCTTAACATATTTTCCATACAATTATTTCAATAACAATTCAGAATCTTTATAAATAAAAATTTATAAAGCTGTAATAAAAG
>OWJJ01000960.1_pt1 | contig 18276 bp, 9 predicted proteins | sample 1732811 | NCBI WGS metagenome assembly OWJJ01 (sample SAMN05065756, study PRJEB22554) | human gut metagenome | biome: ENVO:2100002; feature: ENVO:00000062; material: ENVO:00002003 | host: Homo sapiens | place: USA
AAAAAGAAGAAACAATCAGCTTGATTGATACATTTTCGGAATTTAAGGAACTGAAGAATATCGATAGAACGACGATGGTTAGCGTACTCGAAGAGTCGTTCCGTAGCGTAATCGCGAAAATGTTTGGCACCGATGAAAATTACGACGTAATCGTGAACCCGGACAAGGGTGACTTCGAGATATGGCGTAACCGTGAAGTTGTGGCCGATGAAGATTTGACAAACCCCAATATGCAGATTTCGCTGACGGAAGCACAGAAAATCGATGCTTCATACGAAGAAGGCGAAGAAGTGACTGATGAGGTGATCTTTGCCAAGTTCGGACGTCGTGCTATCCTGAATCTTCGCCAGACACTGGCTTCAAAGATTCTGGAACTTGAAAAAGACAGTATTTATAATAAATATATTGATAAAGTAGGTACAATCATCAACGCGGAAGTATACCAGATCTGGAAAAAGGAAATGTTGCTTCTGGACGATGAAGGAAACGAACTGCTGTTGCCTAAGACTGAACAGATCCCGAGCGACTTTTATCGCAAAGGTGAAACAGCCCGTGCAGTGGTTGCCCGCGTAGACAACAAGAACAATAATCCGAAGATTATTTTGTCACGTACTTCTCCCGTTTTCCTGCAACGTCTGTTTGAAATGGAAGTACCTGAAATCAATGATGGTTTGATTACCATTAAAAAGATTGCCCGTATCCCTGGCGAACGTGCCAAGATCGCAGTGGAATCTTATGATGACAGAATCGATCCCGTAGGCGCCTGCGTAGGTGTAAAAGGGAGCCGTATTCATGGGATTGTTCGTGAATTACGCAATGAAAATATCGACGTGATTAATTATACATCGAACATTTCATTGTTTATCCAGCGTGCTTTGAGCCCGGCTAAGATTTCTTCTATCCGTCTGAATGAGGAAGAGAAAAAGGCTGAGGTATTCCTTAAACCGGAAGAGGTATCGCTTGCTATTGGTAAAGGCGGTTTGAATATCAAGCTGGCCAGTATGTTGACTGAGTACACTATCGACGTGTTCCGTGAATTGGATGAGAATGTGGCTGACGAGGATATCTATCTCGACGAGTTCAGAGATGAAATCGACGGATGGGTGATTGATGCAATCAAGGCTATCGGTATCGATACAGCGAAGGCTGTGTTGAATGCGCCTCGCGAGATGTTGATTGAAAAGACGGATCTGGAAGAAGAGACAGTGGACGAGGTAATACGTATTTTGAAATCGGAGTTTGAAGAAGAACCGGCAGCAGAGATGGAGCCTGAGACAGAGGCGGAACCTGAAGCTGAACCAACACAAGAGTAATATGCATTACGATTGAATTTTCTTCGCTCCATTTATTCATTAAATTTTAAATATGACGATAAGGTTAAACAAAGTTACAAGAGATTTGAATGTAGGAATCGCGACGGTAGTTGAGTTCCTGCAAAAGAAAGGGTATACCGTTGAGGCTAATCCTAATACAAAAATTAGCGAGGAGCAGTACGCTATACTCGTAAAAGAGTTTAGTACGGATAAGAACCTTAGACTTGAATCGGAGCGTTTCATTCAGGAACGTCAGAATAAGGATCGTAATAAGGCATCGGTTTCGATTGAAGGCTTCGAAAAGCAACAGGAAAAACCGAAGTCGGAAGATGTGATCAAGACAGTCGTACCTGAGGATGCACGTCCGAAGTTTAAACCTGTCGGTAAAATTGATTTGGATAAATTAAACGGTCGTAAAACTGATAAAGTAGAAAAGGAACCGGAACAGAAAAAGGAAACTGTGGTAGAACGTCCTGTGGTGGAACGTCCGATAGTAGCGGAACGCCCTGTCGTTGAACCGGAAGTGAAGAAAGAACCCGAAAAGAAAGAGCCTGAAGTAAAAAAGGAAGAGGTGGTGGCACCTGCTCCAACTCCGGCCGAACCTATGGTGGTGAAACAACCGGAACCTGTAGCAGAACCGAAACCGGCAGAAGTTGAAAAAGTGGTAGTGGAAGAAGTGATTAAGGAAGAGCCGAAGAAGGTAGAAGCACCTGTGAAGGCAGAAGAACATAAAAAAGAAGAAAAGCCTGTGGAAGCAGTAGCATCGACAGAAGTCGTTTCGGAAGAAAAAGACGCTCCTAAGGAAGACGAGGTTTTCAAGATCCGTCAGCCGGAACTGGGAGCAAAGATTAATGTAATCGGTCAGATTGACCTTGCAGCATTGAATCAGTCAACTCGCCCTAAGAAGAAATCGAAGGAAGAGAAACGTCGTGAACGTGAAGAAAAAGAGAAAATCCGCCAGGATCAGAAGAAACTGATGAAGGAAGCGATTATCAAGGAAATCCGTAAAGATGATGCCAAACAGGCTAAGAGCGGACCGAAAGATAACGCGGATGCAGCCGGTAACAAGAAAAAACGGAATCGTATCAGCAAAGAGAAGGTGGATGTGAATAACGTTGCAACTTCCAACTTTGCAGCTCCGAGACCGAATGTGCAAGGCAAAGGCGGTAATAATAATGGTGGTAATAACCAAGGTAACAATAACAACAATAATAGAAGAAACAATAACAAGGATCGTTTCAAAAAGCCGGTTATCAAACAGGAAGTAAGTGAAGAAGATGTAGCAAAACAGGTAAAAGAAACCTTGGCTCGTCTGACCACTAAAGGTAAGAACAAGACTTCCAAATACCGTAAGGAGAAACGTGAAATGGCTTCCAACCGTATGCAGGAACTGGAAGATCAGGAAATGGCAGACAGCAAGGTATTGAAGTTGACCGAGTTCGTTACGGCTAACGAATTGGCAACGATGATGGATGTTTCTGTTAACCAGGTTATCGCTACTTGTATGAGTATTGGTATCATGGTTTCCATCAACCAGCGTTTGGATGCTGAAACCATCAATCTGGTGGCTGAAGAATTCGGATTCAAGACTGAATATGTAAGTGCGGAAGTGGCACAAGCTATCGTTGAAGAAGAAGATGCTCCGGAAGATTTGCAACCGCGCGCTCCGATTGTAACGGTGATGGGACACGTTGACCACGGTAAGACTTCTTTGCTTGACTATATCCGTAAGGCGAATGTAATTGCCGGTGAGGCCGGAGGTATTACCCAGCATATCGGTGCTTATAACGTGCAATTGGAAGACGGTCGTCGTATTACATTCCTCGATACTCCGGGTCACGAAGCGTTTACCGCTATGCGTGCACGTGGTGCCAAAGTAACGGATATTGCTATCATTATTGTGGCTGCCGATGATAACGTGATGCCACAGACGAAAGAAGCGATCAATCACGCGATGGCTGCCGGTGTACCTATTGTATTTGCAATCAATAAGGTAGATAAACCGACTGCAAATCCGGATAAGATTAAAGAAGAACTGGCTGCAATGAATTACCTTGTTGAAGAATGGGGTGGTAAATATCAGTCACAAGATATCTCTGCCAAGAAAGGTATGGGTGTGGAAGACTTGCTGGAAAAAGTATTGCTCGAAGCGGAAATGCTCGACCTGAAGGCAAATCCGAACCGTAATGCTACGGGTTCCATCATCGAATCTTCACTGGATAAGGGACGCGGATATGTAGCTACTGTATTGGTATCTAACGGTACTTTGAAAGTAGGAGACATCGTATTGGCGGGAACCAGCTACGGACGTGTGAAGGCTATGTTCAACGAACGTAACCAACGCGTCAAGGAAGCAGGACCTTCCGAACCGGCATTGATTCTGGGATTGAATGGTGCTCCTGCCGCAGGTGACACATTCCATGTAGTCGAAAGCGATCAGGAAGCTCGTGAGATCACTAATAAACGTGAGCAGCTGGCTCGTGAACAAGGTTTGCGTACGCAGAAGATCCTTACATTGGATGAATTGGGTCGTCGTATTGCTTTGGGTAACTTCCAGGAATTGAACATCATCGTTAAGGGTGACGTGGATGGTTCTGTTGAGGCATTGAGCGACTCGTTGATTAAGTTGTCTACGGAACAAATCCAGGTAAATGTTATCCATAAGGGTGTGGGAGCAATTTCCGAATCTGATGTTTCTCTGGCTGCTGCTTCGGATGCGATTATTGTCGGATTCCAGGTACGTCCTTCGGGTGCTGCCGGTAAGATGGCCGACCAAGAGGGTGTTGACATCCGTAAGTATTCTGTCATCTACGATGCAATCGAAGAGGTAAAGGCTGCTATGGAAGGTATGTTGGCTCCGGAAGTAAAGGAACAGATTACTGCAACCATCGAAATCCGCGAAGTATTCAATATTACGAAAGTCGGTCTTGTAGCCGGAGCAATGGTGAAGACCGGAAAGGTGAAACGCAGCGACAAGGCTCGTTTGATCCGCGATGGTATTGTGATCTTTACCGGAAACATCAACGCATTGAAACGTTTCAAGGACGATGTGAAGGAAGTAGGTACAAACTTCGAGTGTGGTATCAGTCTGGTGAACTGCAACGACATGAAGGTAGGCGATATGATTGAGACATTCGAAGAAATAGAAGTGAAACAGACGCTGTAAATATAGTAAGGTTATAAGTGTATTATAATGTTATAATATAGCAGAGGTCATGATATGATAAAGAGGTGGTAATGTGGTACTGTTTGCAGAACACCACCTTACCACCTTATTTTTTATCATTCGGCACCTTCTCATTATAATCAGCTTATATACGACTTATTGGTTTATAGCTTATAACATAATAAACGTGGCAACGATTGATATAATTATCCTTATTGTAATAGGCGCCGGAGCGATTGTAGGTTTTGTAAAAGGCTTCATTCGTCAGTTGGCTTCTATTTTGGGGTTAATAGTCGGTCTGTTGGCAGCGAAAGCTCTGTATGCTTCTTTGGCGGAAAAGCTTTGCCCGACGGTGACGGATTCAATGACAGTTGCGCAAGTGTTGGCTTTTATCATGATCTGGATTGCCGTACCATTGATCTTTGTATTGATTGCCTCGCTATTGACAAAAGCAATGCAGGCTATTTCGTTGAACTGGTTGAATCGCTGGTTAGGAAGTGGGCTGGGAGCACTTAAGTTTCTGTTGTTAACGAGTGTAGTGATTGGTGCGATAGAGTTTGTGGACAGCGATAATAAGTTAATTAGTGCAACAAAAAAGGAAGAATCTTTGTTATATTATCCGATGGAAACGTTTGCGGGGATCTTTTTCCCTGCTGCGAAGAATATGACGCAACAATATATATTAGAGAATAAAGATAAAGATGCAACAAGAACCCAATAAAATGAAACCCAATCAGAAAGACGAACTTGAAAAGAAGACTGATAATGAGTTTGTCCGGAAATTTGCGGAGGAGAAATATAAATACGGTTTCACCACAGAGGTGCATACGGACATCATTGAGCGTGGACTTAATGAAGATGTCATTCGTCTGATTTCATCGAAAAAGGACGAACCGGAGTGGTTGCTGGAGTTTCGACTGAAAGCGTATCGCCATTGGCTGACGCTGGAAATGCCTACCTGGGCACATCTCCGTATCCCTGAAATTGATTATCAGGCGATTTCTTATTATGCCGATCCGACAAAGAAGAAAGAAGGACCGAAGAGCATGGAGGAAGTCGATCCTGAACTGATAAAGACGTTTAATAAACTGGGAATTCCTTTGGAAGAGCAAATGGCTCTTAGTGGAATGGCAGTGGATGCCGTTATGGACTCTGTTTCCGTAAAGACTACCTTCAAGGAAACGCTGATGGAGAAAGGAATTATATTCTGCTCGTTCAGTGAAGCCGTGCGGGAGCATCCGGATCTGGTGAAGAAATATATGGGCTCGGTAGTAGGTTATCGGGACAATTTCTTTGCAGCGTTGAATTCCGCAGTGTTCTCTGACGGCTCTTTCGTGTATATTCCGAAAGGAGTACGTTGCCCGATGGAGCTTTCCACTTATTTCCGTATCAATGCCCGTAACACGGGACAGTTTGAGCGTACGCTGATTGTAGCGGATGATGATTCGTATGTTTCTTATCTGGAAGGATGTACGGCTCCGATGCGGGATGAAAATCAGCTGCATGCCGCTATCGTTGAGATCATTGTGCATGACCGTGCAGAGGTAAAATACAGTACCGTTCAGAACTGGTATCCGGGAGATGCAGAAGGCAAGGGCGGTGTATACAACTTTGTGACTAAACGCGGTAACTGTAAAGGAGTGGACAGTAAATTATCCTGGACACAAGTGGAAACCGGTTCGGCAATCACCTGGAAATATCCTTCCTGTATCCTGACGGGCGATAACTCGACCGCTGAATTCTATTCCGTAGCTGTAACGAACAACTATCAGCAGGCAGATACCGGAACGAAGATGATTCATCTGGGTAAGAACACTCGTAGTACGATTGTAAGTAAAGGCATTTCTGCCGGACATAGTGAGAACTCCTATCGTGGGTTGGTACGCGTGGCCGAGAAAGCGGATAATGCCCGTAATTATAGCCAGTGTGACTCTCTGTTGCTGGGAGATAAGTGTGGTGCACATACCTTCCCGTATATGGATATTCACAATGAGACGGCAGTGGTAGAACATGAAGCTACGACAAGCAAGATTAGTGAAGACCAGATATTTTATTGCAACCAGCGCGGTATTCCGACAGAAGATGCTATCGGACTTATTGTGAACGGATATGCAAAGGAAGTGTTGAATAAACTTCCGATGGAGTTTGCGGTAGAAGCACAGAAGCTGCTTACCATCTCATTGGAAGGAAGCGTGGGGTGATGTTGACTTTTTAATAGTAAATCGTAAAATCGTAAATATAATCATGTTAGAAATAAAAGACCTGCATGCCAGCATTAATGGCAAAGAGATATTGAAAGGTATTAACCTGACGGTGAATCCCGGTGAGGTGCACGCTATTATGGGACCGAATGGTTCCGGTAAAAGTACGCTTTCCTCCGTATTGGTGGGTAATCCGGCTTTTGAGGTAACAAAAGGTTCGGTCACTTTTTATGGAAAGGATCTGTTGGAGTTGAGCCCCGAAGATCGTAGCCATGAAGGAATCTTCCTTAGTTTCCAGTATCCGGTGGAAATCCCGGGTGTGAGCATGGTGAACTTTATGCGTGCTGCTGTGAATGAGCAACGTAAATATAAAGGTCTGCCTGCACTGACCGCCAGTGAGTTTCTGAAGCTGATGCGTGAGAAACGTGCGGTGGTGGAGTTGGATAATAAACTGGCTAACCGTTCGGTGAATGAAGGCTTTTCCGGTGGTGAGAAGAAACGGAACGAGATTTTCCAGATGGCTATGCTGGAACCGCGTTTGAGCATCCTCGACGAGACAGACTCCGGTTTGGATATTGATGCGCTCCGTATTGTTGCGGAAGGAGTGAACAAGCTGAAAACTCCTGAAACAAGTACAATCGTTATTACCCACTACCAACGTTTGCTCGATTATATCAAGCCTGATATTGTGCATGTCCTTTATAAAGGTCGTATCGTAAAAACTGCCGGACCGGAACTTGCTCTGGAACTGGAAGAAAAAGGATACGATTGGATCAAGAAAGAAGTAGGAGAATGACAAATATAAAACGATGATGGTTGAACAACAATATATAGAACTTTTCTCACAGACGGAAGCGATGATCTGTAAGCATAGTGCCGAAGTGCTGAATGCACCTCGTGCGTCAGCATTTGCCGATTTTGAGCGACTCGGATTTCCGACCCGTAAGATGGAGAAGTACAAATATACGGATGTGAGCAAGTACTTTGAACCGGATTTCGGTTTGAACTTGAATCGTTTGGCTATTCCGGTCAATCCGTATGAAGTGTTTAAGTGTGATGTGCCGAATATGAGTACCTCCTTGTATTTTGTGGTAAATGACACATTTTATAATAGAGCGCTTCCCACAGGAAATCTGCCGGAAGGTGTGATTTTCGGTAGCCTGAAAGAAGTGGCCGAGCAACACCCGGAATTGGTGAAGAAATATTACGGTCAACTGGCAGATACCTCTAAAGATGGTGTGACTGCTTTCAATACCGCTTTTGCACAAGATGGCGTTGTCTTTTATGTGCCGAAGAATGTGGTGGTGGAAAAAACAATCCAGTTGGTAAATATCCTGCGTGCAGATGTTAACTTTATGGTGAACCGTCGCGTACTGATTATCCTGGAGGATGGCGCGCAAGCCCGTTTGCTGATTTGTGACCATGCAATGGATAATGTGAACTTCCTGGCGACACAAGTTATTGAAGTATTTGCTGGTGAGAATGCGGTATTCGATATGTATGAACTGGAAGAAACACATACAAGCACAGTTCGTATCAGTAACCTGTATGTAAAGCAAGAGGCCAACAGCAATGTATTGCTCAACGGAATGACTTTGCATAATGGTACTACCCGCAACACGACCGAAGTGTTGCTGGCAGGAGAAGGAGCCGAAATAAACCTTTGTGGTATGGCGATTGCCGATAAAAACCAGCACGTAGACAATCATACAAGTATTGACCATGCCGTACCGAACTGTACCAGCAATGAGCTGTTCAAGTATGTGCTCGACGACCAGTCGGTAGGTGCGTTTGCCGGATTGGTACTCGTGCGTCCCGATGCACAACATACGAATTCCCAACAGACTAACCGGAATCTTTGTGCTACGCGTGATGCAAGAATGTATACACAACCTCAATTGGAGATTTATGCGGATGATGTGAAATGTTCGCATGGAGCAACAGTAGGCCAGTTGGATGAAGGCGCATTATTCTACATGCGTTCGCGCGGTATTGCAGAGAAAGAAGCCCGTCTGCTGTTGATGTTCGCATTTGTCAACGAAGTGATCGATACCATTCGTTTGGAAGCGCTGAAAGATCGTTTGCATCTATTAGTAGAGAAACGTTTCCGTGGCGAGTTGAATAGATGTCAGGGTTGTGCCATTTGTAAGTAACCACTAAAAAATAATGAACGTGGATATTCAAAAGATACGTGAAGATTTTCCGATATTGAGCCGTACGGTTTACGGTAAACCTTTGGTTTATTTCGACAACGGTGCGACAACACAGAAACCCCGTCTGGTGGTTGATGCGTTGGTGGATGAATATTATTCCGTCAATGCCAATGTGCATCGCGGCGTACATTATCTTTCCCAGCAAGCTACGGAACTGCATGAAGCTTCCCGTGAAACGGTACGTGAGTTTATCAATGCCCATAGCACGAATGAAGTTGTCTTTACACGCGGAACAACAGAAAGTATCAACCTGCTTGTTTCCAGCTTCGGCGACGAGTTTATGGAAGAAGGGGATGAAGTGATTGTTTCCGTGATGGAACATCATAGCAACATCGTTCCCTGGCAACTGTTGGCTGCCCGTAAAGGAATTGCCATAAAAGTCATCCCGATGAATGATAAAGGCGAACTTCTGCTGGATGAATATGAAAAACTATTTTCCGAACGCACGAAAATAGTCAGCGTAGTTCATGTATCGAACGTACTGGGTACAGTGAATCCGGTGAAGGAGATGATCGCAACAGCTCATGCGCATGGTGTACCTTGCCTGATAGATGCTGCACAGTCTATTCCTCACATGAAAGTGGATGTACAGGAGTTGGATGCCGATTTTCTGGTATTCTCCGCCCATAAGATATATGGTCCGACAGGTGTCGGAGTACTTTATGGAAAAGAAGAATGGTTAGATCGCCTTCCACCTTATCAGGGAGGAGGAGAGATGATTCAGCATGTCTCTTTCGAGAAGACCACTTTTAATGAACTTCCTTTCAAGTTTGAAGCCGGTACGCCCGACTATATCGGAACTACCGGACTGGCAAAAGCCCTTGATTATGTGAACGGACATGGCATTGAACAGATAGCCGCCCATGAGCATGAACTGACAACTTACGCTTTGCAACGTCTGAAAGAAATCCCCCATATACGTATATTTGGTGAAGCAGCCGAACGGGGAGCGGTCATTTCTTTCCTGGTGGGAGATATCCATCATTTCGACCTCGGCACGTTGCTGGATCGTCTAGGTATTGCCGTGAGAACAGGGCATCATTGTGCACAACCTCTCATGCAACGTCTTGGCATAGAAGGAACTGTACGTGCTTCGTTTGCCATGTACAATACCAAATCGGAAATAGACACTTTGGTGGCAGGAATTGAACGTGTCAGCAAGATGTTTTAAAGATATGAGCTGCTATTCCTGTGGAGTAGCGGCTTTTTTTATTCTTTAACTAAAAAAAGAGGGCCTCGAGTGCAGTGATTTGAGCTTTCGTGCGTCTAATAGGTAAAGAAACAAAATGTTCATTGAATATCAGGAGGGTCGTGAGACCATGCTTATATTATATAAATTCTCTCTCTTTAACATTAATGCAGCTATATCGTAAAAAGTTACGGTGTAGCTGCAACTTTTTTAGAGACTTCCTCCGTCTAATAGAATAGTTGTAACCATTGAAACAGCTGTTGCGATTGAAGATGAATTGAATATTATTGTATGTAAAAAGAAAGGGGAAACGCTGATAACAGCGAATCCCCCTTTTTTATCGATTATTTCCTTCCTTTTTATTCAGCAGTCAGCTCAATTACGCGGCTGAAAGCCTGATTTGTTGTGAAAGCATTGATTCCCACTTTCATCAGATAATCTCCTGAATAAGTTTTCTCATTGGCAGCCAGATTCGATTTGGAATTCGGCATCAGGTTGATTTCTTTCACCTTATACATTTTCTTCGCATCCAGTCCCTGAAGTTTTACCGGGAGCAGTTTCTCACCGAAACGTGGGTGGATATCGTAGGTATAAAGCACAGCTTTGTTCTTATCCGGTGAGGCATACATGAGAGACATGTGATTGCCATCGTAGGGAGAAACCAATCTGTATTGATCGCCGTCCAGAATCACTTTTTTCAGACGCGTCCAGTTGGCAACTGCATTCTGGCAGTAAGTCTGTTCGTCTGCATTCAGTTCCTTCAGTCCAAGGTCAAAGCCCAGTTTGCACATACTTGCCACATCCGTACGGAACTTCACGCTTGTGTTCTTGTTCCAGCTGGTTACGTGTGCACACATGGCTTTTGCCGGGAAGATTTGTGAGAATCCCCACTGGATAAACAGACGTTCTATCGGGTCTGTGTTGTCGCTGCACCAGAATTCTGTGTAATATTTCAGAGCTTCGTAGTCGCAACGGGCGCCACCGCCGGAGCAGAGCATCATTGGCACGTTTGGATATTTGTCTTTGATACGTTTCAATACATTGTATATACCACGTACATGGTCGATATAAAGCTGTCCCTGTTTATTTTTTAAATATGGAGAATAAACATTTGTAATTGGAGAGTTACAGTCCCATTTAAAGAAAGCCACTTCCGGATTCTCTGTCAGGATCTTATCCACTACACCATATACAAAGTCCTGTACTTTCGGATTGCTAAGATCGAGTACCAGCTGATTACGGTAATAATATGTTTCGCGGTTAGGCAGTTGGATAGCCCAGTCGGGATGTTTTTCGAACAACTCACTTTTAGGGTTAACCATTTCCGGTTCAATCCAGATACCAAATTTCACTCCGGCTTCTTTGGCAGACTGTACAAGGGCAGGAATACCGCCCGGCAGTTTGGATCTCATCACTTCCCAGTCACCCAGTCCGGCATTGTCACTGTTGCGTGGGTGCTTGTTGCCAAACCAGCCGTCATCCAGCAGGAACATATCTACACCAAGATGTTTAGCTTCCTTCATCAGTTCGGCAAGCAGTTCCTCATTGAATTTGAAGTAAGTATTTTCCCAGTTGTTTAATAAAGTCATACGGTCGCCTTGTCCGTCTTTCAGCTGATAGTTGCGTGCCCATGCGTGAAGGTTGCGGCTGGCTTCGCCCGTACCGTTGTTGCTGAAAGTAAAGATGAATTCAGGAGTTGTAAACACTTCATTCGGCTTCAGTTCATAATCAGATGCATAAGGATTGATGGCGGGGATTACACGGAGGTTACCTACGTTGTCCACTTCGAAAGTGAACTGGAAGTTTCCTGTCCATCCGATAGTACCTAGCATGGCACGTCCCTGCGCTTCCTGTGCCGGTTGTTCAAAACCAAGCTCAAAGAACGGGTGGGTGTGCATGGCAGCACGGCTTCCCAGTTTGGTGTCGATCACCTTTTTACCGAACAACAGAGGTTGTGTGCTCATTTGTGCTTCTTTTGCCCAATCGCTACTGAATTCTGTCAGGTAATATTCGTTTCCGGAGAAATAAAGCATGGTGGAAGCATAACGCCATAAGGTCACAGGCTTCTTTTCAGCATGTTTGATTTCGCTCCACGTCTTGATGACGTTTTCTTTCGGATAAGCGATGTAATGTAGTGTGACTTCTACCGGATACTGATTATCTTTTAGTTGAATGATCGTTTCCGTTCCGCCCGCCACTGCCTTCTGCTCGGAGGATATATAGCGGAGAATCGTACTTGGGTTTCCATCATTGTGCGTGATAGCTACAGCCGGTTCAAAATAATCTTCGGCGCCGGAGCCCGGATATACTTCCCATCCTCGGGTGGATACGCTACCGTCACTTCCTCCTTTTACGTAAGGAGAAAAGTTGTTGATGTCTTTCTCGTTCAGTAACTTATCGCCCAGATAAGCCTGATAGAGTCGTCCGTTAGGAGCTACTTGGAGAATTAAGTCTGTGTTGTCCGTTGCGATGCGGATAACGTTCTTTTCCTGGGCGTCCACTTGCGCCAGGGTAAACAATGCCATAAGTAATACGAGAAGTTTCTTCATGGTTTTTTAATAATTAATTAGGTATTAGTTAGTTTGTGGGCATAGAATGCCGCAAAGATAATTATAATTCGTCAGGAATGAACTAGAATTTAATGCTTGCGCTAAATTCTACGGTAAATGGGCGTAAATAATTTCCACTCATATAGTTGCCTGCATACTGGGCAGCTTCTTCTTTGGTAATCAGTTCCGAACCGTTGATGGTTCCGCTGGCCCCCTTCTGATTCAGGAAGTTGATGACTGTTGCCCCTAAAGAAAGATGCTTGTTTACATTCCAGTTGATCCCCCCGAAAGTTTCCCAGCGACCGTTGAAATAGAGGGCTTCCTGGAGATTGGCGTAAGTCTTGCCGAAATAGCGGAAACTAAGCCAAAGGCGTAAGTCCTTCGTGATATTATAGCTTGGGTCGAGTTCGACAAGAATCTGCGGAATCTCTTTTACAATCATCCCATTGGCGTTGACAGACATTTCCGAACCATCGTTGAATGTGACGCTTGCGTTATAGTTCTTGTAAACAGGTTTCTGATACGTGAACAGAGCGTGCAGGTGAAAACCTTTGAACGGGTCGATTTCGGCAGATGTGGTCCATCCCAGTGTTTTGATATTATAAATAAGCAATACGGTCTTTCCTTCTTCCGTTCCCGGTTTCGTCAGGTTTTGCTGGTCAATATTATTAGATTTAGAGATATAGGTAACCATAGAGGTGAGGTTGATCCACTTGTTCTTGTAGAACAAACCGCCACGGATTAACGGTATGGTGACACGTTTGTATTGCTCTTCCGTAGGACCTGTTCCGGCATATTCGTTGATACGTGGGAAGCGGGTGGCTACTGTTCCGTCGGCAGTCAGGCCGAATTGCCCGGTTACGTTGTAAGTGGCGCGGAGCGTGGCGGCATAGTTCAGTTTATCCTTTACCACTTTGGCGGGATGAATGCTGCGTTGTGTGGCAATGATATTTCCTGTTTCTTCCTCTTTGCTATAAGTGGTAAAGTCGCCGATGCGGAAACCCGGGAAACGGGAAGCGGATATTTGATCGGCACTCATCCGGTAATATTCCAGGCGTCCGCCATAATAGATATTGAATTGGGGAGTTACTTGCCAGTTGTCTGTAAAGTAAAGGGCGAGTTTGTTCTCATATCCCTTTGTATATTCGGGACTAAGTTCGTTGTACCCGTATGTCTGTACGCGCTGACCGGTCAGAGTAGGGTCCAGGGAACTTGTAGTTGTGGAAGTCAGCAACTGTGGATAGTTCTGTACGGTGGCCATCCATTGCAGAGAAGAGGAATAATAATCAAGATGGTAATACCATTCGTTCACTCCCAGACGCAGATCATGGTTGCCAAAGGTCTTGTTTAGCTCGGAAGTGATTAGGAAGTTTTTCACTTTGCCTACGTGCAACCAGGTGCGGCGACCTTCTGCCAGTCCCTCATACGGATCACCGTTTGATAGCGTAAAACCATCGTTGGCGGTTACTTCGCTGATGGTGCTGCCTCCGAAGTCGACATAGTTGGCACGTGGAGCATCCATATATTTCAGATTGAATTTCCATAGCAGATCGTTCCTGAAACGATAATCGGAGATCAATGCAATCTCATTGGCACGGTTTTCAGAACCATCGCCCAAATTCCATGTTTTCATCTTTCCGTCTCTTACGTCCATGTATGGAAAAGAACCGTTCTGCGGAACATAAGAATTTGTTCCCAGTTTGAAACCGTCTATCTCTTTGACCGAGCCGTCGCCGACATAGATAAAAGGAGCTGCATTGGCATAGCTGGCCGGATTTTCACTGCGGGAGTGTTTGTAGAGCAAAGATATTTTGCCGCGTCCGTTGTTGAAGAGACGGGTCAGGCCGGCATGATAAATCTCTGTGCGGTCTGCATAGTTCGTAAATTCCAGGTCGAAACTTCCCGGGTCGAAGTTCTGGTAAATGCTTGCCGTGTAAAGCCATTGGTTATTGATGGCTCCTGAAACATTGAAGTCGAAGTTCTGCATACCGAAATGATTGGTGCGGTAGTTTAATATACCTTGGAAATCCTTTTGTCCCAGTTTGCTGAATGAGTTGACGGAGTAAGCAATATTACCGGTCGTGATGGCCGATTCGGAAGGAGATAAAAGTCCTACTTCTCCCAGGCTGCTGTCGCTACGCCAATGAGCGGCAAGTTTGTGAACGGTAGAGGAATATACGGCAGGAAGTCCATTCTCATAGACATTAACGTCCTCGCTGGGAAGGCCGATTTGAATTTCGCGGGGTTTGTTGGCGTCAGAAGCATTCAGCATCACATTGCGTTCGCCTTCTTCTGATTCTTTTTTAGTAGAGTTGGCAGGAATCGTATCCTGCTTCATTTCGGTTCGGTTCGTCTTTTTCTTGTTCACCTGAATGTTCGCTGCATTCCCGTTGGAAGGAATCAGTTGCAACAGGGTTGCTAGAGTAAGGCAACTAAAGGTTACTTTTTTCATCACTTGTATTCATTTAAAGATTTGGAAGTTCACATCGGTTGTGTCATTTTGACGAAGGCAAAGATAGGAGGAGGAGAAACAAGTGGCTATACTCTTTTTTGTCAAGATGTGCAAGAGATGTTTCAAGTGTGCGATAGCCCTTTGCAGTGCGACATTTATTGCCATCCGTGCAACAAATGTTTCATCCTTCCTATGCATTTAGCGTAAAAAAAACTATATTTGTCGCTATCTAATATCTGTGTATGAAAAGGAAATTGCTGCTTTTTCTCCTTTCTATTTGTTTTTTCCTTCCGGATTTTGCCGCGACGGGACAGTATAACTTTATCCGTGTAGATGGAGGAAGCGGTCTTTCGAACAGTCATGTCAAGTCCATTATTCAAGATAGTTACGGTTTTATCTGGCTGGGTACGCGCAACGGTCTTAATCGTTATGACGGCGTGTCGATGAAGCTTTATAACTGCTATGACGAAACTTTGCAGCATGGCAATCAGGTCATATCCGCTCTTTTTGAGGATAATCACCGTCAATTATGGGTAGGTACGGATGATGGTGTTTATATTCAAGAGCTTGCTACCGGGAAGTTTTCGTTCTTTGATGCCCGCACAGAGAGCGGAGAGCAAATCAGATACAACTGGATTGAAGATATTCTGGCAGATCATTCAGGAAATATCTGGGTGAATGCACCGAATCAGGGAGTTTTCCGCTATCAGGTGGAGACGGGTAAACTGTTCCGCTATATTCCCTGTCCCAGTAAGGATAAAAGCAAGGACTTTCCGCAGTCTATCTGTGTAGATAAAGAAGGTACGGTCTGGGTGGGTACGTATGGAGCGGGAATTTACCGTTACAGTCCGGAGCAGGATAAGTTTGTGCCCTATGCAACAGAAGCCCTTAAAGGGGATTTCATCTTTACTCTGTGCGATTATGGCGATGAACTGATTGTCGGAGTGCATGAAGAGGAACTGAAACGGTTCAATAAAAAGACTGGAGAAGTGAGTATATTCCCTGCGCCCGAAGTACATCGAAAAATTATTCGCTACGCTGTTTGCTTCGGAGACGAGCTGTGGGTGGGTACGCAGAATGGCGTTTATGTGATTAATGAGAAACACAACAGTGTGCAACATATTCCTGCCGATGCCGGAGGGAAGTATGGGCTTGGAGATGCTATCGTCGATAAGATTTATCGTGATCGTGAAGGGGGAACCTGGATCTGTACGCAATTTGGAGGAGCCAGCTATCTGCCTGTACGTACGCTCGATTTTTCGGTTTATCTTCCGGGAGCGCCCGGTACAGTCAGCGGACGACGCATCAGTGAATTGGCGGAAGGAAAAGACGGAGTGGTGTGGGTTAGTACACAGGATGGCGGTGTTTGCTACTGGAATCCGGGAACACAGACTTTCACTAAAATTCCCCAGTCGCCTGACCGTCAGAATGTATTAAGCCTGTTCGCTTCGGATGATTTGGTTGGCGCAGGTTACTTTAAAGGGGGCATTGACCTGATTGTTCCTCAAGATCAGGTTCAGACGTTCTATCCCGCACAACTTGGTATCAGTGAAGGTTCCGTGTTTGCCCTTTACCGCGATCGTGGGGGAGCAATCTGGTTGGGTGATGGCTGGAACATCTTCCGTTCGGCCGACAAAGGACAGACTTTTGAGAAAATGGAGCAATTCGGGTATGCTTATATGCGTGATATTCTCGAAGATAAATCCGGCAATATATGGGTGGCAACGATGGGCAGTGGAATATTCCGGTATCATCCGCAGACAGATCAGATGGTCAGCTATAAATGTATACCGGAGGATAGCACTTCTATCGGAACAAATGAAGTGACAGGTATTTCGGAGGATAGTAAAGGCTTTATCTGGTTTTCTACAGACCGGGGTGGATTGTTGCGTTTTAACCCCGAAACCGGAAGATTCCGGACATACACCAAAGCGGACGGGCTTCCGGACAACGTAACATATAAAGTCGTGGAAGACCGGCAACATCGTATCTGGTTCGGAACAGACCGTGGGCTGGTTTGTCTTCATCCGGAAACAGACAGCCTGCAAGTTTTCAACCGAAATGACGGGTTACCTGATAACCAGTTTAACTATAAGTCGGCCTTGGCTGCCTCTGATGGTACTATTTGGATGGGAACTATCAATGGATTGGTCTCTTTTAATCCACAAATTGTCCACCCGAATACTTTTGTGCCTCCAGTCTATATCACCGGAATGTACGTGCAGGGACGTGAAACTCCTTTCACGGCGGATGGTGTGCAACTGCCTTACCGTTCTAACGTCAGCTTTGATTTTGTTGCTTTAAGTTATACCTCACCGGGTGCAAATCGCTATGCCTACAAAATGGAAGGGATAGATAATGACTGGAATTATACATCTGATGTGCATACAGCGTCTTATGCCCAGCTCCCGCCGGGAGACTACCTGTTCCGTGTGCGGGGCAGTAATAATAATGGTGTCTGGAATCAGGAAGAAGCTACTTTATCAGTGCGTATTCTTCCACCTTGGTGGCGTACAGTGTGGGCTTACCTTATCTATATCATTGTAGTGTCCGGCAGCTTTGTCTTGACTCTTCGCGCCTATCGCCGCCGGGAAGTACAAAAGATCCGTGAGCAGCAATTATTGGCAGAACTGGCGCGTGAGCGTGAATCCCATCGTACGCATGAGATGTTTATTAATCAGATCACTTACGGAGCTTGTACTCCGCAAGGGGGTGCGATGTCACGGGCTGATGAACAACTGATGTCCCAACTGATAGCCAAAGTGCGTGAGAATCTTTCCGACGCCAATTATAATGTGGAAGCATTGGCTGCAGCCATGAATATGTCCCGCTCCAGCCTGCATCGTAAGATTAAGGCGCTGACCGATCTTTCTTCACTCGACTTTATCCGTATCATCCGATTAAAACGTGCGGCAGAACTATTGCAGGAGGGAGAATTGCGCATCAACGAAATCTCTGACAGAGTAGGTTTCCAGTCGCCTTCTTACTTCGCAAAGATATTTCAGAAGCAATTCGGAGTTACTCCTACAGAGTTTGCCCAACAAAATAAGCAGAGAATGGCAGAGGATTAGTAACTATGGGCTATTATTCGTTATTTTATCATGGGGTGGTGAACAGGTTTTAGCTCCTTTCGGTACTGGAATGAACTAATCTTAGTTCTTCTAAGATTTAATTGGTAATATGCGATGATTTA
>OWJJ01000999.1_pt1 | contig 17884 bp, 19 predicted proteins | sample 1732811 | NCBI WGS metagenome assembly OWJJ01 (sample SAMN05065756, study PRJEB22554) | human gut metagenome | biome: ENVO:2100002; feature: ENVO:00000062; material: ENVO:00002003 | host: Homo sapiens | place: USA
GCCTTATCGTCGGCAGCGTCAGATGTGTATAAGAGACAGGGAAATTATTGTTTTCCCCAAAGTCATGGAACAGTGCAGTGCGTTTCTGGATGAAGAGGCAGTGGTTCTGGTGAAAGGCCGGGCAAATGTTTCCGCTGACGGCGAGGCGAAAGTCATTGCCGCTTCCGTGACACCCCTCATGGAAGAAACGGAGGAAAAGAAACCTGCGTCCCTTTGGCTGAAACAGGCGGCAGGCAACGAAATGCCCCTTGTGTGGATCACAGCCATTTTGGAGAAATACAAAGGCGACACGCCTGTGTATATATATGAAGAAAAAACAAAACGAAAGATGAAAGCAGACCGGAAATTCTGGGTAACCTTAGAAGAAGGACTGCTGGAGGAACTGCGAAAACTGCTGGGTGAGAAAAATGTGGCGGTAAAGAACGGATAGGAGGCAAATGATGAAAGAAGATGACAAATTCTATGCTGAAGCACCGTATGTCTGCGTGAAAGCACTGGAAAAGGGTGTGAACATTATCGGCGTCACCAGGGGAGAAGTGACAAAGATTCATCACACAGAAAAACTGGACCGTAATGAAGTGCTGATCGTGCAGTTTACCGAACACACTTCCGGGATCAAAATCCGCGGGAAGGCTGAAATTTATACCCACTACGGCATCATTCGCAGTGGAGACGAAGAAGAAGGCGTAACACTTATTGGGAGGAATGAACATGGAACAGAAAACAATTAAGAAAATCGGTGTACTGACCAGTGGCGGCGATGCTCCCGGCATGAACGCTGCCATCCGTGCTGTTGTTCGTACAGCACTGTATCATAATGTGTCCGTCATTGGTATCCGCAAAGGCTACAATGGTCTGATCAATGGCGAAATCAAGGAAATGTACAGCAAAGACGTTTCCAATGTCATGAACCTGGGCGGTACCATCCTGCATACAGCACGCTGCCCTGAAATGATGACAGAAGAAGGTCAGAACAAGGCAGCTGCCATCTACAAAATTCTGGGTCTGGATGCGCTGGTTGTTATCGGCGGTGACGGTTCTTACCGTGGTATGGCAGAACTGGCAAAACGCGGTGTAAACTGCATCGGTATCCCTGCTACCATTGACCTGGATATGAACAACACAGAATACACCATCGGTTTTGACACTGCTGTCAACACTGGTATGGACGCCCTGAATAAACTGCGTGACACTTCCAGCTCTCACGAACGTTGCTCCGTTGTGGAAGTTATGGGCAGAGATGCTGGTTATATCGCTATCTGGTGCGGTATGGTCGGCGGCGCTGAAGACGTTATGTTCCCCGAAGAAAAGGGTGAAGTGGACAGCGCGAAAGTCATCCAGCAGATTCTGGAAAACAGAAGCATCGGCAAACGTCATAACCTGATCGTTGTGGCTGAAGGCGTTGGCGGCACACAGAAACTGGCAAAAGAAATCCAGGAAATCACCGGCATTCAGACCAGAGCAACAATCCTGGGCCATCTGCAGCGCGGCGGCAGCCCTACAGCTGTAGACCGTATGCATGCTTCCATGATGGGTTACCATGCTGTAAAAGCAATTCTGGCTGGGGATCAGAATAAAGTGGTAGCTTACAACAGAGGCAGATATGAAATTCTGGATCTGGAAAAAGCATTGCAGATGGAAAAAACACTGGATCGCGAAGTTTACGAAGTAATCAAGATCCTGGCAATCTAATTGGTATGAAAATAAGAGGAGGTATTCCATGCGCAGAACGAAAATCGTTTGTACCCTGGGTCCTGCAACAGATGATGTAGAGATCATGAAAGAGCTGATCCGCAACGGTCTGGATGCAGCAAGAGTAAACTTTTCCCACGGGACATATGAAACTCATGGAGAAATTATCAAAAAACTGAAACAGGCTAGAGAAGAATTGAACGCACCCATTCCACTGATTCTGGATACAAAGGGTCCCGAAATTCGTATCAAAACCTTTGAAAACAATAAAATCCGTCTGGAACAGGGGGATAAATTCACCCTGACAACAGAAGATGTACCCGGCACACAGGAACGTGTTTCCGTAACTTATGCAGACTTGCCGAAAGACCTGCAGAAAGGCTCTCGTGTGCTTATTGATGATGGTCTCATTGAACTGCGGGTAGAAAGCATCGTTGGTCCCGAAGTGCACTGTGAAGTTGTGACTGGCGGCGACGTAAGCTCCCGTAAAGGCGTAAACCTGCCCGGCGTGCAGGTAAATCTGCCTTCTTTGACAGAAAAAGATATTTCCGACCTGAAATTCGGTATCGAAAATGATTTTGATTATGTAGCTGCATCTTTCATCCGTTCCGCTTCTGACGTTGTGAAGATTCGGAAAGTGCTGGAAGAAAACGGCGGCGAAAATATCCAGATTATTTCCAAGATTGAAAATCAGGAAGGTGTGGACAACATCGAAGAAATTCTGGAAGTTTCCGACGGTATCATGGTAGCCAGAGGGGATTTGGGTGTAGAAATCCCTCCCGAAGAAGTGCCTCTGGTACAGAAAGCGCTGATCGCACTGGCAAACAGACGTGGCAAACCTGTCATCACAGCAACACAGATGCTGGAAAGCATGGTAAAAAGCCCCAGACCTACCCGTGCGGAAGCAAATGACGTTGCAAATGCTATTTTTGACGGCTCCGATGCCATCATGCTTTCCGGTGAAACAGCCATGGGCAAATACCCCTGTGAAGCAGTGGCAACCATGGCAAGAATCGCGGAAAAAACAGAAAGCAGCATCAATTATGGCAAAAACCTGACAAAGAGTCTGGAAACAGGTCTGACCAATATCACAAATGCTATCAGCTTTGCGGCATGCACCACAGCAGCAGAACTGAAAACAACCTGCATTTCCACCATCACAAAATCTGGTTTTACTGCAAGAATGATTTCCAAACACAGACCTGTATGCCCTATTGCAGCAGGTACTATGTGCGATCAGGTATGGCGTCAGATGAACCTGGTATGGGGCTGCCGTCCTGTACTGCATAAAGCGCCCATCCCCAAAGGTCAGGTATTTGACTCCGCTATGAAAGTGGCTCAGAAGAGCGGTCTGGTGAAAAACGGTGATACCATCGTTATGGCACTGGGCATGCCTGTAGGCGTAAGCGGTTCCACAAATACCCTGCGCGTTGATATTGTTGGTGATGTACTGTGCAAAGGCATTGGCGTTGGCACACAGAAAGTCAGCGGCACCGCTAGAGTCATCAAAGTACGGGATGAAATGGAACGCGAATTCAAGAAAGGCGATATTCTGGTAACAACATCTACAGACAATGACTTCATGCCTTATCTGCAGAAAGCAGCTGCCATTGTAGTTGGTCCTATGGATCACGCAGAAAACTGTCATGCGGAAATTGTTGGAAGAGCACTGGATATCCCTGTTGTGGTATGCAATGCGAAAGTTATCGACTTTATCCCTAACGATACCCTCATCACTGTAGATGCAGCAAAGGGCTTTGTATACAAAGGTATCCCTAACGAAAAATAAGAATTCTTTGGCGGTTATCGTCAATAAAAAAGGAGTCGTACTTCCTTTGAAAACAGGAAGCATGGCTCCTTTGATTTTTAGAAATATTTTGGTGTCATGACCCAGACAGATACGGAATCTGTATCGCTGGTGTTTTTGCATTGGTGGGGCAGGGTGCTGTCCAGGGTGATGCTGTCCCCTTCCTGTAAAGTGTAGACTCTGCCTTCTACAATGACCTGTAAGGTGCCTTGGATCACATAGCCGCAGGTTTCCCCTTGGGCAAAAGAGGGGCGGTAGTCATAAGAACAGCCTTTTTTCAGTGTCAGTTCCACAAAATCCAGCATACGTCCCGGATGGTCTGGGCAGAGTATCTTGTGGATACAGCCGTTTTCCTGTGCTGTCAGGAGGCTGTGGCTGCCTTTTCGGATGATAGGCGTATCTTCCGGCGGTGTATCTTCAAAAAAGGCATACATGTCTGTTTCCAGCGCCTGTGCCAGCCGAAAGAGAATGAGGGCGGAGGGAACCACCAGATCACGCTCAATCTGGCTGATGAGCCCTGTACTCACGTCGGATATGGTGGAAAGCTTGGCGATGCTTAGCTGTTTTTCGTTGCGCAGTTCACGCAGTTTGCTGCCGTTGAATTGGGTCATGGGTTCCTCCTGAATGAAATGATTTTTGAAAACTTTTATCATTTTATCATTTTTTTTGGAAGGGAACAAGGGACAGGAATTTTTTTCCTTTCCCATTCCAAAGGGAGACAAATGAGAAAAAACAGCCGTTTTTCGCCGTCTTTCGTTGCAAAATCAAGGTGTCTGTGCTATGATGTTTAAGATTATAGATTGAAAAAAGACGAATTTGAGGAGGAAATTATGTTAACAAGCAAACAAAGAGCTTATCTGCGCTCTCTGGCAAACGGTATTGACGCGATTTTTCAGGTGGGGAAAAACGGCGTGACACCAGAATTGCGTGATACCGTACATAACGCACTGGAGGCAAGAGAATTGGTAAAAATCAGTGTGTTGGACAATAATATGCTGGGTCCTGCGGAAGCGGCAGAAATGCTGGCAAGCAGAACCGGCGCGGACATCGTACAGGTCATCGGCAATAAATTTGTACTGTACCGTGCTTCCAAGACAAAACCTGTCATCGAACTGCCTCCTGTGAAGAAATAAGCAGGCAGAGGGAGGAAAGATCATGCGAAACGAAATCGCTAACTTCAGAAACTGCAAAAGTATTGCCATCATGGGCGGTACTTTTGACCCCATACACTATGGACATCTGGTAACGGCAGAAGCGGTGCGCCACCGTTTTCATGTAGATAAGGTGGTATTCATTCCCACAGGTCGTCCTGCCCATAAATCTCATAAAGAAGTAACCCATAATGAACACCGGTATCTGATGACGGTTCTGGCAACCATGCGGAATGAGAACTTTGAAGTATCCCGTATTGAAATCGACCGCCCCGGCACTACCTATACCATCGACACCATCGAACAGCTGAAAAAAATGTGCCGTCCCGATGTGCGTCTGTATTTCATCACCGGTGCCGATGCCATCCATCAGATCATGAGCTGGAAAGAACCGGAACGTCTGCTGTCCCTTTGCGACTTTGTGGCAGTAACCAGACCCGGTTATCAGAAAAATCAGATGTTTGAGGAAATCGGAGAAATTCAGGAAAAATATGCCAGCAGAATCCATTACATGGAGGTGCCGGCATTGGCTATTTCGTCTTCGGATATCCGTACCCGGGCACAAAGAGGCATGCCCATTCAGTACCTGCTTCCACAGGAAGTAGAGGACTATATTCATAAATTCGGTTTGTATCAAAACGAAAGAAAAGACGAGGTGAAATTTATGCTGCCCATTGAAGTCATGCAGGAAAAATTGCAGTCTGCTTTGTCTGTAAAACGTTATATCCATACCATGGGTGTATCCGAAGAAGCAGTGCGGCTGGCAGAAATATACGGCACACAGGCAGACCGTCAGAAAGCCAAAGTGGCAGGTCTGCTCCATGACTGCGCCAAGGATTATCCAAAAGAACTGCGGCAGCGTTTCTGTAAGGAATATAAAGTGAAAATGGACGAGATTCTGGAACAGCAGCCAGATCTGATTCATCCATTTTTAGGTGCGGAAGTGGCAAAACGGGAATATAAAATCAAAGATGAAGATATCCTCAATGCTATCCGCTACCATACCACAGGACGTGCTGGCATGTCCATATTGGAAAAGATTGTGTTCATTGCGGACTATATCGAGCCTAACAGAGAACAGTTCGAAGGTCTGGATGAGGCAAGACGTCTGGCATATCTGGATTTGGATATGGCAATGCGCTTCATTTTGGAACAGACCATTGACTTTGTAAAAGAACGGGGCAGACTGCTGCATCCCCTGTCTTTGGAGGCACTGGAATACTATAAGAATAAATAAGATTACAAGGAGGAATAACATGGAAGCTTTAGAAGCTGCAAAAATCGCACAGGCTGCGTTAGATGATAAATTAGGTCAGGACATTCAGGTGCTGAATCTGAAAGGTCTGTCCAATGTGGCAGACTGCTTTGTTATTGCAAGTGGTAAAAATGTAAACCATCTGCGTGCAATGGCAGATGAAGTGGAACAGAAACTGTTCCAGGCTGGCGTAAAAATGCATCATTCCGAAGGCTACAGCACAGGTACATGGATCTTGTTAGACTTCGGCAACCTGCTGATTCACCTGTTTAATGAAGAACAGCGTGAATTCTACGGTTTGGAGCATGTTTGGGGCGACGCGAAGCCTGTGGAATAATCTCGAAAAAGTCAATAAATGAGAGAAAAATGACGGATTTTTAATGCCGATTGTGCAGTAAAATTCGGTCATATGGGGTAAAACAGGAAATTTTTTACACATCTGGTGAGAAAATATTTCCACATGCACCCTCGAAATTGCATAATTTGCCGAGATTTCAAAGATTTGCAAAAAATACTTGTATCCAAGCGGATTTTGCAGTAAATTTTATTTGTTGAGAAAATTTCATAACAGGCATGCTTTTATGTCGGTCTTAAATCAGAAAGGATGGAAAAGATTTATGGAAAAGATTTATCAGGGCAAAACAAAGGACGTTTACAAACTGGAAAACGGCAATGTGCTGCTGAAGTTCAAAGATGACTGCACAGGTAAAGATGGTGTATTCGATCCCGGTGAAAACTCCGTTGGTTTGACCATTGAAGGTATCGGTAAAGCAAATCTGGAAACATCTATCAAATTCTTCGAAATTTTGAAAGAGGCTGGCATCAAAACACATTACGTTTCTGCTGATGTAGACAACGCTACAATGGAAGTTCTGCCCGCAACCGTATTCGGTCACGGTCTGGAAGTTATCTGCCGTCTGAAAGCTACAGGCAGCTTCATCCGTCGTTACGGCGATTACATCGCTGATGGTACAGTTCTGGAAGGCGGTTATGTTGAAACAACATTCAAAGACGACGCAAAAGGCGATCCTCTGGTAACAAAAGATGGTCTGATCGCACTGGGCGTTATGAGCGGCGAAATGTACGACAGCATGAAAGAACAGACACTGAAAATCACTCGTATCGTTGCTGACGAACTGGCGAAAAAAGGTCTGGATCTGTACGACATCAAATTTGAATTTGGTTACAACAACAACGAAGTTATCCTGATCGACGAAATCGCTTCCGGTAACATGCGTGTTTACAAAGACGGCAAAATCGTTGAACCTGTTGAACTGACAAAAATCATTCTGGGCTAATCCTGTTTGATTCAGATACATATGAAATAATCAGCTTGCTGTGTGCAGGTTGAGAAAAAAACAGCATCCAAAAGGTAATTTTGGATGCTGTTTTTGGTTTCCAGAGAATTTATTTTAACAAATGGACAGACGGTAAAGACGCTGTTTGTCATCAGGTGTCAGGTAGGTGGGGAATGTTTCCACATACTCCCATCCGAATTTTTCATATAACCCCTCATGACGTGTAAAGAGGTAAAGTTCTGTCAGATGTAAGCGAGCAGCATGTTCTTTCACGGCTTCCATAACGGTATAGGTCAGTCCTTTTCCGCGAAATGCAGGCTCTATCCAGAAATCCCGCAGCCATGGATAACAGTCGGGGCGGGTGTCAATATCAGACATGGCAAATTGGAAGGTGCCGGCAGGTACGCCATCCTGCAAAATCAGAAATACCTGCGGGATACGGTCTTTGCATACAGCATTACGCACGTATGCTTCCACCTGTTCTTTTGTATAATCTTCGTCCTTTCCCCACCAGTCATAGAGCCACTCGATGATAGCGGGCAGGGCAGGATGATTTTTGTCAGTGATGCAGATGATTTCGGTCATACTATCCTCCTGTTGATAGGCAAAAAGAGAGCTGAAAAAGCAGCCGCCATTAAGAAAACATTGTTTTTCGTTTTCTTGATTTCTTAAGGAAGGCTGCGACGGCTGTCTTCAAAAGAAAACAGACCTAATAAAATCTTGGCAAAATAAGAAAGCTGGAATCTTTTGAATTGTAAAGATTTCAGCTTTCTTTGTTTTCTTTTGAAGAAGCCCCTTAGATTGAACAGATTTTTCGGCTTCTTTCTATTTCTGTTATTTTTTTCGGTATTTTTCATTGCACTTGGCCAAAAATACCACGCACACCAATAGCAGCACAATAAAGACAATGAACAGTGTCATGCTGCCGGGAAAGACTTTGTCCAGAATGGCTTTTCCTACCAGAACAAGTCCGGTCAGGAAGTTCCATACACCTTCTTCCCGCAGGTATAGGGGCAAGTGATCGGGGTCAATGTTTTCCAGTGTGCCTTTTCTGTAAAAAATAGGTTGTCCGTACCATGCGAATATGCCCCGGGCAAATAAATAAATGCCTGCTACAAAGAAAAGCATCATGGGGTTCCCTCCTATCTTGTTTCCGTTGCCAGAAACAGCGTTTCATGGTATCATAAGCAAGAATCAATAAGAGCGTTTGTTGGCTCTCTTATTCAGACTGGTCTGTCTTTCGTTGGACTGTTTCATCCATTCCCGCATTTTTTCTTCAAAATCGGCAGAAGGATTGACGGTCTGTGGTTTGAAATATTCTTCGGCAGGATTGGTGGTTCTGTTTTCCTGCTTGTGTCCTTTGTAAGGACGATCTCCTTTGGGCTGACGCGCTTCCTTTGGCAGCGCTTCTTTCATGGAGAGAGCAATTTTGTTTGTTTCGGGATCAATGGAAAGGACTTTCACCTTGACAATGTCGCCTACTTTCACATGGTCGTTGATGTCCTGTACAAAGGTGTTTGCTACCTGTGAAATATGAACCAGACCCTGTACCTGTTCTCCCAGAGAAACAATGGCACCAAAGGGTTTGATGCGAACGACTTTGCCTTCTACGATACTGCCAACTTCGGGTTTTTCAGACATTCTGTAATACACTCCTGTTCGGTAATTTTAAAAATCAATATGGGAACAGTATAACACAGAATACAGTTGAATACAAATAAATTTATGTTACAATTGGAGGAAAAAATGAAGAAAAAAGATATCATTACCGTAAAAATTGACGGCGTGCGCTTTCCCAATAAAGCCTATGGCTTTGTGGAAGGGGAAAAGGTTATTGTGAAAAATGGCGTACCCGGTCAGACTGTTTCTGTACAGGTCATCAAAAAGCGCGGCGGCAATGTGGAAGCTCGTCTGCTGGAAGTGGTGGAACGCTCTGAACTGGAACGACAGGAAGGATGCTGTTCCCATTATGAAATTTGCGGCGGCTGCACTTACCAGACCATGAAACGTCAGGCAGAACTGGATATGAAAGAACAGCAGGTGAAAACATTGCTGGAAGATGCGGGCATCCATGTGGAAAGCTGGGAAGGCATCACACCTTCTCCTTTGGAAACAGGCTACCGCAATAAATGCGAGTTTTCCTTTGGGGATGAAGTGAAAGATGGTCCTCTGGCGTTGGGTATGCGTAAGAAAATGAGCCATTATGAAGTAGTGACACTGAAAGACTGTAATATCGTAGATGCGGACTTTGTGACCATCGTACAGGGCGCACTGGTCTTTTTCCAGGAAAGAAACGTTGCCTTCTATCACCGTATGCGTCACGATGGTTCTCTGCGCCATCTGGTTGTGAGAAAGGGGAAAGCAACAGGGGAAATCCTGGTGCATCTGGTGACTACATCTGAAGTTTCTTTTTCTCTGGAAGAATTCAAAAATATGATTTTAGCGCTGCCTTTGCAGGGTGAAATCTGCGGCGTACTTCATTCCGTCAACGACGGCGTGGCTGACGTGGTGCGCAGCGATGAAATGACAGTTCTCTATGGCAGAGATTTCTTCATGGAAAAACTCTTTGATTTGGAATTCAAAGTGTCTGCCTATTCCTTCTTCCAGACAAATACAGAGGGTGCGGAACAGCTTTACAGCATTGTGCGGGAATTTGCCGGTGATGTGGAAAATAAAATGGTATTTGATCTGTACTGTGGTACCGGTACCATCGGACAGATTATGGCAAGAGCCGGTTCCAAAAAAGTCATGGGCATTGAACTGGTGGAAGAAGCCGTTGTGGCAGCCAATGAAAATGCCGCAAGAAATGGCTTGACCAACTGTACATTCTTAGCTGGGGACGTGCTGAAAATGGTGGATGAACTGACAGACGAGCCTGATGTTATTATCGTAGACCCTCCCAGAGAAGGTATCCATCCCAAAGCCATCGGCAAGATTATCGACTTTGGCGCGCCGGAAATCGTTTATGTATCCTGCAAGCCCACATCTCTGGCAAGAGATTTACAGGAATTCCAGGCAGCTGGATATGAGGTGAAACGGGTACGGCTTATGGATATGTTCCCTAGAACGGTTCATGTAGAATCGGTGGTACTGATGACACGTTGTGGTACGCAGGCGTAAAATGAGGGTGAAACCACAATGCGTACTGGAAAGAAATCCGGCGGCGAAGCCGTTTTTGCGAAGCAAAAATACTGACCAGTTGTGGTTTGAAGGTAAAAAAACAGGGTTTTTTCGGCAAAAAAATGCCCGTTTTTTGCCCTCTGAAAATTGCGTTTTGACAGATGACATAGATAATTTAAGTATGACAGCAGGAAGAAAAAGCCTTGCTGTCTTTCTTTATGTAGACAAGAGTATTCAGATATGTGAAGATATAAGCAAGCCGAAGCTGTATGTTTGACAACATTTGAAAATACCCGTAGAATATGAGCAAACTAGCGAAGAGGAGGGATACTATGGCAATTACGGTTTCCGATTGTTTAAAGCTGCCGTCTTTGAGAGAAGCGAGGGTTGTGGCGGGGCATAAAGGGCTTAACAAATTTGTTACGACAGTTTCTGTATTGGAATATGCAAAAAGATATGCTTTGGCGGAAGAATACTTTTTGGGAAATGAGCTGATTTTGACTGGTTTTATTTCAGTAAAAGATAATATAGAAGATCAATGTGAAGCATTGCGCCGACTGCATGAGGTTGGAGAAGCGGGGGTTGTTTTATATTATGTTGGGTGCTTTTTGTCGGAACTCCACCCCGCGTTGATTGAAACTGCGGATGAATTGGATTTTCCGCTGATTGTAATGCCGGAAAAAGCGTATTACTTAAGATACAGCGAAGTGATTACAGAAGTTTTACAGCTGATTTTTTCAGATCAGCAGAAAGAGACTTATTATGTGAAAAATATTTTAGAGCAGATTGCAAAAATGCGGGAGCGTCAGCGTAATATTGAAAGTGTGCTCCGGCTTTTGAGTGACAGACTGCGATGTTCCTTTTTGCTGTTAAGCCATGACGGCACAGAAAACGGCTATGCTAGTTGGCCCATTGGTTCCAAAACAATATTTGATTATATGATAGAGTACATAAAAAATCATGAGCCAAAACGGAAATATTCTTTTTTTCAGTCAGAGGGGAAAGACCATACATTTCGACTGTTTCATCAAAAATTTGATACACAATATCAAAAAAGCCTTCAGTTAGTGGCACTGGATGAAGGGACACTTCTGAATGAATTCAGCTTTCAGCAAGCTATCGAAGTGATACAAATGTTCAGCAGCATCTGGAAGTATGATTTTGAAACGGAAACGGAAGATGAACTGGTGCGGGCTATCATCAATGATCAGCCTCTGGTAATGAATCGTATTGCCAAGAAATATTTTATTGACCTGAAGAAGATCCGCGTCATGTGGGTGTTGAAATCTCTGGAAAAATCAGCAGAAAGGCAGGAAGATCTTGCGGCTGTTTTGGAGCAGCGAAAGAGGAAAATCCAATTGTTTTTAAAGGAAAATGGAAAAAATGTTTTAGTGGATACATTTGATAACGGCGTGGTGGCTTTTATGGATGACGCGCCTTTTCCTGAGATGGAAACACCTTTGGCGGAAACATTTTTGGAACAGCATGGAGAACCTGATGATATTCTTATATGGTGCGGCGGAATGGATTCCACAAAGGATGTCAGAAATGCTTACCGCATGATTGAGGATAGTTTTGAAACCATTTGTAAGCTGTATCCAGCGAAAAAAGTATTTACGGAAAGAGAACTGGAATTTGCTTTAGAATGTCTGCGAATCATTGAAAAAGGAGAAAATGCGATAGAACGCTATCAGCAAAGCCTTTTTGCTTTGGCAGGACAAAAGGATGAAAAGGATATGATAAATACCCTTTCTGTATATTTATTGGACGCCAATCGTAGTATTTCTGCTACCGCTGGATTGTTATATCTGCACGATAGTACGGTAAAATACCGTTTAAATAAGATTAAGCAGAGATTAGGATATGATATGGATATGATGCCAGGGGCATATTATCTGTATCTGGCGGCTGCGTTGAAAAGGCTGACATAGATATTTGACTGAAAGTTGGAATTATGTAGATAAGGCTTTTCAAGCATGAATTTTCTTTTCAAAGAAAATTCATGCTTTTTTGTTTTTCTTTCATATTTAGCTGAAAAGACAAAGTTTCACGTTTTATTTCAGCTTTTGGGACGAATACAAATGACTTTCCGGGAGCTACAATGTGGATAAGGTTAACCGAGATCGAAAAAAGGAGGTATGTATATGGATCAGGAAGTGAAAAAAAGCTCAAAAATGGAAAGTCGCGCCATGAGCCGTGTTTCTGAGGAAGAACGCCAAAGCTGGGTCAGCATCGCTTTTTTATGGATTGGTACTATGATCTGTATTCCTATGCTGATGGTGGGTGGAATGTTTTCCGCATCAATGACATTATCCAACATTGTTTTGGCGGCATTTATCGGATTTTTTATTTGCAGTTTCGTTATGGTTTTGACAGGGATGCAGGCAACGGATTTGGGACTGCCTTCTGCCATGTGCGCAACAAAAGCTTTTGGGGATAGAGGTTCCTCTCTTCTGACCAGTTTGGTTGTGTTCGTTGCGCAAATGGGTTGGTTCGGCGTACAGACAGCAACCTGTGCCACAGCGTTTAATACGTTGATGGCATTGGTAGGCATCAATGTCCCTTTCTGGATCTCCTGTATCATTTGGGGCGCTGTGATGCTGATTACGGCTGTTTATGGATTTACCATGATGAAAATTTTGAACTATATTGCAGTTCCTGCGCTGGTTGTACTTTGTATTTATGGCGCTTACCATGCCGGTTCTGATATGGGCTTAACTGCTATGATGGCACTGGTGCCGGAAACACCATTGGCTATGAGTGCGGCGATTTCCACAGTAATTGGGCTGTTTGCGGTAGGAACTGTAATCAATTGTGACTATGCGAGATATGCCAAAAGCAGAAAAGATGCTGTAAAAGCTACGTTTATCGGTGTTTTGCCGGCGGCAGTCATGATGATTACCGTAGGCGCGGTCATGGCAATGTCCACAGGCAATTATGATATTACCAGCGTATTTGCAAGCATGGGGATGCCAGCCATCAGTATGCTGGTGTTGATTCTTGCAACATGGACTACGAATACCAGCAATGCCTATACATCCGGTTTGGCGGCGATGAAGGTATTCAGTTTAAAGGATGAAAAACGTCCGTTGGTTACTATGATCTGCGGCGCCATTGGTACACTGATTGCCATTGCGGGGCTGGCTGATGCGCTTTCCGCTTTTATCACAGTGCTTTCCAGTTTCGTGCCACCTATTGCAGGGGTAATGATCGCTGATTATTGGATCGTTGGGAAAGGAAAACCAGAAAATTGGCATCCCATCAGAGGGTTTAACTGGAACGGTATCCTCGCCTGGACCATCGGTTCTATTGTGGCCTTGAAATTCAGCTTCTTCAGTCCTGCGCTGGATGGTATCATCGTTTGTTGTATTGCTTATGTAGTGCTGAACGGACTTTTTGGAAAAAACGCTATGGCTGGAAAAGGAAAAATGTCTGTGGAGGAAGCGGAGGAAAGCGTTTCCGCCTAATCAAACATAAAGGAGGAATGAAAATGGAAGGAAACAAGAAAATTGTAGAAGCGGCAAAGAAGCTGATTTTGGACTGCATGGGAACAAAACCGGATGAAAAACTGCTGATTGTAGCTGACGAAAAAACATTTGAATTGGGATATGCTTTTGCAGAAGCAGGACGTGCCTGCGGCATCGAAACAAGTTTTGTGGAAGCGCCCGCACAGACCAAAGGAGAACCGCCGGTACCAGTAGCGGCAGCAATGGCAGCGGCTGATGTGGAGTTTTTGCTGACTTCCATGAGTTATTCCCATGTAAAAGCCCGGATTGAAGCAACGGAAAAAGGAGCAAGAGTCGCATCTATGCCTATGATGACAACAGAGATTGCGGAAGGGTATCTGAACGCGGACTATCCTTTTATCAAAAAAGTCAGCGAACAGTTGGCGGATATGCTGACAAAAGCAAAAACAGTCCGTGTTGTAACGGAGAAAGGAACGGATATTACATTTTCCGCGGAAGGCCGAGTTTGCCATGCAGATACCGGAGATTTGACACAAAAAGGCGCTTTGGGAAATTTGCCGGCTGGGGAAGCGTATTTTGCGCCAGTGGAGAATATCGGTACAGGAAAGATCGTCGTCGATGGATGTATCGCTTATGTTGGGCTAGTGAAAGATGATATTACGCTGACATTGAAAGATGGGATGATCACCGATATTTCCGGAGGAGAAAGCGCGAAAATGCTGACGGAGTTTTTGGCGGACAAAGATGAAAACGCCAGAGGCATTGCGGAGTTTGGTATTGGCACCAATCCGGGCGCTAAGATTATCGGGCATCCTTTGGTGGATGAAAAGGTTTGGGGAACCATTCATATTGCTTTTGGCATGAACCTGTCCTTTGGCGGCACAAGAGATTCCAATATTCATTATGATTGTATCATCAACGCGCCTACGGTATGGGTGGACGATGTGATGATTCTGGACAAAGGAAACCATATTTATGAAAACATGAAATAAAAAAGGAGGAAACGAGTATGATCAGAACGTTAAATGAAGAAGCTTTAATCAATGTGATTTGGGGTGCAACACTTCTTGGCGGCGGTGGCGGCGGCTCTTTGCAGAGTGGCTTGGATATGCTGGAAGCCTATAAAAAGGCGCATCCGGAAAAAGCGCCGGAACTGGAACTGATTACATATGACGAAATGCTGGAAGGGGAATATGCGGCGGTGACAGCAGGCATGGGTTCTCCACAGGCCATTGTGGGGCTGGACTTTTCCCAGTATGCTATCAATGCATTTGAACTCCTTCAGGAAATGGCAAAAAGAGAGGGCAAAAATTTAAAATATAGTATCCCTGTGGAATTGGGCGGCTTCAATACCTTTGTTCCTATGCTGATCTCTTTGGTAAAAGGGATTTCTTTTGTGGATGCTGACGGTGCGGGGCGTGCGGTGCCAGCGTTGGAAACATTGCTGCTTCATGTAAATGGATGCGCCACCTCCCCTTTGGCTATGGCGAATGACGTCAACGATAAAATCACCATCGAGCTGGCTGACCCTTATAATGCGCCTCTGGCGGAAAAATTGGGCAGAGATGTATGCATTGAGTTCGGTATGAAATCTGGTTTGTCCGGCTGGATGGTATCTAAAGATGATATCAAGGACAGAATTGTAGATGGTTCCATTACGTTGGTTGAAAAAGTCGGAGATATTTTCAGAAATACAAAAGACAAGACAATGCTTCTGGAAACATTGGCGAAGAAAGGTATTGTGGAAGCGAAAGTTATTGGCAAAGGTAAGGTGGAAAAAGTATTTACAGATATGTCCGGCGGCTTTGACTATGGCTATGTTCTGGTGAAAGGTGAAGATGATGCTGACTACAAAGTAGATTTCCAGAACGAAAACCTTCTGGTTTCCAAAGGAAAGAACGGTACATTCACACCCTTGATGACTGTTCCGGATATTACTTGTATGTACTGCATTCAGACGATTCCGGGATCTCCTGTGAAGGCAGGAATGCCTGTTTCCAACGCTGATGTAAAAGAAGGTATGGTGGTGGGCATTGGCGCAATTAAAGTCAATGAAAAATGGTTCAAAGACGAAAATCACGATAAAAAATGGTGGACTGTTTGGAAAGAATACATGGATAATATTAAATATACAGGAGACAATATTCCCTTTGATCATTTGAACTAAAGTTTTGCGTTTCGCAATGCTGCTTGTTTTTTGGCAATGATAGCGAGCAGAGAAAAGTTTGTTTCCTTGAAACAAAAATAGGAAAACAAGAAAAGCGACTGATATATCAGTCGCTTTTTTCGTGCCCAAAAGTTTTCAGAAACAGCCGAAAGACTTCCTGGTCCGTTTCCAAATCCCGTGTGAGAAACCGTTTGGTCATTTCTACGAGGATGCCTTGAGAAAATAATGGAGCCAAAGGACAGGGGAGAAACCGATGTAGGAGCATCTGCTGAAAAGCTTCCAGAGGTTCCTTGCCCATGTGTTCCATAAGTTTCTGTTCTGTCTGCCGTAGTTCTATTAGGTCAACGGTAGCATTCCATTCAGAAGTTTTCTCGCTCAAAAAGTCTTTGCGTGTCTGTTCCAAGATAGAATCTGCCTGCCGTAAGAAGCAGAGATTTATTTTTGTGGCAGGCTCCTGACAATAAAACTCGGACAGGAGGGATGGATTTTCTTTGAAAGAACGCTGGGCATCCGCCATGGCTTGGTGGACTTCATCCTGCAATGCCACAAAATCTATCTGCGCTGTCAGACGAAAAAACAAAGAAAGATAGTGATCCAGAAGATAGCTTTTCGTTCCTAAGGCGCGCCTCAATGCCGCCGCAGAATGAAAAATTTCTGAAAACGTGGGTGGATTCTCATCATTATGAGAAAGAAAAGCTTGAAAAATATCCATGATAAAAACCGCCTTTTCCAAAAGTCGGCAGAGCCGCTTGTGGTATATAAACTCTGATGACGAAAGGTGTCAAGGAGAAAAATGGATTTTAGGAAAGAGGGTGAAAAGAATTGAAAAAACAGAGTATTTGGCTGGCTGCGTCAACAGGAGCAAGACCGCCGCCAGAACCGCCCTGTTTGCCCCCCTGTGTGGCGTTTTGCGGAGCAGGTGGAGTAGTTGCAGGGCAAGGAAGTTTGGAGCGAATTTGCCCCGATTTTGGGCGACGGGAAAAAGGGGATGTTTGGAGCAAACATCTGCCAGAGGGGACTTTGCCAAATGCGAAAAATACTTGCAGGTGAAAAGCCGGCGTCAAACTACCGGCAGAGTCCATCAAATCCCCGCAGTGCGGAGATTTTTTGCCAGCGCCGGTGAAAAAAGATTGGCGCTCATTTGCGTGTTGTGAAACAGAAAAAGAAAAGATTGTCTTAAGAACCAGCGGCTTTGTCAAGTGTGCTGGTACCGACGCTATGGAGAGAAAGGAGCATTTTGATGAAAAAAGAATACCAGAAACAACGATATACCGTGTGGCTGTCTAAGGACGCCATCCAGAAAAGCGATGCGGCAGTAACAAGGGAAGATTTTGCAAACCGCAGTGCATTTATAGAAAGAGCCATTCACTTTTACTCCGGTTATCTTTATCAGGAAAACCATCAAGATTTTTTATCTGAAGTGATGTTGGAATCCATGAAGGGCATCGTAAAAACATCAGAGAATCATTTGGCTCGTTTGCTTTTCAAAATTGCTGTGGAGATGGCAAAGCTGGAAAGTATGCTTGCCGCCATCAACGATATGGACGAGGCGACCATGCGCAGACTCCACATCCGCTGCGTCAATGAAGTGAAAAAGATCAATGGCATCCTCACTATGGAAGATGCTGTGAGGTATCAAAGAAGTGATGAGTAATCATTTTATCTGTTCAGAAGAAAAGACTGCCGTCTGTTTGGTTCAGCTGACAAACGGAACGCAGTCTTTTTCTTTTGAAAATCAGGATAGAAAATTTTGAAAACATGGGGAGGTCTTTGACAGGAGAGGTCTGCCTTTTTGCTGAACCATGGTATGGCTCACGAAGAGCCATGAATGTGAACCATTCAATATAACAGTTACAGGTATACAGAGAAAAAAAGAATACCTTTTCTGAATACCCTGTCTCTTATACACATCTCCGAGCCCACGAGA
>OWJJ01001012.1_pt1 | contig 17740 bp, 14 predicted proteins | sample 1732811 | NCBI WGS metagenome assembly OWJJ01 (sample SAMN05065756, study PRJEB22554) | human gut metagenome | biome: ENVO:2100002; feature: ENVO:00000062; material: ENVO:00002003 | host: Homo sapiens | place: USA
ATAGGAGGTTTTTGCTTGAAGCTGAAGCTCACTGATTCCCCCGGCATAGCCGGGGTTTTTATTGGATTCACCAACAAAATAACCTGACAAGTCTTTATTTGTCAGGTTATTTTAATGCCAATATGGTATTCTCAATCTAGAAAACAAAGATAAAATCTGATATAATAATAACATCGAAAGACGCTAAAAATTCAATTGTTATGGGGAGGGATTTCAATGGCAATCGATTTTAAGAAAAAGCTGTCAAGCAGAACGATAGCGCCGAAAACCGATCCCGTCGAGTTATACGGAACTTTAGACCGGAAAAGTGTTGCAGGACCACTTCGCCCAGCACAGGAGGCTGTATTATCTGAATGGTATACAAAACGGCGGACAGACAAGGATTTAATCATAAAGTTACATACTGGCGAAGGGAAAACTTTAGTAGGGTTACTACTGCTCCAATCCTTACTCAATTCAAAGGAGGGCCCCTGTCTTTATATTTGCCCGAACAAATATCTAGTCAAACAGGTGTGTGCTGAGGCTGATAAATTTGGTATTCCCTACTGCACCTTTGACGAAAACGATGGAATACCGAATGATTTTCTTTCCGGTACAAAAGTACTCATTACTCATGTTCAGAAGGTATTCAATGGGCGTTCTGTTTTTGGAACAGATAATGGTTATACAAGGACGGGCACTGTTCTTTTGGATGATTCACATGCTTGTATTGATACTATTAAGAGAGCTTTTACCATTTCAATTAGTAGAACCACAAACGCTGATGTATACTCAAAAATTCTCACGCTCTTTGCAGATGATATGGTTGAGCAAGGCGAAGGAAGTTGGCTTGATATTCAATCGGGTGACTACAATACTTTTATGACTGTTCCTTATTGGAGTTGGGATAGTAAGAGAACGGAAGTATTGAGAATTTTGTCTGCCGCGCAAAATGATAGTCAAATATTTTATGCGTGGCCGCTTATTCGCGACCAGATAACAAACTACTGCTGTTACATTTCTGGGACAAAAATTGAAATTTCCCCCTATAATGTTAATATTCGTGCGTTTGGATCATTTTCACATGCTGCACATAGAATCTTAATGTCGGCAACAACCCAAGATGACTCTTTCTTTGTGAAAGGTCTAGATTTTAGCCCGGAGGCCGTAAAGAACCCCTTACGCAATATGAGCCCAAAATGGTCCGGCGAAAAAATGCTGATAATTCCATCTCTCGTTGATGATTCTTGTGACCACGATTTGATCGTTACCGAGTTTTGTAGAATGCAGACTTCGAAGTTCGGTATGATAGCATTGGTTCCAAGCACGAAGAATTGTAAGCAGTATCAAAACCTAGGCGCAATAATTACTACTGCTGGAAGCATCTTCGAGGAGCTTGACAACCTGAAAAAAGGCGATTTTTCAAAAATTGTTGTAATAAATAACAGATATGATGGTATCGATTTGCCTGATGAGAGCTGCCGGGTTCTAATTTTGGACAGCCTCCCATACTTTGACAGCTTGGCGGATCGCTATGAAGAGCAAGCGTGTCCAAATAGCGAACTAATCAACAAACGGATTGCCCAAAAAATTGAGCAAGGCATTGGCCGAGGTGTCAGGGGGGAAAAGGACTATTGTGCTATTTTGGTAATTGGTTCTGAATTGGTTCGTTTTATGCGGAGTATAGCAACTAACAAATTTTTCTCTGCTCAAACGAGAAAACAAATTGACATTGGAATTGAGATTGCTAATATGGCCAAAGAGGACTATGATGAAACTGAAAGTCCAGTAAAGGTTGTAATCTCACTCATAAAACAGATGTTAGAACGTGATGAGGGCTGGAAAGAATACTATTCGTCTGAAATGAATACGCTTGAAGAGAATAATACAGAATCAACGGTATATGAACGGCTTCTAAAAGAGCGTCAAGCCGAACAGTTCTTTAGCGAAGGTGAGTATGACAGAGCTATCTCTACCATGCAAAAGCTAATTGATGAACTCGTTGTTGACGATACGGAAAAGGGATGGTATCTACAACAATTAGCGCGATATACTTATCCAACAAGTGTTGCAAAGTCCATCGAAATACAAAAAAGTGCATTTAAGAAAAACTCCCAGCTATTGAAGCCGAGTTCAGGAATTGATTACACAAAGATATCTTACATACACCAGAATCGGCTAAACAACATCAGAGCGTATATGCGCAGATTTTCTAATTATAGTGAATTATCCTTGGCAGTTGATGCAATATTAGAAAATCTGTCCTTTGGTACTGAGGCAACCAAGTTTGAATCGGCATTAAAAGACATTGGTGAACTACTTGGTTACATCAGCCAACGTCCAGATAAGGAAATACGAAAAGGTCCTGATAACCTTTGGTGTGGTTCAAACAATTATTATCTATTGTTTGAGTGCAAAAGTGAGGTGTCCGAAACTCGCCAAGAAATTACAAAGCATGAAGCAGGGCAAATGAATAATCACTGCGCATGGTTTGAAGATCAGTACGGACAAGATGCAAAAGCAGATAGGTTTATGATTATTCCGACAAAAAATCTATCTTATGAAGGAGACTTTACGCACGATGTTAGAATAATTCGGCGTAATAGGCTTAAGAGTTTGAAGGATCAAATTAAAGGCTTTGTTAAAGAGTTGAAACCATACTCTTTGGACGAACTATCTGATACCACATTACAGGAACTCTTGGCTTTACATCACCTAAATATTGAAGATTTTTCTGCACAGTATTCAGAAGAATACTACCATAAAGCAAAATAAAAAAGCGGGAGTACAGCCAATCGGATGAACCGAAAAGCTGTACTCCCGTTTTGTGTGACAGAATGTGTTTGAAATCAAGCCTTTTTTTCATGTGCCAGCAAGCAGACCGACACATGAGAAATTATAAAGGCTCCCTTTGAAAATACGAATACAGGGAATTATTCTGCGGTTTTTCTACCCTTATCCTCACAGATTTTAGACCGTTTGGAACTGTAATGCGGACAAGCGACCAGACATACCCGGAAACTCTGTTTGCAGCCGTGAACACATTTTTTGCAGATATGGTTATATTGCCGCCTGCCGTTCTCGCCCAGGAAGAACGCCCATTCCAGTCGCCATTTCTTGCTTCGGCTCATAGGCAGTCATGCTCCGGCACATCACGGCCGGGCTTCTTACTCTCCGGGAGCTTATGCCCGGCGCATTCCCGTTTGGCATCCTCCAACCGCTCCCGGATGGAAGGCTTCTCCGGTTTCGTCTGCTCCGCGTGTTCCTGCGCCTTCTCCAGTTCCTCGCCGCGTCTGCCGTTGTTGATAACCCCGTCGATCATCCCGTAGTCATCCTCCAGCGTCATTTCCGCCGTGCGGAGAGGATTGTCCTTTTCCGGCTGCTCCGCTGCCACGGCAAAAGCCCGTGTGCCGTTGCCCATGATAAGGTACTTTCTATCATCGGAAATATGGTGGACACTGTAACCGGCTGCCTCCATCTGCTCCCGGCTCATAGCCGTCACTTGAAAGCTGCCCCTCGGTGTCTGCACACGCTCACCGGTCTCAAAACGGTCTGGCAGAAAAGCGAGGTCTTGTTTCTCTGCCGGGACAGGGAGAACAACGATATTGCCATTGATCTGCATAAATCGTTCCGGCGCTTTGAACTGTTCTGTGTATTTCTGGATCAGTTCCGGGGACAGGGACGCAAAATCTTCCTCACCAAGTCCAACCACCAGGAAAGTTCCTGCTACGATATCATAAATTTCTCCATTTTCATCCCGCAGCCCACGGTTCAGGTCAAGCCCGATGAGCTTGCCTTCATCATTGCAGACCAGCGCTACCGGGTCAGAATAGGGATAGGTCGCTCCAATATCACCGCCAACCTCTGCCTGCAGGGAATGAAGGTCGGGGGCGATCTCCTTCACATAGGGTTCCTTCATAGGCTCCACTACAAGCACAGTCATCTTTTCCGAGGCAGCCTTTTCCGCAGCGGACAGCATTTCATCCGCATGGGACTTCTCCGGGTCATCCAAAGCGGCCTTGACCTCCGTCGGGTCAAAATCAAGAAATTCCTCATAGCCCGTGGCATCCTTGAACTTTTCAATCTCCGAAGGAAGATAGTCCTCTTGCGTCTGACCCAGTGCCGCCAGCTTTTCATCCAGTGCGGAAATGCGTCCGGCCATCAGATTTTCGTAAAGTTCTTCCTTTGCGGCGTGTGCCTCCGGGTGCTCCGCCGCATACTGTGGATCGTTCTGACGGAAAAACTCGTCCATGTCAAAGGCGATATCCATAGCCCATTCAGATTTTTCTTCTTCGGGAAGATCGTCCTGAAAAGTCATCACCCGGTACTCGTCGGGGATACTGCCGCGCTCGCCGTCATAATACTCATGGAAGGCTTCTCTGGTATCCCACACATAGCCCTGATCGGTGAAAGTGCCGTTTTCCTCCAACGCCACATCCCGGCCATAGGCTTCATAGTCGATATAGTTCTGCAGGTGGGCGGGAACTTTTGAAACCTCCAGTTCTTCGAGATAATAACGCCCCAGATCGTCATAATCCTCGATATTGGGGTAAATCTCATAACAATCCAGATTCTCCGTGAGGTTGATGATTTCCTGCAGGCTGCTGGTATAGTCACCGATCTCCATAGCGGCCTGGAACTTCGCATAGTCGCTCTGGTCCATTTCATCCAGCTTCGACGCCAGATAATTCAGTTCGTCCAGATTCTCATATTCACCCAGCTTACTGTAAAGACCGTCCACATAGCAGTCATAGTCCGTGATGAACCATTCTTCATAGGGCTGGCCGAAGTCATCCTTCTGGCCGATTCCGATCCGCTTAAACACTTCCTTCAATTCCTCGGCGGTGGTGGGAAACTTCACCCACTCGCCCACAAGCTCGCCCTCGTTATATTTCCCAAGATTGGTGATAAAGGCGGCAAAGGGATAATCCTTGTTGTGATCGTAATATGGCATATCAGCACCTCCTTACAGTTCCGGCGCAGACTTTTCCTTATGGGGCTGCACCTTGTTTTTCTCCGCACATTTCTTCTTGCCCTGTTCCAGCCGTTCTCGGATGGAGGGCTTTTTCTCCGGCTCCGCAGGGCGTTCATGGTTCCACTCGTCGCCGGAGAGAGAAATGTATCCATGTTCTGTAAAATGACCTTGTTCCTCCTGCATGGCGTACTTGCCAAAAGGAACGGGGTCGATCGCTTTCAAAAGTTCCGAGGGTAACGGCGTATCCATGTGCTGTGCCAGATACCGCCTGCCCAGATCGTTCAGATCACGGATATTTGGCTCAAATACAAAATAGTCGATGTTGTCTGCAAACTCCTTAAACTGCTCCGGAGCTGTCAACTTGAAGGGCGAGGCCTGCACCGCCGCCAGCAGCTCCCGGTCCTCCGAGGAGAGGGCAGCCACCGCCGCCCTCACTTCGGGTAAATGTTCCAAAACCTTATTTTCTGCCATCAGCACCAACCTTTCTTTTCGGAAATTCCAGCTTGAAATTGATGTACTTGCCGCCCGTGTCGTCCAGGATCACCGCAGCGTCATAAGTGGCCTGTTTCTTTTCAGACCACATTCCCTTGACATTGGTACGACCCTTTTTCAGAAGGTCCGTTGCCATCTTCTTTGTCAGTTCCTTCTTGCGGCTCGTCCAGAAGCGGTCATTTTTCCAGAGGACAAAACCGCAGGACCGATCTGAACACGCAAAGTTATTCTTGCCCTCATAGACCGGCTGACCGCAGCGGGGGCAGGTGCCGATTACTTCCTTCTCCGGGGCAAACAGCTTTTTGCCGTCCTCGGAAATACAGGAATAGGTGGACACGATCTCCTGGACCATCGTGCAGATACCGTCCATGAAGGTATCCGGGTCAGCGCCGCCCCTTGCGATCTCCGTTAATTTCTGTTCCCATTCCGCTGTCAGCATGGGAGAGGTCAGCGGCTCCGGCAGGACCGTGACAAGGTTGATACCGGCTTTCGTGGGGATCAGGTTTTTGCCCTTGCGCTCCACAAATCCGGCTGCCACCAGCTTTTCGATGATTGCCCCCCTGGTCGCAGGCGTGCCAAGACCTTTTCGCTCCGCCTCGTCGGGGATATCGTCTTTTCCTGCGTTTTCCATAGCGGACAGAAGGGTATCTTCGGTGTAGGGCTTCGGCGGCTGGGTGAAATGCTCGGTAACAGCAACCTCCGCACCGTCAAAAGTCTGCCCTTCGGTGAAGTCCGGGAACGTATCGCCGTCCCCATCCGCAGGCTTTTCTTTCAGGGAGGCGCGGAAAATGTGGTCGATCTCCCGCCAGCCTTCGGAGAGGATGCGTTTTCCCTTTGCGTCGAAGGAATGACCGCCGCAGTCGAAAGTTGCCGTGACTGCCTCATACACATACGGCTTCGCCGACGCACACAGCAGCTTACAGCAGACCAGGAGGAACAAATTGCGCTCGCCCAGAGGCAGAGCCTTGATATCCGTTTTTTCAATCTCCATCGTGGGGATAATGGCGTGGTGGTCGGATACATCTTTGTCGGAGATCATGGCCTCCACCAGCGGGAAGAAGTTTGTGCAGCCATCAAAAGGTGGCAGCTTTGCCGCCAAATGGATCACGCAGGACGCCGTTTCCTCCATGTCAGAGGTCAGATAACGGCTGTCCGTGCGGGGATAGGTCAGCAGCTTCTTTTCGTAAAGGCTCTGGGCGTAGTCAAGGGTCTGCTTCGCCGTGTATCCGAACAGGCGGTTCGCCTCCCGCTGCAAGGTGGTAAGATCATAGAGCTTCGGCGGCTGTTCCTCCTTCTGCTCCTTCGTGACGGAAGTACAGGTGACGGTCACACCCTTGCACATAGCCGCTGCCTGTTCCGCCGCTGCCGGATCGGTGAACTTTTCCGAAACCGCCTCAGCTCCATCCAGCGTCAGGCACAGCAGATGATATTTTTCTTTGTGGAACAGCGTGATCTTCGCGTCACGCTCCGCCAGCATTGCCAGTGTGGGTGTCTGCACACGGCCCACATTCAAGGTGCGGTGATAGAGGACGGAGAAAAGGCGCGTGGCATTGATCCCCACCAGCCAATCCGCTTTCTGGCGACAGAGGGCAGATTGATACAGGGCTTCATAATCGGCGCCGGGGCGCAGGTCAGAAAAGCCCTCTCGGATAGCGCTGGCCTCCATCGAGGAAATCCAGAGACGGAGGACCGGCTTGCGGCATCCGGTCATTTCATACACCAGTCGGAAGATCAGCTCTCCCTCACGTCCGGCGTCACAGGCATTGACGATGGTATCCACGTCGGGGCGGTCCATCAGGGCGCGGAGATTTTCAAAAGCGTCCTCCTTGCCCGGTGCCAGCACATAGCGGAACGGCTCCGGCAGAATGGGGAGATCGTCATAGCGCCATTTCTTGAAATTCTCGTCATAGCCGCCCGCATCCATCGGAGATACCAAGTGCCCCACGCACCAGGATACAAGAAGGCCGCTGCCCTCATAAAAGCCATCGGCCTTGGATGAAGCACCCAGGGCCGATGCGATAGATTTTGCCACACTCGGTTTTTCCGCAATAATTAGTTTACTCATTCTTTTCCTCCGTTTCCTCGTCCTCGGTCAGATATTCTTCTTCATCCTCCAGGTCGAAATCATCCAGATCAGCGGGAACTTTCTTGTCCTGCTTCGGTTTCAGCACCAGGAAATAGACCGCCGCACCACCTCCGGCTGCAAGAATCAGCAGCACCGCCAGGAGCGCCCCGGCATTGCTGTTCTTTTCGGGTTCCGGATTCTCCGGTTCGGTGGGCTCCGCAGCTTTCTGTTCTGTGCCAACACATTCGCTGAGGTTTTTTACGCAGACCTGGCAAGCGGTGTTGACCTCTCCGACCTGGCACTTCTCCGTACAGGTGCAGACAATAGGTGTTTCCGCCTTTTCTCCATCCTCCGTGAGTGCCATGAGGTCGGCTTCATCCACCTGGTTCAGAAAATGCACGGTTTCCTCGCCCTCGTCGTCACGGTCAATAATAAGATAGAACACATTGCCGTTCTTCGTTTCTACTGTAATAAACTGCTTGCCGCTGGCGGTAGGGCTGCCGATATCGTCGATCAGCGACAGGTTCCCGTCCGGCGTCAACGCGGCACCGCCATTCAGACCGCCGCCCAGCATCCCCAGCAGATTTTCCAGCGGTTCCTCGTCCAGAGAGAAAGAACCTTCCCCGGAGCCAGCCTCGCCGTCACTTACCGTCATGTAGCCGGAATAGACATAGCCGACTTTCTCCGGGAGGATGACCTTCAGCCAGTCGCCGTCCGTGCCGATCACTTTCACGGTTGTTCCGTTGGGAAGTTGGGTGAAGGCGGTATAATCCATTCCCGCACCCGTGCGGACATTCAGATTCCCACCGCCCGTGGTGACGGTGCCGGTCTGCCCGGAGTCATTTTCGCCGGAACTGAACTGGATACCATCCTCGGTGACGGATACCGTGACCTGGCTGCCTGCCAGAGCGGAAAGTAGATCAGAAACATCTCCAGCCGTTTCCTGTTCAGCCACGGACTCCGTGGTTTCCTCACCGCCGCTGGCAAAGGCAGTGACAGAAAAAGCGGCAGTGCTGAGCACTACCGCCAAAAGAGCCGATGCCATTTTTGTCATAAAGTTATGCTTCATCCTCGTATCCCTCCGTTTCCTCATTCTCGGTGTCTCCCTCCTGCAGCATACCTTCCGGCAGGGAGATCATGCCGCTGGCATAGGCTTTCAGGAAGGCGGTCAGTTCCTTGTTATCCATCTTCACGGCTTTCACCATGCGGACGATTTCCAGATTTTCTTCCTCCGCAAGCTGGGCCTCCAGCGCACGAAGGCGTTTCTGCTGTTCCGCAATCTTTTCTTTGGTTTTCGCAATGTCATTGCGGATCTTCTGTGTCGTTGCCATAAATCAAATTACCTCCATATCGTTTTTTAGTTGTAGGGCGGTCGCCCGAAAGCGTAAAAGTGGGATTGCCAGTAGCTTGTGTTGATATCTGCATACTGGATGGGGTCGCCGCAATGCAGCATTTTTCCGCCGCCCACATAGATACCCACATGGGAAACGCCCGGTGTATCGTAAGTGCCGACGAAAAAGATCAGGTCGCCGGGTCTTGCGTTGGCAGAGGATACCGGGGTGGAAATATTGTAGAGCCCCTGGGCTCCCAGCCTGCCCGTATTGCAGACGCCGCTTTGCGTCAGTGCCCAGGATACGAAGCCGGAGCAATCAAAAGAAGTGTTCGGATTGCTGCCGCCCCAGACATAGGGATAGCCGATGTACTTCTCCGCCTCGGTAATGAGCGCCGCAAAGGTTTCATCTTCCAGTGCGGAAGGCGGGATATCATAGGTGGTGGGCGTTTTGGTGTACTTGTCTACATAGCCGGAGCCGGGGAACAAATCTTCCCGGTTTCCCAGCGTTGCCATATAGACCGCATACAGGGAAAGCATTTCCTCGTCCATGATGTAGACCGGCACATGGGAAAGGTCGAAGTTTTCCAGCTTTACCTTGCAGATATAGTAGTTATACGGTACTTCCACATCATAGTCATTTCCCTCGCTGTCTGTCCGCGTCTCCGTCCGATAGCGCACCTCCACTTCCACGGTCTGCGTCAGGATGTACTGCTTTTCAAAGAGCATTTGCAGTTCCTCCTGAACCTCGTCGATGGTGAACACACCTTCATGGAACGCCGTGAGAATGGAGATCAGCACATAAGGGTCATGCTCGATCTCGTCCAGGTCAAAACGGTATTCATCATATCCGGGGTGCAGAGCCTCATAGTGATCCAGCTCATATTGAAGCTCCTGCTCCAATTCGCAGTAGGCCGCCTCCGCAGCCAGCATATCCGCATCCTCGGAGAGATAAGAAGAAGTGAATACACCGCCCACGCCGGAGCCCGCCATCATGGAACAGGAAGATACCCCGCCAAACAGCAGGGCAATACAGGCACCAATGCCAATCACCAGCAGCACCGCCCGGCTATGGTGCTTGATGTAGAGGAAAGTTTCCTTGAAGGCGTCCTTTGCTTTCTGCGCCGCGCTTTTCGCCGCGGCTGCGGTATTCTTTGCGGTTTTCTCTGCTTGCCGCAGCTCCTTTGCATAGTTTCGCTTGATCCGCTGTTTCTGCAGAAAGCGGGATACTGGGTTAGAAGCTGCCAGTGCCGGATCATCATGCAGTGCCTTTTGATAAAGGTACTCGGCATTTGCCTTAAAAGAAGCCTGCTCTGCCATCGCCGCATCACGCCAGGGCTTTGTGCGGTGATGGTGGACAGCGGCACGAATCTTTCCCTTTCCATAGGAAAGTCCGCGCTCCGTCAGCACCTCGCCCTTGTGTCCGGCCTCTACACCCACGTTTTCCTGCTCCACTTCATGCACCTTCGCATGGGCGGCATGGACGATCTCATGGACCGGCCGAGAAAGCGGATTGTGCCGCAGGTGTCCGTTGGGGCGTTTCTCCACTTCTTCAAAGTGAAGCTGCGTTTTGCCTTTTCCGGCTGTCTCGTCAAAAACACGCTCGGTACGGAGAACTTTCTTTGTGGGGATAGCAGCCTTTGCCGCGTCCAGCCTGTCCGCCGCACGGTCGGAACGGTCAATGTATTTCCCAAGTGCGGGATCGGCACGTTCTTCCTCGGTGAATTGCAGACGGGAGGACGGGCACTGCCTTGCGGCAGAACCAGCCTGCACAGCCTGGGCGTCAGCCTTTTCCGCTTTTCGTGCGGCTTTCTTCTCATGGTGCTCCGCCGCGCGCAGGACAAGGTCAGCCGTAGCACCAGCGGATTCTTCCGAAGAAGTGGACAGCTCCGTTTCCGGCTCCCGGCTGCTGATATGTTCTACCTCGCCCGTGGCAAGGTTTTCCGATACCGCGCCGTCACGGGTCATTTTCTGTGTGATTTTATCGGTTGCTTTCAGTTCCCTCATAGGCAGTCACCTTCCTTTCCATAGGGACAAAAGTCGCCGCAGGTGCCATTTTCGATCATGGCGATATAGCGGAAAATGGGATAGGCCTGGGGCGGGCAGACCGCATTTCCCAAAGTTTTCAGCCGCAGCGCCCTGTCATCCATGCGCTCGGTCATGCGGGGGATTCCTTCGGGCTCGACGGTCCAGAGGATACGTCCGTCCATCCTTTCGGGAAGCCCATGAGCCATTCCACCCAATCCGGGTTCAGTGCTGCCGTTTCGGACACAGGCTGTTCCTGAGAGATGATCTGCGCCGACAGGTTCCCGTCCTTCTTCGCCGGATCGAAGGCTGATGGCTTCAAGGTCGAGCGGAAACCGTCCGACGCCACCGGGGTCAGATAGAATACCGCCGCCGACAGGCTGAGGCTCCAGATTGCCCCGTTTCGGTTCCTCTTGCGGAATATCCCATTGTCCGACAGGAACACATCCAGGCTTGCCGCGTCCCTGGCGGTGTTGTTGTCGGAGGCAAGGGGTGTGGGAAACATCAGCCGCGACGATAAAAGTTCGTTGGCGCTCATGCCATGCGCCGACACCGCAAGCCGGAAATACGAATGGGAGAACAGCGTATCCCGCTTTTGCCAGGTCAAAGATCGTTTTGTCGAGCCCCATATTGATGAAGCCAGCAACATTTTCCCCAAGCACCCAACGGGGCCGCAGCTCGGTAATAACGCGGCACATTTCCGGCCACAGGTAGCGTTCATCCGCAAAGCCCTTCCGTTTTCCGGCGGTGGAGAAGGGCTGACAGGGAAAGCCGCCTGAGATAACGGTAACTGTTTCAAGTCCTGTTTTTTCAAAAAACGCCTCCTTCGTAAAAGTAGTAATATCCCGGAACCTGGGAACATCCGGCCATCGTGCGGAGAGGACGGAGTGCGGAAAATCCGCCCACTCACACTGGCAGACGGTTTCAAACCCGGCAGCCTCCGCCGCCAGGTCCAGACCGCCAATGCCGGAAAACAGGCTCACATGGGTCAGTTTACTCATGGTCCTTCGGCGCACGGAACGGTTCAATCTCACTTTCCAGCTCCGCAAGGACCGCCTCCATATCCGCCGTGACCGCCTTGCTTCTGGCGATCAGCCGATTCATCACATCAAAGAAGGTTTCTTCCTCCTGTTTTTCTTCCGTATGCAAATAGCGGGGATTATTCATGTTCGTTTTCTCCTTTCCCGGTTTCACCAAGTTTGGTCGTCATAATGCTGTAAAGTTCATTGTCCTTCGGGAAGTCATCCACAAAAGGCAGGATCACATTGCCGAAGAAGATCAGCCCCTCGCCGGGGCCTGCGTTGCTAATATGTGCCGCCTGCTGGTTGGAGATATTCAGGCGCTCGCAGAGGATTTTTCTGTCTCCGCTGGCCTGGTTCAGAAGGTACACAAAATCGCTGTTTTCAAAAATGTTCTCGATCTCCGGGGAGGAAAGCAGGTCCTTGATGTTCTGCGTGATCCCCGTGGGGATACCGCCCCATTTGCGAAAGCGTTTCCAAATCTCCACGCTCCAGGAACCAACCTCACCGCGCAGCAGAAGGTGGAACTCGTCCACGAAGTACCAGGTGGATTTACCCTGATCCCGGTTTTGGGAAACGCGGTTCCACACCTGATCCTGGATCACCAGCATACCCAGGCTTTTGAGCTGCTTTCCCAGTTCCTTGATATCAAAGCAAACAATGCGGTTGTTGATATCCACATTGGTGCGGTGATTAAAAACATTCAAACTGCCATGCACATACAGTTCCAGCGCCGCCGCGATCCGCTGTGCCTCCGGCTCCGGCTGCCGTTTGATTTCGTCATACAAATCTTCCAACAGCGGCATATTCTCCGGGCGGGGGTCTGCGATATAGGGGCGGTACACGATCCGCACAGCACGGTCAATGACCGTCTTTTCCACCGGCTCCAGACCGTTCCGTCCGCCTGCCGCCAGTTCGCAGAACGACAGGATAAAGTCTGATTTCAGCGCCAGCGGGTTATCATCCTCGCTGTAATTGAGGTTGATATCCATAGGGTTCACATACTGTGTACTGGTAGGTGAGATTTTGATGACCTGGCCTTCCAGCCGGTTCACCAGCGGAAAATATTCCGCCTCCGGGTCGCAGATCAGGATATCGTCCTTTGTGTTCAGGAACACACCCACAATGGAACGCTTTGCGGAAAAGCTCTTGCCGCTGCCGGGTGTGCCTAAGATCATGCCGTTGGGCGTTTTCAGCTTTTTGCGGTCGGCAAGGATCATATTGCCGGAAGTGGCATTAAGCCCGTAGTAAAGAGCCTCGCCGCCATGGAAAATCTCCTGTGTGGTGAAGGGAACGAACACCGCCACTGCCGAAGTGGTAAGCCCGCGCTGTATCTTAATACGGTTGACACCCAGGGGCAGAGCCGACACGAAGCCGTCCTCCTGCTGAAAGTCCAGCCGTACCAGGGAACAGTTATATTTCTGCGCCACGCTTGCCGCACGGAGAAGATCATTCTCCAGCTTTTGCTTGCTGTCTGCAAAATTTACCACCAGGAAGGTCATCAGGAACATTCGCTCATTTCTGCTTTGCAGGTCACGGAGGATATTCTTTGCCTCGCCTGCGTAGGTGGCAAGATCGGTGGGGATGATATCCATATCGAAACCTTCCCGCACTGCCTTTTTCTGTGCGTCGATCTTCATACTGTCAATGTCGGTGATTTTCCGCTTGACCGTTTTGATTGCCTCGTTCTGATCCATGCTGCGGATATGGAGGCTGACAAGCAGCCCGCTGTCCGTATCCAGCAGTTCGGTGAGCATACGGTCATCCATTTCCGGTGCGCTGATCTGCAGAAAGGACACGGCACAGAATTTATCCGCCATCGTGAACTTCCGTGCTTCACCGAAGCGGAAGGAAGATGGTGCGATAAAATCCTGAACCGACAGGCCGGAAGGGGCAAGCCAGTTCCATTCAAAGGCAAACCGTTCCCCGTCCGGGTGCAGGATGCCGTGGAGCATTTCCAGCCACTCCTTGCCGCCAAGCTCCTTTGCCAGAGTGCCCATGACCTTGAAATGATTGAGGGCATCCATGACGATTCGGGAAAATCGTGCCCGTGCGGTTTTGCTGTCCCATGCCTCGATGGTGAGGGTCAGGTACTTTGTTTTGATAAGACCGTTGTTGCCCCGTTCAAGCTGCTTGCGGAGCATTTGCGTGTAAAGCTCACGGATATGGTCGAAGTGATCTCCCTGCGCCGCAATCTCGATACGCTTCACAAAATCCTCCCGGTTCATGCGGCGGCTCACAAGGGAGAGCTGCATCCCGATAGAAGCGTCATGGGCGTTATACATATCACAGAGGGCTTCAAAGATCGCCGTCTGGTCGTCAGGCTTTGCAAGCTGATAATTCACATCCTCGAACTCGATACACTTCGACCAGGTGTGGTCGTCCAGCTTGCACAGACCGTCCGGGTACATCTGGCGGAAAGGTAAAGTATCCTGCGCGGAATGCACCTTGCCGTCGCCTCTGGCGGTTTCCAGGATACGGCTGATCTCACGCTTTTCTGTGGAGGTCAGCTTTACCGCTGGTTTTGCCGCCTGCCGTGCCTGCGGCTCTGGCTTTCGCTTTCTGAACAATGGTTTTCACCTCCTTTTCCACCTGAGCCTGCCGCTCCAGGGCTGCGTAGAAATTGTTTGTCTGGTAAGGCCGCTCTTTCGTCCGCAGGAACATACAGCGGATGACCTGTCCGGCCACTACTTCCAGGGGTTGGCCGTGCCGCTCATACATCGCGAGCAGAAAGAACGGGAGCATGACGATAATCATGCAGAACGCGGCGGCGCTGTTGCTGGCCGTGCGTCTGAGCAAAAAGAAAAGCGGTACTCCGATGAGTGCCGCCGCTCCGAAACATATAAGCTGCCGTTTGGTAAGCCCAAACAACACTTTGGATTTTACTTTCGTCAAATCCTTTGGAATGGTTACATACGCCAATTTATCAAGCCTCCTTAATACAAAAGAGCACCTTTCGGTGCTCTTAACAAGTAAATAATTACATGCTATCTATTATATCGTGAATCGCTGAGGACTTATATAGGTAGGAAATACCTGAATGCCCGTCCTGATCTTTGAAATGTCCTGCATTTATTCCAATGAGTTTTACTTCTCGGTAAAAATCCGCAGGGGCAGATATGCCATCACCTGTCGGAAAACCTCGTTGAATTGCAAAGACTGGGCTGCCAGATGCACCTCCTGTTGAAAATCCTTCGTATGCTATCCTGGAAGCTATGGGTTCCCCAGGAAAGCAAGAATAATTTAACCTCGGGTCACTTGCAATAGTTCCCATTCTGAAAATGGGAGTATTATTTTGTTTGTCAAACCAGTCTGGAAATCCCGGATATGCAAGTGAATCACATACTGATAATTTATTTTGCAGCCACTCATCTGTAGCAAGCATTGAGTATGGAATTGCGAAGCTAACTGCCAACGAATTGTCCACATGAACGCTTTTTAGGCAAGCAATATCATTATGTGGATTGGAATGGAATACAAATTCATTCCAATTTTGAATATGAGCAACGGAGAGTTTGGGAGTAGGTGGATTGGTATTTTCAAAATCCAAACTCTCAAATCTAATACTTTTTATTTGATATTCCTTGTACTTAGCATCTGAGTATCCTGGTTCGACAACATGTCTATTCGTCACAAGAATCAGTTCAGAATCTTTATCTATAAAGAATCCAGTTCCTCGTAATTCGACAGCATCCGTTTCATGTACCCATACCGCAACAATCTTCTTGGCAGAATACAAAAATGTGTTGTTAATTCCGTGAAGCATCGAAATACCTCCTTTTTTTTACATTTTACATCATAAACACCTCTCATTCAATATCGATTGCTAATCTTAATGCGCTCCGAACAGGCTCTTAGAGAGGCTGCCGGTCTTGAACAGGGCGAAGCACAGCAGGACCGTGTAGCCCATGCAGGCCCATATCGCGCCTGAAATATTTCCGTCCGTGGCGATACTCTGTACCAAAACAGAGTAGATTCCCACGCACACCATGATTAGAAATGCCTGGAACGCCAATGCAAACAGGGATTTCAAGTAGTTCTGCCCTGTATGGCTCCAATCCCGGTTTGTCATAGTGGCAAGCGGAATTGGTCCAACGGAAGTCGTCAAATACACCTCGATCATGCGGCCGTAGATGACAAGCATGATACAGATGGAAAGGGCGTTCATGGTAAGTCCCACAAAAAGGGACTGGAACCACAGCCCGAACAGTTCTCCCGTGCCCAGGGCTTCAAGCTGCGCCTCCATATCCGTGATGACGCTGCTGATATCAATGGAGGTATTCCCGATGATGACACCTGCGCTGCTGTTCACAACGCTTTGCCCGACATCGAAGATACCCATGACGATATTCCATGTGTTCGTCACAATGAGAACGGCACAGAAGGTTTTGAAAATCCACTTGAAGAACATCCAGGTATCTACATCGTGCAGATTGTTTTTCTCTGTCACAAGCTGGATCAGCTCATAACACATTACGAATGTCAGGATAACCCCGGCGATTGGAACGATCACCGTTTCAGAGAGGTTTCGGATCATAGAAAAGACGCCGCTGTTCCATGCCAGCGGCGTCTGTCCCACTTCACCGGCGATCTCGCCTACTTTGGTATTGACCGTATCGAACATGCCCGACAGGTTTCCCGTGATCCCCTCGATGAGCAGCCCTCGGAGCCATTCATCGAGTTTGTCGAGTATGCCGCCCGTAAGCGATCACCGCCGGACGATCAACCGAACAGGCCGGAGAGCAGAGGTACAAGGGTGATGCCGATGAGGGCGACACCGCCGCCGGCCATCAACTGTTTCATACCCTGGCTTTTTACTAATGTGTGATAAAGAAGTAATAGAAGTGTAAAAAATTTTGCCGTTCCTATCCGGCACTTGCGCATTGTGTCGGATAGGTCGGGCGGTTATTCCGGCAAGTCCACCTTGCCAACAAAAGAATAATAAATCTCAATGTCCTGTCTGCGGGTCTTGTTCTCGTCATAGCTGCACTCATGCACAACGATTTTCTCTACAAACTCCCGCAGCAGAGTAGGGGTAAGTTCTTCAAAGCTGGTATGCCGCCGGACAACATTCATAAACTTTTCTGCGTTCACGGTGGCTTCCTGTGCTTTGGAAAGCTCCGCTTGGATAGCGGCGGCTCTTTCTTTCAGTTCCCGTTGTTCTGCTTCATAGTCTGCCGACAGTTCTGTGAAACGCTCGTCTGATATGCGCCCGGTCACGCTGTCCTCATACAGCCGCTTGAAGATAGCGGATAACTCGGCTATGCGTTTCTCGGCGGCTTCCAGTTCCTTTTTCTTGGCGGCGTTCCTGCGCTTGCCCCCGTCCTCGTTCTGCTCAATCAAGAGCTTCATAAACCGGGCTTCATGCTTTGCCGCATAGCTGGTCACTTTCCGCAGATTGGAGAGTACACCAGCGGTCAAGAGGTCGGTGCGGATAAAGTGCGCCGTACAGTCATGGGTGCGTTTCTTGTAGTTGCCGCAGATATAACAGTCCTGCTTGCGCTTGTCCGTCTGGTATCGCTGCTGATACATCACACTGCCGCAGTCTGCACAGAACAGTATGCCGGAGAACAAGCCCACTTCATCATAGCGGTTGGGGCGTTTGCGCTGCTTGCGAAGCTCCTGCACCCGTTCCCATGTTTGGGTGTCTATGATAGGCTCGTGGTGATTCTCGAAAATCACTTGCTTTTCCGGGGGATTTTCTACACTGTGCTTGACTTTGTAAGAGAGTTTTTCCGTCTTGAAGTTTACCAGGCAGCCCGTGTATTCCCGGTTTTCAAGGATATGCACAACGGTATTGGTCGCCCACTTGCACTCATAGCCGGGGTGGTAGCGGCGGGTGCTGCCCGTCCTGC
>OWJJ01001014.1_pt1 | contig 17733 bp, 20 predicted proteins | sample 1732811 | NCBI WGS metagenome assembly OWJJ01 (sample SAMN05065756, study PRJEB22554) | human gut metagenome | biome: ENVO:2100002; feature: ENVO:00000062; material: ENVO:00002003 | host: Homo sapiens | place: USA
GCCGCCCCCGGTACACGTTCGCCGCCCGGATGACCTGGGCGAAGGCGGCGTCGCTCGCCAGCTTCTCCGCGAACCGCGCCAGGGCGTCCCCACTCAGGTTGAGACCCGTTGCCCGGGTGATGCGCGCCACGGCCCCGGTGTCGATCTCCGTGAGCCGCCGCGCCACCTCCTCCGGGAGCTTGTCGAAGTAAGCCCGGAGGAAGGCGAGCGCCATGCTCGCGCTGCCCTCTCCGTCCCGTGCAGCCTTCCGGAGCGTGTCCATCTGCTGCTTGACCCCCTGCAGAGCGTTCAAAATCTCCGAGTCGGTCTCCGCCTTCTGCACGGGTTCGTCAAAACTGTTCACGGCTGCGCCTCCTTCCGCCGGCCCCGGGCGTGGATCGCTTTCAGGGCCTCAATCAGCTTTCCGCACTGCGCCGGCCCCAGCCATTCGATCCGCTCCACCTGAAACATCCTCCGGGCCAGCCCGTTCACCTGCGCTTCGCTCCAGCCCAGGTCCCGCATCTCCTTGTACAGCTTCCGCCGCTGCTCCACCGTCCGGGGGTCTCCGCCCTCGTCCGTCCGCTTCCGGCCCGCGTTCTGCCGGGCGCTGTCCTTCATCTCCTGCAGCGCCCGGATCACACGGGAGAGCTCTCCCGCCGTCAGCTTCCGCAGGCTCTCCTTGCCTGTCTCCCGGTAGACCACCGCGTACAGGTCCTCGTCCTCCAGCCGCAGCTCCGGGGACTTGGCGATCCCCCAGACCGTGCGGATGGAGGGGGGCTTCCGCTCCGCGCTCATTCCCGCCATACTGCCGCTCCCTTCCTCATTGTCCTGCCTTGATCTGCTCCAGCTTCTCCAGGTTGACCTCGTAGCCGAACTCGTCCTTCTGCTTCCACACGGCGCCCACCGCGTTCACCGTGTCCTCGCCGTACTTCTTCAGCGCATCTTTGCTGATCTTCTCCTCCACCACGATGCAGTCCGTCATCTGCCGCGCCTTCAGCCGCCGGATGATCTCCGCCAGCTTCTCTTTCGCCTTGGGCAGGGAGACCGACGTGGAGAGTCGGAAGCCCACCTCCCCGAAGGTGAGGGTCATGGTCTTCGTCTTGCCCATGTCCGTGCGGTGCTCGGACACGAACTCCTTCAGCTCATGCTCCAGCCGCGCGATGGCGTCCTTGTACGGCTTGCTCTGGTCCTCCGCCACCTTCTTCGCCCCCACGATCTGCTTCTGCATGTCGCTTTCGATGTCGCCCAGGGCGATCTGTGCCTCCGCGATCTGCCGCAGGGCGTCGTTTACATCCTCCCAGCTTTTGAGGCTCTGCGCTTCAATAACCCGTTTCCTTGCCATGTGATCCATGCTCCTTTCTTGCGTTTGCTTCTGCGTCCACGATAGCGGGTGGCGTCCGGCGCCGTCCCGCTGTCATAGAGGACATACTCTTTTGTTGCCAGCAGCCACACCCCCAGCGGGGCCAGCAGCACGGCCGCCGTGATGTCCCGCTCCTCCGGGGTGCTTCCCATCCAGGCCAGGGCCGCCATGGCCGCTGAGATTGCCAGCAGTCCCGCGCCCATGAGCCTCTGCTTTCTCATGTTCATTGTCCCGGCCTCCCGTCACAGCATCATCATCGCCGATGCCTGCTGGATGATCTTCGGCGTGATCGTCGCCGTCTGTGTCTCTGCCAGGATGCGCTGCGCGTTGGATAGCGTCCGGTCCAGCAGGCGGAAGCATCCTGTCTGCGGATTGCAGGCCCGGGATTTCAGCTCCACCATCGCCTCCGGCGTCACATCCAGGTCGGACACATATCCCTCCACCTCGGACGGCGACAGGCCGCCCAGCTGCGTGTAGAAGTCCACCCGGTTCGCCATCCGTGTGAGGTAGGTCTTGATCGCCGCCTCCAGCTTCGGCTCCCCGGCGATCACCAGACCCACGTCGCTCTGATCGAAGATCCCCCGCAGCACCTCCATCTTCTTCTGCGTGTACTTGCTTACCAGCTTGTCCGCCTCGTCGATAATGAGCAGATACCCGCGGTTCGCGTTGAAAAATTCCCGAATCCCGTTCACCCGCTTCCAGATGGTCCCGTACCCGCTGGGGATTCCCACTCTCCGCTCGATGGCCTCCACCAGATCCCGGCTGCTCATGGTGTCGTCGCATTCGATGTACGCCACACGCCCCAGCTTCGCGTACTGCCGCAGGGCGTAGGTCTTGCCGAACCCACTCTTCGCCACCACGATCCCCAGCCCTGTGTACTCCTGGCAGCTCTGGCACACGCCCAGAATGGACCGGGCGTCCTTGCTCTCATAGAAGCTGGGCCGCTTCCCGCTCCGGGCCGGGGCGGCCGGGGCCTCCACTGTCTCGCCGGTGTGCGCCGCCAGGAACTCCGCCAGCTTCTCCTCCATCGTACTCGCGCAGGAATCATATTTCCCGCTCAAATACCGGCTGACCGATGTGCGGCTGTAGCCGATCTCCTTGGAGATTGCCGCGATGCTGCTCTTCTGCTCCAGAATGTACTGATTGATCCGCTCCGCCAGTGCGTGGTTCACACGCCCGGTCTGCTCTCTGCCTTCCATATTGCTCCTCCTGTCATTCGTTCATGGCTTTCAGCCGCTTCAGCGCCGCCCCGGCCTTCGCGTCCAGGAACGCGCCGCCGCTGCCGCCCGCCTTCTGCTTCTTCGGGGTCATCGCCCCACGGAACTCCTTGTCCACCGGCAGGCTCACCACCTTCGGCCGCGCCGTGTGGCCGATCGTCAGGTCCAGCTTGCCGGCCGTGGCCTGCGGCCCGCACAGCCCCCGCGCCTCCGGTGGGGTCTGCATCTCTTCCAGAAACTCCCGGGTCCCGCGCAGCTGCCGCTTTTTCCGCTTGTGCAGCGCCTCCAGCGCCTCCTCGGATACGCGGTCTCCAAATTCCAGCAGCTCCGCCGTCCGCGCCTCGCAGATCCGCCGGCCTTCCTTGTCGTACACGTACAGCCGCGTCACGTCTTCCGGGTCCCAGCGGATGTTCACCCACTTGTCTACATAGTGGCACAGCTCGTCCGCCGTATAGAGCAGGTTGTTCCGCTGGATGCCCTGGCTGCGCACCTTCGCGCGCCCCGGCTTCATCAGCAGCATCAGGGCGTACTCTCGGGGCGGCACGGCCTTTTCATAGTGCGGAGCGTGCTCCCACAGCTCCGCCGGCTTGGTCCACTGCTCTCCCGCCGCCTTCAGCCCCTGGTGCTCGTGCCTGTCGTACCATGTCTCCAGGAACTCCACCAGCAGGTCATAGAATTCCTCCAGGGTTAGCAGCTCGCCCCGCTCCAGCATCCCGTCGATGTCTTTCTTTCGCTTTGCGTCCGTCCGGCTCCCCGTCAAGGTCCCCGTGTACGCCTTGAATTTCCGGGAATACCGCTTGCAGAACGTCCCGAACGCCCGCTCGATCAGCTTGTCCCAGGGCTGGAAGGGGAGGGAGCGGGACCAGTCCTTCGCCCCCATTGCCAGATAGAAGCCCTTCATCTCCGCGTCCATGGCCGCCCGGTCCATGGACCGGATGCTCCGGTCCTGCCCCAGCGTCTCCAGGTTGGCGAAGTCCTTGCCGTTGTCCGTGTGTACATGCTTGGGGACTGCGCCCCCGTCGTAACACGCCTTGATGAACGACTCCTTCACGATCTGCGTGTTGGAGTGCTCGCACAGGATCGGGCCCAGCAGCCGCCGCGTCTTCATGTCCTCCCAGGCTACCAGCACAGGCCGGATGGCCTTCTGCTTCCCGTTGGGCGTCGTGTACGACACCCATACGTCGAACGTGTGCGCGTCCGCCACCAGATACTCCATCACCTCCAGCGTGCTGCTGTTCCGCTTGCCCTTGACCTCCTTCTTGTTCTTCCACTCCCGCAGCCCGTTCGCCGCCAGATACCGGGCGCTCTCCGCCGCGGGCAGCTCCATCAGGTGCCGCACATACCGCCCCACCGTCTTGCAGCTCGGCACGCTTTCCCAGCCGCGGGCCGCGCCCTGCTGCTGGAACGCCTCGTACAGCATCTCCACCGTGCAGCCGTTGTCCGCGAAGTCCCGGTCGAACCAGATGTTCTGGATGATGGCCTTCTGCTCCTCCGTCAGGCTGGGGAACGTGGCCTTCTCCCGGGGCTTCCGGCACAGCGCCAGCGCCCGGAAGTAGTCCCGGCCGTGCCCGTCCGCCTCTTCCAGCTTCCGTGCCCAGACGCCGGCCTCCTGCACGCTCTGCGTGTAGCGGTACAGGGTTTGCGGACTCACGCCCAGCCCTACCGCCAGCCGCTCCGCGTATTCCGTCCTGTTCGGTCCGGTGTAGTCCAGGAAGTCCTGCACCCGCCGCGCCAGCTCCACCGCCTCGTAGTACGCCCGCTTGTGCTGCTCGATGTAGCTGCCCAGGTCCGCTTCCACGTACCAGGGCGCCGTCTCTCCCGCCTCCTCCGGCTCCGCCATGGCCCGGATCTGCGCCCGGTAGGCCCGCCGCCCCTTCTGGCTCAGGCTCGCCGTGGACAGGAGCACAAGCTCCTTCCCGCCGCCCTCCCGGGCCTCCGTCCGCGTCTTGTACTGCGCGGGACTTCGAGCCATTCGCTGGGCAAGGGTCTTGTATTTTATCCCCTCAAAGCGGGCGGCTTCTTCCAATGTGATATATGTCTCCTGCACCTGTTTCCCCCCTTGCCGTCAGGCCGCCGTGGTCTTCCCGACCTGCTTCTGGTCCAGCTCCAGCACCCGCGCGATGGCCTCGATGTACCGCTTCCCGGACCGCGTCCCGTTCAGAATGTAGCTCAGATACTGCGGGCTGATCCCCACTGCCGCCGCCAGCGCCCTCCGCGTCATGTCCCGGTCGATCAGCGCCTTGCTTACCAGCCGCCCGAAGGGGGTGAGCCGCTTGTTCTGTTGTCTCATGTCTCTCCTCCTGCCCGGGCGCCCGGGCCGCTCTTTCTCATTTTCCTTGTCCCTGCCGTGCCCTTTTCATCCCCGCTCCCGTCCTGTATAATGGAGCTAGGGCCTCCCGGCCCGGAGAGGGGGTGATGTCATTGGATCGTTCATATATGCGCAAGTACGACATCGGGGCCGCGCCTTGGAACGCGCTCTCGAAGTCTGACTTTCTCACCGTTGCGGCTCGCTTGTCTGCCGAAGTAGCCGCCGATTCGGACGGCTTGCCGCCCCGCGTCGTGGTCTCCGTCTCCTGGGCGGACTCGGATGCCGAGATGACCCTGGACGAGTTCACCCGGAACTTCTCTGCCTCGTCCGCATATCGGTATTTGACCATCAAGGTGTATTCCCCGAGGCTGTCCATTTACAGCCGCTTCGGTGCTCCGCGTGCCGACCACTCGTTTCTCCTGAGCAGCTCCGTCCTGACCGATGCCGAGCTGGAAGATGCCGCCGATGCGCTGGAGCCGTTCTTTGTCGCTTTGTTCCGGAAGTACGAGCCGGAACCGTCCCTACTGGAGTCTTCCCAAGAAGTTAGCGGTGGGCAGGCCCCGGTCCGGTCCGAGCACTTGATGCCCTCCCGGGAGAATGATGCTTCAAACGACAAGAACAGCGACGAGGATAAACCAGAGCAGACTCACTCCGAGGAAAGCACGGGCAATCAGAATAAGCGCTCTCTGCTCCGAAAAGTCGCGCTGACCCTTGCTGAACTCGCTGGCAGATTTGTCCGGGGACTGTTTTCCGGCCTGTAAAAACGGTGTGGTGAGGTCAATAAATCCCCCGACCTTGATGCCATAACTCAAAACCAGGAATATCTTCAGAATGATGTCCGCGATCTCCTGAATCGTCATACCTTCATCTCCCTTCCTATCCGTACATGATATCGGTCCCTGCAATTAGAACGGCGGCTCCACCGAGCACGATTAAGCCGGCACGTCCTAGAGCGCTGTCTCGAAAATCCCAGCACGCGAGAACACCTACAAAGAGAAGAGGAACGATTGTTGGTCCGAACATTGCGGCGAAAGCGATGAACCCATTCATGCCTCCGCCTCCTGCTCCGGCTCTCCGGCGCCGGCCGCGCGTTCGAGTTCCTCCAGCATCTTGCCCAAATGAAGAAGGTCCTTGGCCTTGCCCGCCAGGGGACACCCTTCACCTGGAGCCGTCTGTTTGTCAGGCGGCTCCTTCTGGTTCTCCCGGTACTTGCGGACCGCATGGTTCTCCGTGTACATCTCCTTCAGCTCGGACACCCGCTCCCGCAGGGCCTTCCGCAGGTACAGCGCCGGGGCGCCGTCCTCGTCCAGCCCGTCCAGCGCCGTGTCCAGCTCTTGGGCTATACAAAAGATATTGCGGTAGACCCGGCAGTCATTGTCCGGGCAGTCCCGCTCCAGTGCCAGCCCCAGACGGTAGGCGGCCCGCACGGGCGGGGCGCCCCGCAGGGCCGGGTCCAAGTGCCGGAACCCCTCCTTCGCCTCTCCTCCGGCCAGGGCGGCCAGCACCTTGCGGCTTTGCTGATGCACTCTCGCGTACATTTGGGCAAGGTCAGTCGGGTATTCGCTCTCCGGAGACTTGGGCGGCACATGGAATCGTTCATCCGCGCTGTCCACGATCCCCAGGTCGGCCAACGCTCGGATGTAACCCTGGAACTGCCAGTCTGCCGCGGGGCCGTTCCGCAGCCGGGGGGTTCCATGGGTTTCCAGGAAGTGCCGTTCCTTCTGGATCAGTTCCTCCGGCGTGATCTCCAGCCTCGTGGTCCCGTCCTCCGTCGCCACGGTCACCGTCACCACGGCCTCCGGCTCCTCCACATCCAGCTCGCCCTCCAGCCCCCGGGCCTGCTCCATGGCGGCCTCCAGGGTCTCCGCGTCCTCGTACTCCATCTCGCCCCGGTCCGCGTCCAGGTTTCCTGTGTACAGCTCCGCGTCGATGACCCCGTAAGCGCCCAGCTGCGGATAATCCCGACGCTCCCGCTCGTTGAACCGGACCACCAGATACCCGTTGATTTTCTTGACCTTTCTCATGCTCCTGTGCCTTCCTTTCTTCGTGCCCTGCCATCTTCAGACCGGGGGAGGGCTCCCCCCGATGACGCCCCGGAGGGCGTTTCGGCTTATGTGAGTCTCTTTCAACCCACCCCGGCCGGGATCACCCGGACCCGGTCCGTGTGCTTGTGCAGGATCACCAGCTCCCCGCTGGGCTTCTCCCGCACGATCAGCCAGTTCTCCGGCGAGAGGCCCACCCGGCCCAGCCGGATCTTCTGCTTCCTGGTCGGCTTCTTTCCGTGTCTCATGCCTGCCTCCTCTTCCCGCGTCATGGGGCGTGAGCCAGCGGCGGAGCTGTGTATGGTTTCTAAGCTCTGCCGCCGCTGGCGGCCGGGGTCAGTACGCGGTCAGGGCGGCGCCCTTCACCTCGTACTTCTGCCCGCCGATCAGCACGTAGGCGGTCATGTTCGTCCCGCCGTCGGGCAGGACCTCGTTGACGGCGCTGTCCAGCACGCCCGCCGTCACATGGACCTTTTCCATGCTCCCGGTTCCGGTGTCCAGCAGGCCGTAGCCTTCCGCCTCCTCCGGTGTCTCGCCGGTGTGCGTTGCCAGAAGCTCCTCCGGCGTGAACAGGTTCTTTGCCGGGTTCAGCCGGATATTGGAGCCGGCGTCCTCCAGTGCGTGGTTGGTCTCTTCCAGGGGGGTCTTCCCGCTGGTGTAGTTCAGCAGGATCTTGGTGATCTTATCCATTGGTGCGTCTCCTTTTCTGAAAACGCCCCGCCGCTGGCTCACGCCCCATGACGCTTGTATGTACTTGTTCCCGCGCTCCTGCGCTTGATCTGCTGCTTTTCATCCGGTGGAAGGTGTGGTAGAGTAAAAGCGGGCGGCGAGGGCTGCCTGAAATGAAAAAAGTAAAATCTTTGAAGACTCTCATTCGCTTTTGCCAGCGTAATGGGATATGGTCGTTTTCTCCGTTGCCTCACCTGGAGGGCCATGTCATGAGATGGACGCTCATGTATGGCCTGATAGACGGCGATGCGTGTCGTGCGGAGTTTGTCTCTCGCCCGGCCGGGGGGGAATCCCGTGTGGGGTGAAAGCCCTCGCCGCTCGCTTTTACTCTACCGCAGCTTCCTTCTATACCTATCCCCCTTCTGCTCTTTCCTTTTTGCCTGCGGTGTGGTATATTTTTTTTGATTTATGAATAAACCATACCTTGAGTATAATAGCATTAAATCTATTTGTCAATGAGAAAATAGGATTAGTGCGATTTTTGGAGGTAAAATCGTGATGACTCTAGTTGAGCGATTACAGCAATTAGCTAAAGAAAAAGGGACAAATTTTAAGCAGATTGAGATAAAATGTGGTATTGGAAACGGTACTATGCGACGTTGGGATGAAAAGGCCCCTCGGATTGATAAGATAAAAGCAGTAGCAGATTATCTAAATGTTTCTATCGACTATCTAGTCTATGGAAGTAGCTCAAATGCTACTCCCAAGCCATCTGCACTGAACCAACTAAAAGAAGAACAAGGTCTTACCTGCGATGGATCCCCGCTCTCAGAAGAAGAGGCCGATGTGGTTGCGATGTATCGGCTGCTCCCGCCTGTGCACCGTCATGAAATCTATGACTATGTCTTTTTCAAATACCAGCGGCATGTAGAAGGGGAAAGGGGATTTTTCTCCTCCGCTTATACCGAGGAGGGAGCGGCAATACAAAGCGGCCCCGGTGAGGGTCGGAATGCCCACACCGAAACCGCCTAATTTTTTTCGCCGTTTCTGTTTAGTTCTAAATCATTTTTTGTAGAATTGAAGAATGCTCTAATTGGGGCTTACAAAAACCCGGAAAACATTGGGAGAGAAGCAATTCTACACATTTTCTGTTTTTTGCGAAAATGTAGAATTGCAAACAAGCGTTTTTCCGTTGTCCTGCTCCATGTCTTGCACGCTCTGCACACGCTGGGAAAAACGGCCGTGCATGGCCGCAATCCCTTGGCGTGTCGGCGTTTCCCGCTGGCGGCCGCCGCGCGTTTTTGCACGCTGTAACGCGCCGTTAGCACGCTCCGCCCCCTTGCTTTTCTGCCGGACTGCTGTTATACTGTCCTCACGGGGCGGCTTTGCCTTCCAAGCACATCTTCTTCCAATGTGCTTAGCTTCTCCCGCCCCGCCTACTGTCGAAGGAGCAGGTCCGCGATCCCTACCGCCACAAGGGATCCGGGCTTGTTCCTTTTTTGCGCTCCGCCGCTCGCCGCCGCATCCTGGACACGAAAAAAGCGCCGGCTCCCCGACGCTGAAAAAGTGGTCTCGTTTTTCTCATGTTTTTTGAGAAATTCGCCGCTGGTGTCCCGCCTCGTACCGCCTGAATCCCTTGCAAATCCTCGCTTTTCCCGTTTCCTCCCGTCACATCCCGCCCTTTCCCGCGTTTCTCAGTTATCTTGTCTGTTTACAGCATCGCTGCAAAAACCCAGTATGGAACACCTTTTTGGTACGGACAACCTGGGAAGAGATATGTTTGCCCGTGTGATACATGGTTCGCGGTATTCAATCTCGCTGGCAATTATCATCAGTTTAGTATCCCTGCTTATCAGCAGTATTCTGGGGGGTATTTCTGGATATTACGGAGGGACATTGGACAATATCATTATGCGTTTGCTGGATGTCCTCATGTGTATCCCATCACTGATGCTGGCGCTATGTATTGTCGCCGCATTGGGTGCAAATCTTGTAAACCTTTTGATTGCAATGACCATCGGACAGATCCCGGGAACAGTTCGGCTGGTGCGTTCGGCAATAATGAGTGTATCTGGAGCGGATTATATTGAGGCTGCCAGATGCCATGGCGCCAGTGACCTGCGGATTATTGTGAAGTATATCATTCCAAATGCATTGGGCCCCATTATCGTGGATACCACAGTGAATGCATCCCGTTTGATCATTACATGTGCATCCATGAGCTTCTTAGGATTGGGTATTCAGCCCCCGGCACCAGAGTGGGGCAATCTTTTGGCGGGTGCCCGCGAGTATATGCGGATTGCTCCGTGGCTGTTGTATATCCCCGGCATTGCTTTGGTGATTACTGCGCTGTCTATCAATCTGATAGGTGATGGCCTCCGGGATGCATTGGACCCGAAGATCAGGGATTGACGGGAGGCAAAGAGATGGATAATCAAAATTATTTATTGAAAATCAACGATCTGGAAGTCATATACAAGACGGATCTGGAGACAGTGAGAGCGGTAAACGGAGTAAGTTTAGACCTTGCAGAAGGAGAGACGCTGGGCTTGGTAGGAGAGACTGGCGCCGGAAAGACCACATTGGCACTGTCGATTCTACAGCTTTTGCCTGATCGCACGGGACATATCACCAATGGGGATATCCTTTTTAAAGGGAGAAATCTTCTGGCCTTGAGCCACAATGAAATGTGCGATATTCGCGGTGAAAAAATTTCTATGATCTTCCAGGACCCGATGACGGCCTTAAACCCCACGCAGACAGTGGGGGATCAGATTTATGAGGCTTTGATGCTCCATAACCATCAAGAAATGTCCTCTGCAGATTTGCATAAGCGGGTAGATGAGTGCCTGGAAATGGTGGGCATTCCTGCTGCCCGGAAAAAGGACTATCCCCACCAGTTTTCAGGTGGCATGAAACAGAGAGTGGTAATTGCCATTGCGCTTTGCTGTGAACCGGAACTTCTGATTGCTGATGAACCCACTACTGCTCTGGATGTAACGATTCAGGCCCAAGTGCTTGTTATGATGAAAAACCTGAGAGATCGGTTGAAAACCTCTATGATCCTCATTACGCATGACTTGGGGGTGGTCGCGCAGGTATGCGATAAAGTGGCGGTAATGTATGCAGGAGAGATTATAGAGTCTGGAACGTTGCAGGACATCTATGAAGGAGAAAAACACCATCCGTATACCGTAGGCCTTTTTGGTTCTATTCCACAACTGGACTCTGAAACCGACCGGCTCTCTCCTATTGAAGGCCTTATGCCAGACCCCACAGCCTTGCCAAAGGGGTGCAGCTTTGCCCCGCGCTGCCCGCATGCCTGTGAGGCCTGCCAGCAAGAAAAGCCCGGTGTATATGAAGAGGGGACGCATCGCATCAAATGCATTCTATTTTCAGGAGAGAAAGATGAAACCGGGAAGGGGGGCGCAATGCGGTGAGCACATTAGTTGAGACAAGGCATTTGAAAAAGTACTTTAAGGTCTCCAAAGGGATGCTTCATGCGGTAGATGATGTAGACCTGACGATAGAAGAAGGAGAAACCCTTGGAGTTGTAGGAGAATCCGGCTGTGGAAAGTCAACACTGGGGCGGGCTATCCTGCGTCTTCATGAACCGACCTCCGGCGAAGTGCTCTATAAGGGCGAGGATATTTTGAGGTTAAAAAAAGGAGAAAAACGTCAACTGTACACACAGATGCAGATGATTTTCCAGGACCCCTATTCCAGCCTGAATCCACGAATGTCTGTTCAGGAACTGATTGCTGAACCTATGCTTATCAATGAAATGTATGCTCATGATAAACAGGGGCTATACCAGAGGGTAGAAGAACTGATGGACATTGTAGGGCTTGCTAAGCGGTTATCCCACTCCTATCCCCACGAACTGGATGGCGGACGCAGACAGCGAATTGGCGTTGCCCGAGCACTTTCAGTAAATCCGAAGTTTATTGTATGTGATGAGCCGGTATCCGCGCTAGACGTCACCATTCAAGCTCAGATTTTGAATCTTTTGATGGACCTTCAGGATAATTTCGGCTTGACGTATATGTTCATTACTCATGATTTAAGCGTGGTCAAACATATCTCCAATGAAATCATGGTGATGTACATGGGGAAATGCGTTGAACGAGCGCCAAAAGCTGAACTTTTTGAACATCCAAAACATCCTTATACCAAAGCATTGCTCTCTGCGATTCCGGAGCCGAATTTGAAAAAGAAATCGGAGATTCAGGTACTCAAAGGTGAAGTGACGAGTCCCGTTGATCCAAAGCCGGGCTGCCGTTTTGCTCATCGTTGTCCCCACGCAGCACCGCAGTGCTTCGAACAGGAGCAGCCCCTTGTACCAGTTGGAGAGAAACATTTTGTGGCGTGTAGCAGAGTGGCAGAAGGCGTATAGATAAACATTTTATAGCACGAAGAAACTTCAGAAAGGCGGGGAAATGCAATGTTCGATGCCATGTATAAAACCGCGTCATTTGAGAATTTCAAGCCAGAACGCTTTCTGTCTCAGGGAAGTATTGAAATAAACGGTAAAGAAGTCCCTTACCAAACCGTTTGTGAAGACAATGTCTTCTACAACAACGCGGGAAAACCTATTGCAAGCATTTTTTCCTATTCCTATATTAGGACTGATGTCAAAGATCGAAAGAATCGACCTGTTATTTTTGGATTTAATGGCGGTCCTGGCGCTTCTTCTATGATGGTCCATGTAGGGTTTCTTGGAACAAAGCGGCTGAAATATATGGATGATTGCAACCAGCCCTCTACACTGCCGCCATATGAAGTCATAGATAACTTTAACTGCTTACTGGATGTGGCGGACATTGTAGTGGTGGACCCGGTAGCCACTGGGTATGGACTGTTGCTGGATGCCGAGAGCGCGGATCAGTTCTTAGCTATTGAGCCGGACGCTGAAGCTTTGCTCACCTTTATTTCCTGCTGGCTGACAAAATACAGCCGATGGATGAGCCCTAAATATTTACTGGGAGAAAGCTATGGCTGCATCCGTTCGGCGGTAGCTGCGGGAATTGCGTCAGGCGGCGGGAAAAAGAGATCTTATTCCATGGCATTTGATGGGCTGATCTTGATTGGAAACTCCATAACTACGGGAAGATATTTCAATCAGGATATTCCCACCGAACTTTCCGTCTTGGCGTTTCCTACGGCGGCAGCTCTCAACTGGTATCACCGCCATCCTACGCAGCAATCGCTAGAAACTTTTGTGGGGGAGGCCCGTGCGTTCGCTGAGAGGGATTATCTGCTTGCCCTCTTCAGGGGAAATGATCTTTCTCCGGAAGAGTATGCAGATATTCTCCGCAGGACAGCATTTTATACCGGCATTTCTGAAGCATATTTGGACGAGCATCTGCTGCGTTTCCGGGAAGAAGATATGGTAACGCAGATCTTGAGGGAAAAAGGAGAACATCTCTCAAGATATGATGGTCGAATAACACTTCCACGGTTTACTAGCCAAATGGGAACCAATTTCTCCACAGTAAAAGATGATCCTGCTACTGCCAAATATGGTCCATATTTCCACGCGGCCCTTTGTGGAGAGCTATTCCCTGCACTCAATATCCATCTTGAGAGGGATTTTGTTCCAAGTGCGGCCCTACATGGCGACCGTTTTGTCCGGGAGACATATGATCGCCTATCTGGTCAGCAGCTCTCTTCCGCCATGCGGCGATGCCCTGGTATGCGAGTCTTTTTTGCCAGCGGATGGTATGATGTCTGTACGCAGATCGGCATGGCATATTATCTGATAAATCATGCCTACCTTCCTAAAGACCGAACTTTTATCAAGGGATATCCCTCCGGCCATATGCTCTACATCGGCGAAGAAAACATCAAGGCGCTCAATGATGATATTCGCACATTTCTGAGGGGAGAAGACCCCAGCAAAGCGGTATCTAAAAGTTGAAAGCGGAATGGATCCAAATAGCAATTGTCCACTAGCTTTAATAATATTTAAGGAGGAATTTATATGGTAAACGAAGATGCAAAGAAAGTATGGGCGTATATTGACGAACATGAGCAGGAATACATCGATCTGCTGAAGAAATATTGCGCACAGCCCAGTGTCTCGGCACAGAATTGGGGAATGCGTGAAATGGCGGAGATGATTCGCCAAACCATCACTGAATTGGGTGGCAATGGCACACTGATTGAAACAGGAGGGAACCCTTTTGTCTATGGTATGATTGACAATGGCGCCGAGCGTACCTTGACACTGTACAACCACTACGATGTGGTTCCTCCTGAACCTTATGAACAGTGGAATACACCGCCTTTTGAGCCTACCATTATTGACGGACGGCTGTATGCACGTGGTTCCAGTGACAACAAGGGAAGCCTGCTTTCACGCTATATTGCTGTGGATGCTTATCAGAAGGTGCTAGGAAAGCTCCCGATCAACATTAAATTTGTGGCGGAAGGCGAAGAGGAGATTGGATCGCCTCATTTGATGGACTTCATTCGGGATAATCCGGAAAAGATCCAATCTGATGGTATCATCTGGGAAGGTGGAAGCAAGGTGGTCAATGGCCCTCTTGTAGTGCACATGGGCGTTAAGGGCGTTACCACGTTTGAGATTGTCTGTAAGGAACCCAAGAATCACAGCAATCCTGTATGGAGACTTATTTGGGCGCTGAATTCCATGAAGAATGCAGATGACTATATTACCGTAGACCATTTTGATGACAGCATTGCTCCCTTGACTGAGTATGAGCGCAATTTTGTCCTGAATAATGACTATGATGAAGAGGCCATGAAGAAGATGAATGGCATCGATCATTTTGTCCGTGATCTTACCGGTAATGCTCTGAAAGAAAAGCTGTACACAGAGCCGTCTATGAATATTCAGGGATTGTACTTCCGGGAAATCGATCCGGTTACTGGCATGCCCAAGAGTGCTGCGGTGAAAATGGATATTCGCACAGTTCCCAATCAGGAACCGGAAGAACTGATGCGGCAACTGCGAAATCACCTGGATGCCCATGGCTTTGAAGATTTGGAGATCATCGAAGGCCATTCTACGTTGCCTTATCGAGGCAAACCCGACTCTCTGTTGGCCAAGGCAGTTATTAAGGATGTGGCTGAGGTCTATGGAATGCCTGCAGATGTGCATCTCATGATTCCAGGCTCCTGTGGGATGGCGCGGGTCGTCAAAGCCACAGGAATCCCCATTGTACATTACGGCTGTATGGATGATGCCAGCCGCGCTCATGCTCCGAATGAGTCTGTGGATCTCGACCACTATATCAAGGGTGCCAAACTCAGTGTGCTGGTGTTCCAAAACTTTGCAACGATGGATTGATTGAGAGAAGAGGAGGAAACAGACATGGAAAACACTCAAAATGCCATCCAGGTGGAGCTGAGCCTTCAAATTTTAAGCAGCGATGTGCACTCTATGAGCGCAGCAATCGTTCCCAGTGCCGCATGGCGCCTGGTTTGGGCGCTTGGAACCATGAAAAACGAGAATGAGACGGTTCTTGTGGATGGGCTGTGCCAAAATGGAGCCAAAGCTCTGAACGTGGTGGACCTAGATATTGGATATAGCGGAGAGGGAAGTAAAACGATTGTCCCGGCGTCCGGTAAATGCCGTATAGAGGTAGTGCCTATGGACAACCTCAGTGCACAGGAAGCTGTTGAGAAGATCCGGAAGCATCTGGACAGCTACGGCTTTGCGGACATTCAGGTAAAGCTTTGCTGAAAAGTTTTTTCTGAGGCGTTCAGTAGAGCTTGCAGTCAATAATGTTTACAGCCGGATGAATCCGATGGTAATGCAAAAAGAATTCTCAGGAGTGGAAGAATGGGAATGTACAAAAAAAGCATGCTGATTGAGGAGAGCGACAACGTCGCAGTTGCCGTAGAGCCTATCCAGGCGGGTGAGTGCACACTAGTGGCTGGTGAGGAGATCACGGCCAACGAATATATCAAAGAGGGGCACAAAATCGCCCGCACTGATATCGAAAAAGGAGCCGAGATCATCAAGTATGGTGTACATATCGGCGTGGCCACCCAGTTCATCAAAAAGGGAGACTGGGTACATGAGCACAATGTTTACGATGACTTTGAGGAAATCAACCGGGAACAGCGTGCTTACTATCGCTCCATGGCACCGGATGCCATGGATTACACGATCCACCATAAATACAAAAAGGAAGAGTTGGGCCTGCCGGAGACGATCATGGGCTATAAGCGGGCAGACGGTTCCTTTGGGATCCGGAACCAGGTGGTGGTGATCTCTCTGGTTCAGTGCTCCAACAATGCGGCGCAGCGGATCTCTGCTGCCTGCAATGTCCCCGCCACGTTTGTCGATGCGGCTTGCGGTGAGTTTCCGGATCGCTTTGAGCGGACCCGCAGAGGATTCATCACAACCGGCACGCACCCGAACACCTTTGGCGTGGTACTGCTGTCCCTGGGGTGCCAGCAGACAGATCCTGAAGATGTGGCGGAGGAGATCCGTAAGACTGGCCGACCGGTGGTGAATATCAGCATCCAGGCGGACGGCGGTGTCACCAAGGCCATCCAGGACGGGATTGCAGCTGTGGAGGATCTGAAGCGGCAGGCAGAGGCCCAGAAGCGCGAACCCTGCCCCCTCAGCGGACTGATTATCGGCGGCTATAACGGCGGATCTGACTGGACCAGCGGCCTGTCCGCCAATCCGGTGGTGGGTGAGGCAATCGATATGCACCTGTCCGCCGGCGGAAGAGCGGTGGAGGTTTGTGGCCGCGGCGGCTATCCCACCACAGCGGCTTCTTATGAGATCGGCATGCGCCTGATGGATATCGGAGATTTCTTCAATGAGGACTGCACCCGCAGAGGCGGTAAGGGCCTCTCCCAGGTCAATCCCACTCCCGGCAATAAGGCGGGCGGACTGACCACTATGACCGAGAAGAACCTGGGCAGCTTCAAAACCCAGGGACATCGCCGGATCCTGGGGATCCTGGACTGCGGTGATCCGGTCCCCGGCGCGGGAGCCTGGGGCATCAACCAGGCACAGGGCGCCAATGATGCCTATGCCTCCACCACGCTGGCCATGAGCGGATGCCATATCTGCCTCTTCACCACTGGGCGGGGCAACCCCATCGGCAACGCATGTATGACGACCATCAAGATCACAGGCAACCCCCAGACTGCGACGGCGCTGGAGGACATGATCGACTACTCCGCAGCTCCCATGCTGTATGGGGAACTGAGCCTGCAAGAAAGCGGCCGCGAGCTTTACGAGCTGCTTCTGCGTGTGGCCAACGGCGAGGAGACAAAGGCGGAAAAGCTGGGAGATTATAGCTGGACAACGCCCCACGGAACCAGTTACAACGGCGACTATTGATTTCTGCTGCGCAGGCCCCGGGTGGGATCGAAACAGACGACCGGAAGTGTATTCCGGTCGTCTGCGCTGATTTCCCGTGCAGACGGCCACGCTGTATGTTGCCATATAAAAGGAGAGACTGATTACGAAAAACAAAAAAACCAAAGCTATATATTTGATGCTGGTCTCATCGCTGTCCTTTTCCATCATGCAGGTATTTGTCAAATTGAGCTCTGAAGAGGTGGGGACATTTGAGCAGACCTTCTTCCGCAATCTTGTCAGCCTGATTATTGCAGCTGTTATGGTCCGACGGGAAAACCTGCAGGTTTTTCAGGAGATCAAACGAGGGGGCTGGGCGCTTTGGGGAAGGTCGTTCTTCGGCTTTCTGGGGATCGTGCTCTTCTTCTATGCGGCCGGTCACGCCCGCCAAGCGGATGTAGCTATGCTGAACCGGGCATCTCCGGTATTTGTCACACTGCTCGCCGGTATTTTCCTGAAGGAGAAGATCACTCCCGTCAAGATCGCCTCAACGATCCTGTGTCTTGTGGGCGCATATATCGCCATGCAGCCGTCCTTCGACTCCAACCCGTTCCCGCTTCTGGCGGCTTTGTTGGCAGCGGTGGTATCCGGCATGGCTTACACCATGTTGTCCTACTGTAAAAATTTCACGCACCCATCTGCGATCATTTTCCACTTTTCCGCACTGAGTACGGTCTGCGCAGGACTGATGATGCTGCCGAATCTGGTGATTCCGTCTCCAAAGGTATTCGTGATGCTTTTGCTGATCGGCGTCTTTGCGGCAGGGGGACAGTTCCTGTCTCTTATACACATCTCCGAGCCCACGA
>OWJJ01001057.1_pt1 | contig 17151 bp, 7 predicted proteins | sample 1732811 | NCBI WGS metagenome assembly OWJJ01 (sample SAMN05065756, study PRJEB22554) | human gut metagenome | biome: ENVO:2100002; feature: ENVO:00000062; material: ENVO:00002003 | host: Homo sapiens | place: USA
AGATTACTACGCGTCTCGTGGGCTCGGAGATGTGTATAAGAGACAGGTTATGTGCATAGGTGCCCTCCGGTGTCGTCGCTATATTTTTGACGATTTTTATCTTCTGGCGGATCACTCGCTCCAGTACACCCAGCGGTTCTTTCCTTGTCCCGGCATCCTGATAGGTGGTCTCCTGCCCCGGGTACGCCAGTGCCACCGGGACCACATAGGAATCATCCCCCGTCAGGCCGGAACGTCCAGAATCGACATATGCCTTTGCCCGCGCCTGTTTTATCCACGTGTAATAGCTGGAACTGTTCATCTGGTGGCCGGCAAAGAAACCATTTCCCAGCATTGCGGCTTCTTCCTCGTTCAGTGTAACCTTCTTCTCTTTCAATACCGCCTTAAATCCCAGCTCTTCCAGCACGCCTGCATTTGTTTTTTTCACGCCAAAACTGTCGGTAAAATTCGCGTTGACCCGCAGTATGTATCTCCCATCTGCATTCCGGGCTGCTGCCTGATGAACCCATTTTGTCTCCGTTACCTCCCGCTGCTGTGTTTCTGTCTTTTCCCGGTAAACAACTACCTGGATCGGCTGCCCATCCGCATCATACGGAATTTCCCCGGTTTTATAATAGACATTTACCTCATTTTCCTTCGGAACAATCGTACCATCTCCCTCAATCACAGCATCGGTCTGCAAAAGTGCCGACGCCATCACCTGATTTCCAGCGGTAGTTTCCCTATAATCAGTATACGTTCCAAATGCGTCCCGCCCTCGATTATTTGAATATGGTATATACACATAACGCGGACACATTTCCATATTCTCCGGCAGCCACTCTGCCCGGTGAAAAATCAGGCTGTCTTTCTCCGGATCACTTCCCAGTACCATGAAATTCTCCGGTATTCCTAAAATTCCTGCATATACCGTAAATTCAAACGAATCCGAAGACTCTTGCACCGCGTCCAGACCGCCATAGCTGATATATGGATGGGTATGATAAAAATCCAGAATGGAAGTGATCACGTCTCCCACTGTCATTGAGATTCCATCTTTTGTTTTCGGTACCGCAATCGTCTGGACCGGCGAACCATACACCGTTTTTTCTGCCTTTTCTCCCGGTGTCACACCGCTGACGCCGTACACGTCCCGCTCTCCTTCCCGGAGGCCCCGGTCAAATACGCCGGTATAGATACTGGAATATGCATTTTCTCCTGCTCCCGGTGTCCTCGGCGTTATTTTCGCATGTCTGCGGAGTACCCGCTCGGCTTTCCCTTTCAAATAACAAAAGTCATCCACATCAAATATCTTTGCCAGCTTGTCCGCATTTTCTTCCTCGGTCATTCCCGTTTCTGCCTGCAAAAGAACCGCTTCCACTGTCTCCGGCACAAGTTCCTGCACCCGGACCTGGCGCATCCACCCCGCCGCATACTCAATCGGAACCTTTTTATTCATCGGCGTGCCATCCGCATTGTACTTTGGATACTGATAGTCGTTCTCTGCCACTGCCAGTTCCCCGGTATAAACTTTTTCATACTCACCTGTCCCAGCTTCCACCGAAACCGTTCCTTTTCCCTCGTCTTTTCGATAAAAGCTCACGCCCTCCGGCAGCCCTGACACCACAATCTCATAAACTCCCTCTTTCGTGTCCTTTGACTCTGCCGAAAAGAAAATTTCATTCGTATCAGCTCCACCATCGCCTGCCTGCTCTTCCCCATACATCTGCATGGAAATATGGGCATATCCTTCTCCCGGTTCCAGGACCGCCGCCTCCAGATCCTGTCCCAGGTTTGTAACTGCGTGAAGTTTATTTCCAACCGAAAGTTCAAAGCCCTCGGATCGGCTTAATTCCTTGACATAATATTCCCCCATCAGAAGTGGGCGTCCAATCCAGGCATTCCCATTCTTTGACGTATTGTTATAATAAATCCGCTCCCAGGCTTTATCTGCCGTATAATCATCGATCGCCGCATCTTGTGTATACAGATTTCCCGGCGCTTTCTTTCGCCATCCATCTGCTGCATCCACAATCGACCCTTTCGAATAATCATAGGTTCGCCCCGGCGCCTCTGTACATGCCAGAAACGAGGCATCTCCATTTTTGTCTGTCGTCGCCACCGCCACCAGATGATTGGCCCGGTAAACTACCCCTGTTTTCCCATCCGGATGCAGCAGATCTTCTGCTGCAAACAAGCCATACACTGCACCTTCCAGCGTTGCATCCCCCTGTGAGTCCCCAAGCGCATTGTAAGACTCATTTTCGCCCTTTTTCAGATCCAGATCCTTTTTATTGATATGTACCTCGCCCTCTGTCCGGTGATCGTAGATCCTCCAGGCATCTTTCTCGCCGTCTGCCCCATTGCAATGGCTGAAATTGCCAGCACTTCCCGGCTCTATCGCTGAACCCACACTCGCGGAAACAAGCGCCGATTCATAGGCAGGGAAAAATAGTGACTCTGCTGCCGCCCCCGCCAGTGTTTCCGTTCTTTGTGACAACTGAGGATTTTGATACAACGAAGAAGGTGAATGCCAGCTTGTATAAAAATCCGCCCCAGTTATCAATAAATCTGAGCCGGTTGCCGTATATCGCCGAATACTTTCACGTTCCGCTTTATCTGCTTCTTCTAAATCATCATCCGCTTCATCAATAAACACAAACCCTTTCTGGACACGATTTACCAGATGGTCCGAAATAGATACTTTCATCTCCGAGGCAGTTGCTTCCTTCTTCTCCTGTGTCAATTTTCTGTCTTTTTCATTTATGTCCTGTTCGTTTTCACTTGTCTTATTCCTCTTTCTCCCCGCTTTGTTTCCTGTATCTTGCAATTTTTCTCCTATCTCCGCCTCCGACGGTGTCCCTTTCCCCAGAAGCGCTGCATCCAATGCCGTAAACAGAACCACCCTCTGCGGCAAAACACGCATTTTTAACGGCCCTGGAAATACAGGACTCTCCCCCGCACTTTCTCCATTCTGATTTCCGGAAGCCTCTCCGATGCCCTGACTCCTTCTCACACTCTTCGTTCCCAGCACCACATCACGCGAATATCCGCCTCCAAAGGCTGCATTTGCCCCATGCTCAGATGCATCGGTTGTGATAATCTCAATTGGCAGGTCATCTGCATGTTCATCATGCAGAATATATCCATCCCGCGCTTTAAATTCTTTCCAGGTATAACTGTACTTCATGGAAATGAACTTCTCATACGTCTGCCCACAGTCCTCCTGGCAGCCAGACTTTGCATACGAAGTTTCCCCGTCTGCCCCTGTCGTCGGTCCCGCATCGGGTGTTTCTCCCTCGGAGCCGCCGTCTGACGCGATACCTTCTATCTCCCCTGCATCGACCTCCTCCATCATCCAGTGAAAATGGACGCCCTCAAAGTCTCCGCCCGCCTTTTCTTCACATTCCTCTTCGCACAAAAGCCAGCTATTTGCCAGGCGGATATTTTCTGCCTGCGCCGCCTCAATCTCATCCTCATTGATGACTTCTCCCTCTTCGTCCTCCTCTTCCTCTGGAACTGGTACAAAGGTCGGTGCCGGATGACCGTCACAGAACGTCTTGTCATAGTGATAACCATGCTCCACCGTCTGGGAGGCGTAGCCATCACCATCTGTTACCGCCGAACCCACTTGTCTGAAACCATCCCAGAGAACCGGCTCATCCTGATAATGGCTGGCATATGGTTCTCCGCCCTCATACAATTCGGCAGCTCCGTCCCGCTCAGTATTTACCCTGTTCTTATCGTCAAAGCGCTCAAAGAAGCCAAACCGCGCCCCTTCCAGCGCTTTCCCTGTCTCATGATCGTATTTGTACATCTGCAGATTATAGGTGGAAGTAAAATCCTCTTCATGCCTAAATACCTCAAATCGAATGCCTCCCTGCTCCGGTACCGGGGTTGGATCGCCCGCCAATGCAGCAAAATAATTGACCGGAACCATTCCGAGCTCCATCCATGCCATCCGCTGATGAATCCACGGATCACTTTTGGCAGGCGTTCCGCCTCCGTGTGTCCCCGAACAGGTCACACACTCCCAGATTTGAAGCGATTGGTCGATCGCCTCCTCCGCCGAAGCATATCCCCCGCCGCCCGAAGCGTATGGGGTTCCTTCCACCCGGAAACGAATCAGGGCTTTCGACGGTTTTGGATTTGGATTTTTAAATATGATCTGCGAGTCGGTTTTTGTATACGTCCATCCATCGGTCGGAACCGGGCTGAATGAAACACCGTCATTGTTTGAAAATTCAAGCGGTACAGAACGGATAAAATCCCAATCCGAGCCATCCGGCGCAAACGACAGCGTCATAGTCGCCGCATCTACCTGTTTTGCCGTTCCCAGCGAGGTGCTGGAAGCTATCACATTTGGAATCTTTCCGCCGCCGACACCGGTATTTTCCTTTCCGCTGCCTCCGCCAGACAGCATTCCTCCCATTTGCATGTACGCCTCACTATTTGACGCAGCTGCCTCCAGCCACGGATATTTTGCCCGCACAGCTGGAACATAGAGGATTGTTTTCAGATCTTCCTCGGACACCATCTTGATAATTTCCGGTTTTCCCTGTGCTTTTGCTGCCACATTGATCGCCCGGATAAATGTATTTGCCTTTTCATCCCCCAGCGCTGCTCTGAGCGAGAGCATCGCCCAAAATACATATTTCTGTTCCTGACTGCTCAGCGGAACGGATGCCTGGGAGGGACGGTGTGCTTCATAGAGATCCCCTTTTTCTGCAATTCCCCAGATCGCATAACCGCCCTTATCGATACAATAAAGCTTGTGTCCCAGCAGCGTATCGCCATGGGCAGTCGTCAGTGTTGTCTGCTGACCGCTCGCAGGTGCCGCTTTCGCCGGAAAAACCGGGAATCCTGGCAAAAAAGCCATTCCTCCCAATATAATTGCCAGTACAAACGCCATCCCCCGTTTCACATTCTCTCTGTACCGATACTCCCCCATAAACTTCCTCCTCGTTTTTACTGCCCCGCGCCCCTTAACACCGGCAGTCCCTCGTTTTCTTTATTTTTCAGTTCCCCAAACTGATTTCAGCAGCGAGATAATCCCCTTTTCATACTCCTGTCTTGATATTTCCTGTCGTCCCCACTGTTCTTCTATCTGCCCCATCGGTGCCTGTATTTTCTCCCAGGCAGCCTCGGAAATCGTCCCTTCTCCCCGCATACTCAAGGTCAGCGCCAGCACATTGGCAAGACTGTCTGGATCCGCTTCATACTCCTTTCTTCTCTGCTCCCGCTCCTTATTCTCATAGCGGTAAAACTCCGTCTCAAAGTCAACCGGATATGTTTTCGCATTTGAAAATAGCGGCAGGCTGGAGGTCGGATCCGTCGCATACCACTGCGTGCCGATCCGCACCAGGCACGCATCATGGAGATATTCCGGCGTGTAGGTCACACACTCCAGCCCTACGATCTGGCATAGGAACTGAAATTCTTCCGCGAAATCCCGGCAGACGCCAACGCCTCCTTCCAAAACTGGGAAATCCTTTGCCTCTTCCGGCGAACCGTAATGATTCTGGTTAAAACCTCCCTCTCCGTTTGCAATCCGGTTATGCACATACAGAAGACGCGTTTTTTCATCCAAATGAATCCAGTCAAAACTATTGACAAATTTCTGCAGTTCTTCGACCGAAGCCCAGCTATAATTTGCTTTCGGTTCTCCCTTCGTATTCCACCCTGGATTTGCTTCCCCCGGATAACGGACTGCCTCTTTCAGGTAATATTCCGGATCGCTGATCTCTGGGTGCTGCTCTGAAAAAATACTTCCATTTCCATAAAAACTCATCTCTCCATTCTGCCACTCCCATCTCAGACTCTCTGTGTCCTTCCATTCACCGCCATGCGTCCCCTGATTGCCCGCATAAGCGCTGAAACCTCCGGCTGCGATCATGGCTGCTGCCAGTACGGCTGTACATCCCGATTTATTGGTTGTTTTCTTATCCTGTTTCATTTTTTATACCCCCATTTTTTATTCTTTTCGTGTCATTCCACTTCATTTTCCTGTTTGCCTCTGTTTTCTTCTCTCCTCCTCTCTCAGCTTCTCGTCTGTACTATTCCGTCCAGCACCCAGGAACCATCCGCATTGACTAAATTCCCATCGGGGGTGTGCGTATTTCGATACAAACGTCCCCTCATTCCATCAGATTTTTCCTGAAAATAGTAACAATGAAACACTCCATCGCTTCCCGGCAGCCAGTTCCAGCCAGTCAGCATACGCCCCTGTGTTCCATCCATTTCCGTCCAGAGATAATATGTGTTTCCATCCACATCCGTATACCAGCCGTTCACCATCCTGCCATCTGCATCAAATCGGAACCAGTCAAACGTACTCTGCCCCTTTGCCGGATCGGCATATGGATTGTGAACAGCCGCCCATTCAGAAGCATAGCTTCTACCGCCCGCTTCAAACTGCCAGCTTCCATCTGCATTCTTCCGCCAGTTTCCAGCTACTACATATTCCGGTATGGCTGCCGCATCCGCATTCTGCCTGGGGCCTGCCTGTCCTTCTGTCAGATTTCCAATACCCGCTCCTGTCAAATCACTGAACCCCGATGCCGGTCCGGTTGCATTCGCTGCACTGCTTCCTGCCGCTGCCCCCTTTCCAGAAGAAGAGCCTCCACCCAAGCCGCCGCCCGAATGAGAACCTCCGCCCGAATGAGAACCTCCGCCCGAATGGGGACCTCCGCTGTATGTCTGATCGACCGCCTCATACTGAATTGTGACTGCCGCCCGGTCCGTGAAGCCACCATCCTCGGTTTTCACGGTCACATATGCCGTATGGCTGCCTGATTTTAAGTATTGACGGTCAAGCTCCTGTATCCAGGAAGCCGTCGTATTGACCGTCACGGTTCCATCCGATGATACATACAACGAATCATCACTTGCCTGATATGTCACTTTCTGGTTAAACGCCTGCGCCGGAAATACCAACGCTGTCAGCTTTTTCGCACCGGTTCCCGTCCATGCCTCCACCGGACGATAACCTGCCCCCGTCCGGGTGCGTTTGATCTCGTATTGCAGCGTTTTCGGTATAAGGCTGATGCCTTCCACACAAATCTTCGATTCGTCCACTGTCTGGAAATCCACCTGTACTCTGCACGATGCCGTCTGCCGGTTTCCAAGCATATCATCGCCGATCACTGTCACCTTCGTCGTGCGGCTGCCGGAAGCTGTCTGTATTTCATATGGTGTATTCACATGTCTGCCCTGATCTGCCGCGATCAGATCCCGGATCCATTTTGCATCCTTTTTCGCCTGCACACCGGCCGACTTGTCCTCTCCGTCCACCGAAATCAGTGCTGCGTCACCGACAGTCCACGATATATCTTTCCGGTCAAAATAATCGGGTGTGAAAGACGCACTCAAGACCTGCGGTGCCGTAACCCGGATCGTTTCATCTGGATGTTTCCGATTTCCGTTTAATGTCCGCACCACCTCAAATTTCAACTGATCCTGATTTAGTGCCGCACCTTCATTGGCTACATAGGTCTGATCCTTGATCTGGAACGTAACCTCAATCCGCGCATTTCCCCGGCACGGCTTCCCATCAAAGCTCGCTGCCGGTTTCGTCTCTGCCATCAGCACCGCTACGCCGCCGTTCTGATACCCTGCTCCGTATATGTCGCTTCCGATCGCATACTGGTATCCGCGGTCTGCCTGCTCTTTTTCCAGTTTCCGGACTATATCAGTGATAAACGAACTATTTAAATTTACCTGGACTGACGCGCTCTTTTTCGTATAACCACTTTCCTCATCGTCATTTGGAAGTAACGTAATCAAATCCGAATCATCGATACTCCAGCGCACCGATGCATCCGCCACATCATTATTCCGATCCACAATCGCCTGCACCGTCACCGGCTGCACCTGTGTTCCCGCCTGCAGATTTCCATGGATGTACGTCGCAATTAATTTTCCATTTCCATCCATCACGCGTGTGACTTTCGTCGGATGTTTCCGGTTTCCGGTCCGCTCCTGCACCACCTGGAATTTCGTCACGCCCGGCGTCAGACCGACCGAAACTGCCACCTTTTTATAAACCGCCGACACCTGCGTATTTTCCTCCGGCATCGTAAAACGGTACTCGCCGCCATTTACATAAGTAGTATCTTTCCGGCTTTTCCCACGCGTATACGTTGGAACTCCCTCCATCTGAAAGCGCGCTTTTTCCGCCTGCTTTGCCGAGGTGCTGACCGTCACCGTCTTTCCCGGTGCCACCGCACCTCGGTGTTTTTTATCGAGTGTCCGGTAATACGCGCCATTTCCCCGTGCTTCCAGCACTGCCACATCGTAATAATTCGTTCCATTGGAGACGGTATCGATCTGCGGAATCGTAATCAGATAACCACGGACCGGGCGTCCCGCATCATTTGGTGCAAAATGGTCAAGATCGTACCCGACCGACTCCGCATCCATCTCCCCGCCCAGCTCTTCATCCACAATTGAGAGAATCCCCTGTTCCAGTTCTTCATAAAAATATCGCTCATCCACATCCCGCGTGACACCGCCGGATACCAGCGTGAAGAAATTGTCCTTCGCGTGGGAATATCCGATGTGCGCCGCGTATGTATACCGGTTATCATCTGAAATGCCGCTTCCACAGACATTGTTTGCGATTTTCGCCTCCGTATCCGCAAACAGGTACGCGATGTCATCCCCATATTTAAAATAATTAGCTGGTGCGCGGTATCCGATGAAAGTTCCTCTGTGTCCGGCAGCCCCGGTTCCCGACTGACCGATCGTTCCCTCAAACCGCCCCACTTTCAAGTCTCCGCTGATTCGTTCTCCAACGAGTCCTCCGACATTCTGGCTGCCAGAACCGCCGATCGTGCCATTTACATAGGTATTGTAGAGAGCCGCCCCATTCTGAAGCCCCACGATTCCGCCGACAGTCGCATCCGTTCCCTGAATCCGCGAGGTACTGTTATCCCCGGTGCGGACCTGACAGTCAATGATACGAGAATCATCCGACGCTTCCCCGGCGATTCCGCCCGCAAGCGCCTGCGCTCCGGCTGCACGTCCCGTCGTTCGGACGGTTACCTGTGCCATTCCGTTTTCCACCGTGCTGCCTTCCATGTGCCCGATTATTCCACCGACCGCTCCGGTTCCTTCCACATCGCCTTTTACCTGACAATTAAAAATCTTGGAATCCTTCGCATTTCCTGCCAAAATTCCCACCTGACGCACTCCTTTGACCGGCTTTCCTGGTTCCAGCATCAGATTTCGGATCTCCGCCCCATCCAGCGCACCAAAGAATCCAACATTCGGCGAACTGCCTCCTGCAAACCGGAAATTTGAAATCTTATAACCGTTTCCATCCAGATTTGCCGTAAACGGGTGCGTCACCTCCCCTGAAAATTCCGAATCATCCCGGTAATAACCGATCGGATTCCAGTCCATTCCTCCCAGATCGATGTTCGCCGTCAGCTCAAACCATGCGCCCCGGTAATCCCCCACGATCTCTTCTTCCACCTCGCCATAATCCGGCTGCATGCCAAACGCCGCCAGGAAGCTAAGTCCCATCAGCTGATGTTTCGTGCGTATCTGATACGGTTTTTGTTTCGTTCCAAGTCCATGTGTTCCATCCAGAAAGCTCAAATCCGCCACATCCCAGTTTTCCCAGAGATTTCCGAGGCTGGCGCTGACGCTAACGCGCGGCATGATTAATTGTGAAGGAGTTGCCTCTATGACTTTGGAAGAACGTAATTCAGAGGGAGTTGCCCTCACATCCGCATTCATAAGCTCACTGGACGATGCAGCCAGTTTCTGCCATTCTTTCCGCCTTTTTATGGCATCGTCTGTATCATCCAACTTTTCCTTCCTTTCCGAAATAATCCCCAAATCCCAATCCTCAAACACAAACCCGCTCGCCGCAAACGCCGGCAGCGTCGCCGACAAAAGCATCGTCGTCATCACCGCAAATGGAATCACTTTTTTCATCTTCTTTTTCCCCATACACGTTCCCCTCTTTCCCCAAACATTAGATTGATTTCCCCTTGTCCAATCTCTTCTCCTAATCAAACTGCCAAACAGCTTCACTCCCGCTTTCCAAGCTCAACAAGTATTCTTTTTTACATCTGTGACAGTGCAAATGCCGGACGTACTCCATATGTCTCACTGTCCGTCCTCACCGGACGCAGACAGCCATTTACCAGATCAACGCCATAAATCTGCTGATTATAAATGAATTTCCCGTTTTCATCCTGCAAATAAAAAGGCGTCCGCAGATAATATCCCTGTGAATAGGCACTGATCTGACTTTGTGGGTTATCGTCCCCGGAATCAAACCGCCATAGATATTCCCGGTACGCAAGTGCCTCTTCCAATGACAGGCAGAAAAGCTGGTCGTTCATAAGCTGAAAACCAATATCATGACGCGCCAGTTCCCGCCCGGACGTCTGCGAAAATGCACCAGCCGCCGTGCTTCCCATGTACGCGGTCTGGATTCCCGTATGGATCGGTTCCAGACAGAAGCTGCTGTTCTGACTGTTTTTCTGCAGCCATGCGCGCACCTGCGAAGTTTTATAATTATTGTCTTTGCCAAACGAGAAAATCTTCATCTTTTTTCCCGGTGCCGTGTCCACATCCGCCCGGATCACGCGGTCACAGAGAAACAGCGCTGCTTTCCGGTGTTCATTCTGCCAGTCATGGTAATCGTCGTCGATACAGGTAAATGACAAAATCTCTCCGCCCACCTCGCGCAGCTGGACATCGCCCTCCTTCCAGATCACTTTTTCGGGCATTTCACTTTCGCTCCAATCCACGCTTCCACAGCGGTCACAGATTTGATCCCCGTTTTCATCCAGGTGCCCCAGCGCCGGAAGGCGCTCTATCTTTTCTTTCTGACATCGTCCGCAGACATACACTGCCCGCCCATTCTTTAAGCAATCATTTTCCTCCCACTCCCATTGGCTCCACTGATGCGTACAAGTACGGTCATCCCAGTTTCTCCGCACCCGGATGCGCGTGATGATATATTCCTTTCCATCCACCGAAAAGGAATCCTCTTCCACCTCAGAATAAACTGCGTCGTATTCCACCCCGATTGTTTTTGCCGACGGTGTAAAATCCTGACCAATCAGATAAAATTCATGCCACGCTGCATCCCCGATCGCAGATACCAGATTCCGGATCCTGGCATCATTTTCCGACTGATTTTGAACGGTCAGACCGGAACCGCTGCCCGATACCGCCGCATCCTCGCGCCCAAATATGGCGCACTCCGCCTCCCATGCACTCTGTTTCCATCGTTCCAGGCGTTTCCGAAGCGCCAGCATGGCGGTATCCTCCTCTGCTCCTATTTCTGGAACCTTGCCGCCTCTTTCATATTTGATATAAATTTTTTCAGTTCCTGTTCCATACAATTCAAATATTTGCGGTGACTGTACCGCTGATTTCCAGATATGCCCGTCGCTCCCTATGATTTGCTCTGGGAAAGATACGTTCAGGGAAGTTCCTTCCAAAACTTTGCCTGTCTGCGTATGAAATATAAGATGATTTGCATTCTCAGCATCTATAAATGAGACGCTGTAGCCGACTATGACAGCTGTTTCTGCCTGTTTCACTGCATTTTCAGCTGCCAGCGCCATTCTACCGGATGAAAATATCAATATCAGTGATATTCCCAAAATGGTACCATTCCGGCAGCGACACCCTTTATGAGTCCCCATGTTTATTTTTAACAACTCAAACCTCCCCTCAAACCCTTTTCACATCCCTTTTCTTATCCTCTTTCGCAAGTTATATAAGGTTACTGTTCACGCATACGTGCCCAGTAACGGAATTTGCCGTGGCTTCGCATTTAAATACGGCAAATTCCTGCTGCCACCACGTTTTCTTACGGCACTTTCGGTTCCAAAAGTGCCTACCTGTGAACAGTAACTATATAAGTTCTAATTTGATTCAAAACACACTCTCACTCTGAGTCAGACAGCGGTTCTTTCCGTCTATAAAAAGCTTTCATTTTGCATTGCATATATCATATAATATATTGCACATTTTTTATAACGATACAGTTATCCGATTCTCCCAAATTTTCCTAAATCATCGAATTCTGTGCGAAACGCACCTCACAAATTACCAGAATAAAAAGATAAATTAGAACGAAACCACCTGCGACCGCAGTTCATTTCGATAAGATATATTGAGTCTAACACATCTATTCTCTAAATGCAAGAACTCTTTTGGAATTTTCACAACGAAAAACGCCCGCCCCAGAAAATAAAATTCATATTCCAAATTTCATTTTCCAGAGCAGGCACTTTCCCACTAACTCATATATAAATTCCTATTTATTTTATCTCAGCCACATTCTCCCAAGGGTATCCCACATCAATGCCGATGCATCGAGAACGACGCCATATCATACGCCTTCAGGTTCTCATGTACTTCTCTTGCATCTGCCTCGGCGATGAGTTTGTCTCTCGACTTCTTCGCCTCCATCTCGGCTTTGTGCTTGCTCGGTCCGCCGACACAGCCGCCGACGCACGCCATACCCTCGATGAAGTCCTCCGGCAGACGTCCCACTTTCAGAAGAAGAAGGGCTTTCTTACACTCAGCCGCACCATTGCAGCGCGCTACCTTGATATCGGTATTCTCACCAGACTCCTTCAGACATTCTAATACCGCTGCTGTTACGCCGCCGCCGTTGCCGAAGCGTTTTCCAAATACACTGGCTTCCTGCATGCTGTTCTCTTCCGGCTCCAGATTTACGTCTTTCGCCCGCATCATCGCACGGATCTCTCCGTAAGTCATCGCATAGTCCGCATTGCCCTGGATATTCAGATCCAGCGTCTCGCTCTTCTTCGCGATACACGGTCCGATAAAGACAGTGACAACCTCCGGATCCTGCGCCTTCAGCATACGGGAGATCGCACACATCGGGGAAACCGTCGTAGACATATTGTCAAGCAGCTGTGGGAAATGCTGTTTGATCATGTTGACAAATGCCGGACAGCAGGAGGTCGTCATCTTCTTGCCCTCTTTGTAAGCTTCCGCCCACTCTTCTGCCTCGGCTGCCGCGGTCATATCGCCGCCCAGACCAACCTCGATCATATCTGCAAATCCAATCTTCTTTAAAGCTGTTTTCCAGCTTGCAAACGTGATGTCCGGTCCAAACTGGCCTTCGGTCGCCGGTGCCAGCATCGCTACGACCTTTTTGCCTGCGTTGATCAGGCGGATCACATCGACCATGAAGGTCTTGGAACCGATCGCACCGAACGGGCAGGAATGGATGCAGGCGCCACACTGGATACATTTTTTCTCATCGATCACACATACACCATACTCATCGTAGGTAATCGCATCCACTGGGCAAACCTTCTTACACGGGCGCTCCAGATGGGCAATCGCATTGTATGGGCATGCCTGGGAACACTTTCCGCACTCGCGGCATTTATCTGGGTCGATGTGCGCCTTGGTATTTCCCATGCTGATCGCTCCAAACGGACAGGAGTTCTGGCAGGCTTTACCCATACATTTACGGCAGTTATCGGTGACTGTGTAGGACGCAATCGGGCACTCCTCACAGGCTGCATTGATAACCTGTACGACGTTGTTTGTATTGCGGTCAGACGGACATTTACCTTCTGCCAGACGGATTCTCTGGCGGACAATCTCTCTCTCCTTGTATACACAGCAGCGGTACTGTGCCTGCGGACCAGGGCTGATTTTGTACGGAATATCGTCTCTTCCGTCCTCTAACTGATCATTCCAGGCAAGCTTTGCTACCTCATAAAGTATCTCATGTTTGATGCGCAGAATTGTCGCGTCATTCGTTACCATGGTTTATCCTCCTTATTAATAATACGTTACCGTAACTTTCTTTCCCATACCTTCGACTGCTTCTTTTAGCTGTTTGACCAGGTTCTGGCGGATTCCCAGATCAAACGCCATCCCTGGATTCTGGTAGGCGCTGTTCGCCGCCGTTCCCACAAACATATGTAATTCCGTGCAGTCTTCTATCAAAATCTTCGCGATCATGGACGCACCATTTTTCTTGTCCAACTCGCTGAAAAACTCAGAACTTAAATCGCATTCGATCAGATAGCGTTTCAGAAGTTCGATCGCTTTCCGCAGCGTCAGGACTCCCTCCGTCACCAGATCGATGCCTTCCATAAAAGCGATCGGCGGAATATCCGGGTCGCTGTAATCCATTGATACCCGCAGCGGTCGTCCCAGCTCCCGCGACAGGATCGTCGCGCTGGTTCCGCCCGATACAATGTGCTTTGCCGACTCATCTTTCATAAAATCCGCCGTGATCGTCTCATCGTCGTTGCGGTCGAGCGGCGGTCCCGTCATCAGGTTGACCGGTTTCCGGTCAATGATCCGAGCTACCACAACCGTCGTATCATCGCCCGGTTTTCCCTCGTAAATCTGGCTGCATTCCGCACAGAGTGCCGCCGCCATACGTGCCGACGAAAGAGAGGTCAGGCATTGTTCCGAAACAAACTCTGCCACCGACTCCCACGGCCAGCCAAATTTATATTTGCCGCTCTTTCCGACTCCCGCGTGCGTCACGCCGTCGCTGACAAGTACCAGCGCATCACCCTTCTGAACCTGGAACCGGCACTCGCTGATCTCCTTGTCCTTGACGAGACGCTTGTATTTCTGCAGCTCCACCACATGACCACAGCGCAAAAAAATGCATCGCGGGTTATCATATTCAACTAAATATACCTCGCCGTTGTTGAAAATCTGGAGAATCGAGAACGTCGCATACGCCACCTGTCTCGTCTGACAGATCGGAAGCGTCTGCACAATCGTCTCCACACATTCCTCCAGCGTGGCTCCATTTAAAAACATCGTACCCAGAATCTTTGCCGTCAGCGTCGAAAGAATATTCGCCTTGACGCCGCTTCCCATGCCGTCCGCCAGAATGATAACGTCCGAATCTTCCGTTTTCAGGCACTCTACCGTATCGCCGCACAGGATCTCTGAATACTTATTCAGACTTTTAAACGTGACATCTACGGTTACTCCCATTTATCGGACCTCACTTTCGCTCTCATCGTCAATCAGGGAACAAAGCTTCATCAGGGTTGTCTTCGTCTCCGCCGTCGTCTCACCCAGAAGTCCGGCAATATTCTGTGCAACCATCATCTGTTTGTAAATGACATTCTGTGCCAGATCAATGGTCGCCTTTTTCTTGGCATATTCCTGTTTTGCCTGTTTTTCCTCGCGCGTCACATCAATGATCGTGGCAATGACAAAATTGCCGTCATCGATATACGCAATGTTTTGAAGCGTAACAAGATTCCGATCCGGATAGATCACCTTCCGGCTGTGGACGCTTGTGTGCGTCCGGAATACCTCGCGGACATCCTCGGCGTTGATAAAGTCCTCCAGCGGTTTTCCCTTGATCGCCTCCGGTTTGACGCCGAAATACATTTCTGCCGCCACCGAACACTCCCGGATCCGCATATCATCGTCGATGATCATGATCAGGTTCGGGGACGTATCCATCACCAGATGAGACAGCGACTGCGCCCGGTCATGCAGGTACGGAATACACATATCGACCTCCGCCTTTTTCTGGAAAACAGCGATTGCCTTCTCCCGGCAGGTCGGATAACCGCACGCACCACAGTTTAATTCCTGCTCCGGCGTCATCTTGCCCGTCTTTTTCAAGATCTCCCGGATCTCTTCCTCGGTCGGAATCCGCTCCTTCTGGGAACGATCCGCAAACGTCCGGTGAATCTCCACCTGGCGCGCCGCCTCATGCATCAGGGATAGATCTGCCGGTTCCTTCGGAAGCATCGCTTCCAGATCCAGCTTAACTTTAAAACTCGACACTGAGGTCGCCGTGGACGGTCCATTGACACAGCCTCCATGACAGGCGTTCATCTCGATGAAACAGCCAGCCACCTCGCCGGTTTTCATCGCCTCACAGACATCCAGGCAGTCCTTCACGCCGCTGACGTAGAACTTGCGGTACTTGTCCGGTTTCTTCTGAGTCGCCGTCACCGCCGTAAGCAGTCCGCCGCTGACCGGATAACGCAGGTTCGCGCCCGGTTCACGATCTTCGAACGGTTCTTCCTCACATGCTTCGATCTCGATCTGTTCCTCTGACAGCCACTGTTTTAAATCCTCAAATGTGAGGACTGCATCGGGCTTCACAACCCTGTTTTTCTCTTTTTCCGCGATACACGGTCCGATCACGACTACCTTCGCCGCCTCGCCGAACTCCGCGTGCAGCATGCGCGTATGGATCCCCGACGGAATCAGCACCGGTGCCAGATATTTGATCAGTTCCGGATAATGAATCTCAATCAGGTTCACGATACTCGGACAGGCAGTTGTGATGATATTTTTCATCTCGCCCTGCTCTAATAAACGGACATACTCTTCCGTCGCCAGCGCGGCGCCCTCCGCCGCATCACAAACATTCGTAAATCCCAGCTTTTTTAATGCTGACTTGACCTGCCCCCGCTTTTTATACGGCAGAACCCCCATATAGGAAGACGACAGCGATGCAATAACCGGTGCGCCGCTCTCAATCAGCTTTTTGACCTTGGAAAGTTCGCTCGGAACACGTTTTGCCGACTGCGGACAGTTCAAAAGGCACTGCCCACAGAGAATACAGCGATTTGGCATGATATATGCATGACCATCCCGGATCATGATTGATTTCACTTCGCAGCCCCGCACACATTTATAACAATGCTTACACATCGTCGCCTTAAAATCAATAATCGGCATAGACTCTCCCTCTCTTTTTGCCGTTATATGTAAACGATTACGCGTTCAGGCGTCCCAGAATCTCCTTCTGGAAAAATTCTTCAGTTGTCTCCGGTTTTACGGAATACAGTTCTCCATCTACCGTCACACAGACACCTTTACGGCAGTTGCCACTGCAGAAATCTCCATTTAAATCCACCTCACTGTCCAGATGATTCTCTGAAACCAGCTTCTGCAGCTTCTGGATTACCTCGCGGGATCCTTTCAGATGACAGGCACTTCCGATACAAATCGATACTCTCATATAATGACCTCCTCACTATCCGTTATAAAACAGACACAGCCTTTCACCGGAGATTCCCGGTCAAAAAACTGCCTGTTCACATGCATCTTCCAGGGGAATTTACTAAAAATGCATCTTTCCCCATTCTTCTTCATTATCTCTGTCTCTTATACACATCTCCGAGCCCACGAGACGCGTAGTAATCT
>OWJJ01001118.1_pt1 | contig 16524 bp, 10 predicted proteins | sample 1732811 | NCBI WGS metagenome assembly OWJJ01 (sample SAMN05065756, study PRJEB22554) | human gut metagenome | biome: ENVO:2100002; feature: ENVO:00000062; material: ENVO:00002003 | host: Homo sapiens | place: USA
AAGCCTATGTGGAACGGATCATTGAGACGCTGGGGCTGGAGGCAAAGCTCCAAAACCTGCCCAACAACCTCTCCGGCGGCCAGCAGCAGCGGGTGGCCATCGCCCGGGCTCTGGCGGCCAAGCCCGCCATCATCCTGGCGGATGAGCCCACCGGCAACCTGGACTCCGCCACCAGCCTGGACGTGATGGGACTTCTGAAGGTCACTGCCCAGAAGTTCAGCCAGACCATCGTCATGATCACCCACAACGAGGAGCTGGCCCAGATGGCGGACCGGATCATCCGCATCGAGGACGGGCGGATCGTGGTGCGGGGGTGAGCGCCATGATGAAGGTATCCAACGGCAAGACCATCCGCCGTCTGGGCTGGCGGTCCATGAAGGCGGCCAGGACCCGCAACCTCATCGCCGTTCTCGCCATCGCCCTGACCACGGTGCTGTTCACGTCCCTCTTCACCATCGCCATGTCCATCAACGACGGGTTCCAGCAGTCCAACTTCCGTCAGGTGGGCGGCTTCTCCCACGGCGGATTCAAGTACCTGACGGAGGAACAGTTTAACAATCTGAAGGATGACCCCCTCATCGACCAGTGGGGAATGCGGCGGTTTATCGGAATGCCCACGGAGGTGCCGTTCAACAAATCCCACGTGGAGGTCAGCTACGCCGACGCCAATGAAGCCCACTGGATGTACTGCGACCCGGTGGAGGGCCGTCTGCCCCAGGAGGGCACCGACGAGGCCGCTACCGACACCCACGTGCTGGAGCTGTTGGGGGTGGAGCCGGAGATCGGCGCCAGGTTCACCATCTCCTTTGACGTGGACGGCCATACCACCACCCAGACCTTTACCCTCTGCGGCTGGTGGGAGTATGACGAGGCAATTGTGGCCAACCACATCCTGATTCCGGAGAGCCGGGCGGACGCCATTCTGGACGAGGTGGGAACCGTCCCGCCCGGAGAGGATGGCATGACTGGTTCCTGGAACCTGGATGTGATGCTGAAAAGCGGTTCCCGCCACATTGCGAACGATATCGCTCAAATTCTGGAAAATCACGGCTATCAGGATCAGAGCGCCGGAGCGCCGGATTATATCCACACTGGCGTCAACTGGGGCTATACCGGCGCCCAGCTCAGCGATAATCTGGACCCCTCTGTGGTGATTGCTGTGGCCGCCATGCTGCTGCTCATCATCTTCACCGGGTATCTCATCATCTACAACGTGTTCCAGATCTCCGTCACCAACGACATCCGCTTCTACGGCCTGCTCAAGACCATCGGCACCACCGGCCGCCAGCTCAAGCGCATCATCCGCTACCAGGCCCTGGCCCTCTCCCTGGCGGGGATCCCGGTGGGGCTGCTGCTGGGCTGGCTGGTGGGGGCGGGTCTCACCCCGGCGGTGATCGGCCGGCTGAACGGCGTGACCAATGTTGTGTCCGTCAACCCCGTCCTCTTTGCGGCCTCCGCCCTGTTCGCCCTGGTGACGGTGCTCCTGTCCTGCCGAAAGCCGGGCCGGATGGCGGCGAAGGTGTCCCCTGTTGAGGCGGTGCGCTACACCGAGGGGAGCAAAACCCGCAGGAAGGCCGGGAAGCGGGCGGGGAAGGGGGTCTCCCTGCTCTCCATGGCCTGGGCCAACCTGGGCCGGAACCGGGGCAAGACGGTGGTTACCGTGCTCTCCCTGTGCTTGGCGGTGGTGCTGCTCACCATGACAGTCACCTTCGCCAAGGGCTTCGACATGGATAAGTATATCGCCGCCTTTACGGCCAGCGACTTCATCCTGGCCGATGCCGGACACTTCCAGACCGGCGGGGAGGTATTCAACCCGGACATGGCCCTGCCGGAGGACGCGGTGGAAGAGGTGGAGGCCCGGGGCGGCATCACGGCCGGCGGCCGCACCTACGGCTGCACCTCCCCGGTGGAGGAGTTCATCACTGAGGAGTACTACCGCTCGGTGTGGGGCCGGTGGAACGACGCGGAAACCCTGGATCAGATGGTGTCCGGCATGGACCGCACGGAGGACGGCCTGCTGGCCGACCGGGCCCAGCTCTACGGTATGGAGCGGTTTGCCCTGGACCGCCTGACCGTGCTGGAGGGGGATATCTCCAAGCTCTACGAGCCGGGCGGGCGGTACGTGGCCGCTGTGTACTCCGAGGACGACTACGGCAGCCCGCGGATGGACAGCCACTGGGCCCGCCTTGGGGATAAAATTACACTGCGGCACGTGGAGGAGTACGAGTACTACAACCCCAACACCGGCGAGGTGTACGGCGGAGAGGAGGACATTCCGGAGGGCGCGCCCTTTGCCGCCCGGGCGGTGAAGTACCGGGACCTCGAGTATGAGGTGGCAGCCTTGGTCAGCGTCCCCACCGCCCTGAGCTACCGCTATTACGGGGCCGACGAGTTTATCCTCAACGACCAGACCTTCCTCCAGGACACCGGCACGGCGGATATCATGTACTACGCCTTTGACGTGGACGACGGCGCGACGGCGGATATGGAGGGCTTTCTCCGGGACTACACGGAGAACGTCAACCCCCAGCTCGATTACGAGAGCAAGGCCACCTACGCCGCAGAGTTTGAGGGCTTCCGGGGGATGTTCCTGATGCTGGGCGGGGCGCTGAGCTTCATCGTGGGCCTGGTGGGCGTGCTCAACTTCTTCAACGCCGTGCTCACCGGCATCATCACCCGCAGGCGGGAGTTCGCCGTGCTCCAGTCCATCGGGATGACCGGCGGGCAGCTCAAGAAGATGCTGGTGCTGGAGGGCCTCCTCTACACCCTGGCGGCCGTGCTGGCCTCTCTGCTCCTCACCGTGGTCATGGGGCCGCTGCTGGGTACCGCCGTGAACAGCCTGTTCTGGTTCTTCACCTACCGTTTCACCCTGGCGCCCATCCTGCTTATTTTCCCCATCTTCGTGGTCCTGGGGTTGGTGATCCCCCTGCTGACCTACCGCTCCATCGCCCGGCACACCGTGGTGGAGCGCCTGCGGGAGGCGGAATGACAAACGGGCGCAGGATATAAAACGAGAGCCGACTTGTTTGACAAGTCGGCTCTTGTTTTGGCCTATGATAAAAATGCACCCATTAAGACCCTGCGGAGCAAGGGCTTAAGGGAAAGAATGGTTTATAAAGCAGAAGAACTCTTGACCACACGGCCCCTGCCGCTTTTTATTTTGCAAACTTGGGCCCGGATACTTCATTTCCCGCGAATGCATTGGGGCCGGGGTTGGACAGGGAGAAATACATCTTTGCCGCCTTAGTCGTACCGAAGTCCTGATTGGAGCCGCTGTCCTGCACCTCATTAAAGGCATCCCGGAACATTTGGTTGTGCGCCTCCTCACGGTTGAGCAGGAAGTCGATGGTTTCCCGTACCTTTTTGTCCTCAATCTGGCGGTAGAGGTACTCGTATACTACCTTGGCCCGCTGCTCGGAGGCAATATTGCTCAGCAGATCCGCGCAGAGATCTCCAGTGACAGTGACATAGTCTGCTGTCCAGGAATAGCCGGAGGCGTTGATGAGACCGGGATTCAAGCCAAGCAAAACATGTGTTTCGATCTCGCCTGCCTGGACCTTGTCTGCTTCCACGTCATGACCGTTGAGCAGATTGATGGTCTGAGCTACCATTTCCATGTGGCTCAGCTCCTCCGCCGCGATATCCATAAACAGATCCTTGATCTTGGGGTTTCTGATGCGGAAACTCTGGGACATATATTGCATGGCAGCTTTTAGCTCGCCGTTGCCGCCGCCGAGCTGCTCCTGCAATAGTGCGGCATACTGAGGATTGGGCTGCTCCACTTCTACTGGATGAAACAGTTGTTTTTCGTGCTTGAACAAGCATATCACCCCTTCCGATTGGTTGTGTTTAGCTTTCCGCAATTTAGAAAAGCTATGCGGGCTCTGTTCGTTTTGCATGATACAGGCGGCAGATTGAAATACCTTTACCACCAAAAGAATACGATATGCATTAGGAAAGAAAGGTCATATATACTTACAAGGGAGCAATCAAGCCGACTTTACCAGCGCAAATTTTTATACGATGCCGCACTAGAGAGATGACGGCCTCCCGCGCGGGGCCCCCATATTTCTTGGGATCGTAGAGCGCGGCGTCATGAGCCAGACAGTCCCGTAACGCCTGGGTATAGGCGGCCCGAAGCTCCGTGGCGAAGTTGACCTTACACACACCCATGGATACCGCACGCTGCACATCTTCGTCCGGGACACCGGAGGAGCCATGGAGCACCAGGGGGATATCTACCGCTTCCCGGATCTGAGTCAGCCGCTCAAAGGCCAGCCTGGGCTTGCCCTTGTAGAAACCATGTGCGGTCCCAATGGCTACGGCTAAAGAGTCGATTCCCGTTTCCCGGACGAAACGGGCCGCCTCGCCTGGATCTGTGTAAAGATCCTCACCTGGCTTGACCTCCAGATCATCCTCCTTACCGCCCAGTTTCCCCAGCTCCGCTTCCACACAAGGCCGGGAAGACATCCCGCTTGCCATCTCCACCACTCTGCGGGCCAGGGCGATATTTTCGTCCAGCGGCAGTTTAGAGCCGTCGATCATCAGGGAGGTATAACCGTCTGACGCGGCCTGCTGACATAGTCCAAACCGGTCTCCGTGATCCAGGTGCATAGCCACTGGCACAGACGCCTTACCGGCCATAGCACGGGCCATGGCCGCGAAGACTGCTGGCTCCGCGTATTTTAATGTGGATGGCGTCGTCTGAAGTATGACCGGCGCGTGCTCGGCCTCCGCCGCCGCGATGACAGCCTGCATCATCTCCATATTTTCTACATTGAACGCGCCTACCGCATAACCGTTTGCACGGGCATCCCTCAAAAGTCCTCTGCTGTTTACCAGTGCCATATAATATTTCCACCCTTTCCGTATTCAAGGCTTTGCTTTCTCCAGATTTGCTTCAGTCCCTGAGTACCGCATAGAGATAGTCGTCGATGCAGTCCCCCACACGGTCCATCAGGAGGTCTTCAGCCTTGGGAGGCAATATACCCACATGGACTCTGGCGTATTGGACTGGCATATACTGGCTGATCAGGGCCATTGGGATGCCTGCTGTGTTCAAATTATCCAGCAGGAGGCGGAGCGCACCCTGCACCTTGCTGTTGGTCAGGTAATACCGGGCCCGGTCTGAGTAGCTGAAGGCCCGGGCGTACCGCTTCTCCGGCATAGAGCCATGATAATATTTGGCCCACTGGCCCTGGTCCTCCAGCATGACTTGCTCCAGGATCTCACGAAAATGGGAACACGGGAAATCCATCATCCCATACAATTCCCGTTCGATCTGCTCCAGGGCAAACAGTCCTTCCCGGAGGGCGAAGGTCAGAGCTGGTCCGACCTTGAGAATGGCGATCCCGTCCTCTACCATCTTTCGAAGGCATTGCCGCGGCTGATAATCCGTGGAATGTCCTTCAAAGACCAGGTTGGGGTGCCGCTTTAAATGCTCCGTCAGGCTGTGGGCGGCCGTCCGGTCATATTCGATCACGCTTTCGTCGGCAAATTCCACCCCGGGCTGCACCACAATGGCAACCACACGCTCCCATGCCGCCTCCAAATGATTGGAGCAGAACGCCGCCTGGAACGTGGACAGCGTGGCTTCGCAGTCCTCCGGCGCGGTTACGGTTACGCTGTCCTCATTTTCCTGGGCGCCGCCTGGGATGGGCACCTCACTGCCGATGATATAGACCGGCGCAGGGGCTTCCGGGTGCCACGCACTGTATTGGGCAAAAGCTTCCTCGGCGATACGGCAGAGTTGGGCGCCGCGGTGGGCGATCACAACATCCGATAACCGCTCATTGGGAGCGTCGTCCGCCAGGCACATGCTGGTATCAATATGTATTTTGGAAAAGCCAGCCAGTACATAGGAGCGGATCAGTTCCCCTGCGTTTTTCATTGCCTCAGCCTCGGGAAGATGGGTCCAGGTCAGCGGACCCAGGTGGTCGCCGCCGCAGAACAGTTTGTCAATCGGGAAATTTTCCTCTTCAGCTAAACGGTTCAGAAACGCCCGGAACGCTACCGGGGTCATACCGGTATAGCCGCCGTTCTGGTTCACTTGATTTGCAGTCGCCTCTACCAGCACCACCGTATCACGGTCCTTGGCCCGGCGAAGGGCCGCCCGAATTACATACTCGTTGGCACTGCAGCAAGAATAGAGGCCCATTTCACGATTCTGTCCGCGCTTTTGCAAGAGTTCAGAAATCGGATTTTGAATTTGTAGATTGGTCATAGCTTCCCCTTTCCTTTTGCACAGAGGGCACCCGGCGATAGCCGCCGGGTGCCCCATTGGCACGTTCTGTTTTCAGACGATAAAATTTAAGAACTTCTTCATTGGGTCTTGCTGGCTTTGCGGGCGGCCAACTCCTCCATGATCTCAGCGTGGCGCTTCTCGGTCAGCTTATAGAACAGCATGGGGACAACTGCAAGGATTATAATTCCAGCACTGACTAGCGTATATACAAAGTGGAAAGAATTTAATACGTTCACCGGCTGTACGGTCTCTTGGGGAATGTAGCCAGTCAGACCGATTACAGCGGCAACAGCGATACCTGCGACTGCCATGACACACTTGGTCACGAAGCAACGGGTAGAGGTAATCATAGCTTCATTGCGCTGGCCGGTTTTCCATTCGCCATACTCAATTGTATCCATCATCATCGCGTTGACACAGACCATGACAGCTCCAACGCATACAGTTGAGACAGAAGATGTGGCAAAAAGTACAATAGCGTTATGATACCCGGCAAAGTAGAGAACGAGGCTGGATATTGTCATGAGCCCGGCAAAGAGAAACATGCAATTCTTTTTCCCAATATGCTGAGAGAGAAAGGTGAAGATCAATGCGCCTACAACCATACCAACCAGATTAATCAAGTTCAGCACAGTCATATAACCCAGGCTGCCCCAGTTATATACACAATAATAATAATTGAGATAGCCTTTCAGCATCATACCTAGCAGGCAAAAGATATTTGAGATTTGGATCAGGAGCAAGGGCTTGTTTTGAAAAATATTTTTTAGTGCCAGTTTGAGCTCAAACTTCTCACTGTCGTCTGGTACCACATGCTCCCGTACCAACTTGAAGGAAATCAGGTACATGGTCACACCCCAGACGGCAACAGCAAGTGCAAGGAAAAAGTAAACATACCAGTTAAATTCGCCAAAGAAGGCCAGTGCCATTGGCATCACTAATCCAATAATTCCAGTAATGGTATTGGACGCGGTGGTAGTGAAGCCAACAATTTCCGAGCGCTCTTTCGTATTGCTGGTCATTGCCGCAGGCAAGCTCCAGAATGGTATATCCACAGAGGTAAACACAATACTGCCTGTGATGATATACATAATACCTGCAAAAATGCACAGTCCGATGGTGCCGATATCGGGCTTAAAGAAAGAGAGTGCTAAACAGATCCCCATAAGAGGACCTGAGCGGAGAAGCCACGGGCGAAACCGGCCCCACTTACTCCTAGTACGGTCTGCAATGATACCCATAGAGATATCGGTAAAGGCGTCAAAGAATCGAGCCCCACCAAAAAGGAACGCTAGGAAGCCGGCGGGCAGCTTTAGAATATCCGTTAAAAACGGAGTAGTCCAGGTAGACCACAAGGTATACATAGAATCATGCCCGAGTACACCAATTGCGTGGCCGAGCTTTTCCTTCTTGGTACATTGCCTTGGTTCTTCCTCTAATTTAGCTTCCTTAACGACTTCGGTAGACACAAAATTTCCCTCCTTGTTTCTTCCTCAACGAGTTGCGGGGCAAGCGCGAATAACCTTGGCATGGGTCCCTGTGGCTCTTGCATTTATTTAATGATACTCCGGCAACCAGTCGCCGTGGGCCTGTATGAGGTCGTCCACAAGGCTGCGGATCTCATCGATGGTCAGTTCGCTCCCGGCATGGGGGTCCAGCATGGCGGCCTGATAGATGTACTCCTTCTTCCTGGTGAGAGCGGCATCTACGGTGAGCTGGTGCACCTCGATCTGCCGCCGATTCAGCGCGGCGAGCTGATTGGGAAGCGGCCCCATGTGGCAGGGGGAGAGATGACCCTCGTTTACCATACAGGAGACTTCCACACAGGCATCGAAGGGCAGGTTGTCAATAAGCCCAGTATTGAGAACGTTACCAGCAAATCCAAAGGTTCTGCCGGTCTCCAGTGCCTCGATGATGCCGGCGGCGTACTCGCTGCTCCTTGTGTGGGTCAGGTTCTCATTGTGGACCAGATGCTCGGCCTGCTGCTTCCACCGCGCAATCTGATCGCGGCAACGGCGGGGGTACTCATCCAGCGGGATGTGAAAGCGGTCGATAAGCTCAGGATGGTCCTTTTTGATGAACCAGGGGTAATATTCGCTGCTGTGCTCGCTGGATTCTGTGACGAAGTAGCCGAACTGCTTCATGATTTCGAAGCGAACCATATCATGATGATTATCAGGAGTAAACTGCTCGGCCACTGACGGAATTCTGTCCGCATACTCAGGATGTAACTCACGCAATGCAAGCGTGGGGGCGTAAATTGGTCCCTCCTGGGCACGCTTGCGGATGATGGGATAGAGATCCTCGCCGTTGCGGCTAATCTCTAATAGCCAGGCCATGTGGTTGATGCCCGAAATCTTGTAAGAAACGCCGTCCCAGGGCATGCCAAGCTCGGCGAGGAGTTCAGGTACACAGGCCTGGTGGGAGTGGCACAGACCAACTGTATTGACAGAACTGGCTCGGAACATCGCCAAGCATAGCATGGACATGGGGTTTGTATAATTGATGAAGAGTGCATCAGGACAGACCTTCTCCATGTCTTTCGCAAAGTCCAACATTACAGGGATGGTGCGCAGTGCCCGGAACATTCCACCGATGCCGTGCGTATCTCCGATCGTCTGGCGCAGTCCATATTTTTTGGGAATTTCAAAGTCTGTAATCGTACAGGGGTCATATCCTCCCACTTGAATGCAGTTAATGACGTATTTTGCTCCACGTAAAGCATCCAGCCGGTCTGCATATTTGACGACCTTAGCCTTTCCGTCGTTAGAGTTCCGGTTAATATTAGAAAGCATCATATAGGACTCTTCCAACCGCTGATGGTCAATGTCATAGAGCGCATACTCAAACTCGCGCATAGCATCCGTCGTAATGCAGTCGCCTAAAACATTTTTTGCAAAGACGGTACTGCCTGCGCCAAGAAATGTAATTTTATCCAAATGAGTAACCTCCTATTTTATTTGGAATGAAACATTATGCGTTAGTGGTATAAGTCAAATAGTCCAAATCAATAACCGGCGTATCGCACACAATGCGGATCGTGTGCGAACCGGCTGGTAGATCAGCCTTTTGAAACAAAAGCTTTCCCACAGCCGCAGCTCCGTTAACATTTACCTGCTGCACAAACTCATTATCGATATAAACGCTGGCAACACCGAAGTTGGAATCATTTTGTCCATACCAACGGATTTCGCTTCCAGTAAATTCGAACTCGACCGAGGCGCCGGCACTACTGGCATAACGGGCGGTTCCTTCCTGAAAGACGTCATGATAGTCATCATTCCATACGCCTGTATACACCAGTTGGGCGTCCATTGCATCAACAGTAACCGTCGTCTCCGGCGGCGTTGGTTGATCTTGCTCTGGTAGATAAGAAATATAGTCCAAATTGATGTTCCAGGCGTTTTGTACAAGGCGAATGGTATGTTCTCCTTCCTCCAGTCCCGTACGCTCAAACATTAGCTGCCCAGTTGCTTCCTGGCCGTATAGGATTATGTTTTCCACTAACTCTCCGTCTAAATAGACATCTGCAGTGCCAAAATTGAAGCTCATCTCTGCATACAGGCGTACGGCTGTACCACGGAAAGTCAGTTCAGCATAAGCGCCGGCTTCGTCTGTGCGCATTGCGTTTCCCATGTAGAACTCGCTGTTGTGATACTCTTCCCAATTCCCAACATAAGTGATCCGATCCGAGAGCGCATTGACCTTTTCATAGATGGGTTCAAGGGTAGCAGCTTCATATGCAAAGCGGTCAATATCAATCACTCCGCTCTTGCACACAATTTTAATGGTATGCTCGGCAGCCGGAAGATCAAGCGCTTCAAAAAGACATACGCCTGCTTCTGCGGCCCCATTCGCATCAACTGTTGTTTTCAGTTCATCGTCCAAATAAACTTCTGCCGTGCCAAAATTGGTATCCCTCTGGCCATACCAGCGAATGGAAGTTCCAGTAAAGGAGAATACAACCGAAGCATCCGTACTGTTGGTATAACGTGCAGTCCCTTCGCTGAAAGATGCGTTGTTGTCATCATGCCATGTCCCTGTGTAAATAAGAGCCTCGTCTCTGTCATCAACAGAGGTGAAACCATAATCAGGGTCAACAGGTTCTGGATCCGGTTCCGAAATTTCCACCGCTTTAACCAGTAGATAGTCGGAAAAACGTGTATTGAATACAGCGTTATCACCCATCAGGTTTGTTGCCACGACACGATCATTGACATAGTCAACAATCCTATACATTTTATTTGGATCTAGCCCCTTCAACTCAATATCTGGATAGCCAGTGGGGCTATATTTGCTCCCATCTTTGTAGAAGGCATAGTACATAACCCCGTCTTTCTCCACCACATAGGTTTCGTAAGGGTCAAAACCATAACTGTAAAGATCGCCAATAAACCGGCCTTTCTGCAACTGAACTGTATCCGCAATCCCAAGCCATTTTTCATATTCTTCCTTGGCAGTACCGCTAAGGTCACGTTTTTCAATGAGAACAGAGCCCGTACCGACGGCACTTGGATACCAGATGTTATTGTGGTCGGCTGTAACAGGGAAATAATCTCCCATCAGTGCCTTGTAGGCTTTCACGCGTCTCCTTGTTTGATCCACAGAAGTGGGGTCAGCCGTAGCAATCTGTGTCATATATGGTAAACTATAGTAGTCCTGGGGCGTACCGCAGTTGCACAACAAATTGAACACATTGGGGTCGTTGGCCACCATAGCCTCATAAGAGACGCGGTATATCTCGGATTGCTTTTCAGTGGATTCTTCTGGCGAGGCGTGGTTATGTGCAGGATTGTAGCATTCAGGCATACTCCACACATAATCTCCCTTGAAGCCATCGAACCCCCAATCATTCATTGCACGGTTTACAAAGTCAACTTGGCTTGCAATCGCACCATCCGCCATAGGGCAAAGTGCATATCCCAAGCTGGGATTGGTCCCACCACCAGGAGTAGGAAGCCTTGCAGGTCTTCCATCTGCATCCATAACGAAATATTCAGGGTGTTGCTGATAGAGTATACTATCGATCCCGCCGTCACAAGGTCTCCACCAAAGGAGTGCAGTCATACCATGCTCATGAATTGCATCTGTCAGCCGCAACGCATCGGAGGCTCCATTTGGAAACTTTTCTGGATTTAAGGCCCAGTCTCCTGCATTGGTATACCAACCATCATCCAAAGTGATCTGCTTGACTCCGGCTGCCTGAAGTTCATCCAATTTGCCGATTATTAAGTCGATCGTCCAGTTAAACCCCCAGCCCCAGCTTTCCCATCGGAGATCATAGCTGCTATCAGGAATATCCCCAGGTGCAGGCATAATCATGCCCAAGTGATCCATTGCATTTTTGTAACCTCTCAAGCCGTTATAATAGTCACCCGGATGGACTACAGCAAAGCTCTCACCAATTTCGATCACGCTTCCGGCGGCAATGACTTTGCCTGGCCACCCGATAGAAACTTGAGCTGAATCACTGGTTTCCTGAACCGGAGTATGTACCTCCCTCCTGGTTGCAGAAGCATCGCCAACGGTAATCCCTCCATCAGCAATGTAAATATCTGACACAGGAATACTTGCAGCCGTGTCATCCTGTTTATTCTCCCTACTGAACTTGCCAGAGTCGGTCAGGTCAATCTTTTGAAGCGTATCATAGTAGTGCATCGGCCCCTCACCGCCGCCGTTATAACTCCAGATACGATCTTCCGCACCATAAAGCTCATACACACTGCCAATGAACCAAGACACTTCCACATCAGAAGCTCCTGCCTCATAGGATGTTGCAGTATATACCACACCCTCCTCGATATCAGAGGTCTCCAGCACATAGGTACGAATTAGGCCCGTGCTCATGCTCTGAGAGGTAATGGTCATTCTCTGACCGCTGCCCATCACTCCGCTGGTGCTCTGCTCCACATCACATGAAATATGGCTGAAGTCCTGAACCTCCTGCCCTCCAACCACTGGCCCTCCCAATGGAGAAGGCTTGCTCATCTGGATGAGCCCAGATCCCTCTGTGCGGTACAGAGTGATTGTCTGCCCGTCCGCGTCATAAGTGACGCGGACGCCATTGCCGGCAATGGCATAATCACCTTCTGCAATCAGTCCTGCGTTGCCGGTGTCCGTTGCAGGCGCCGCCGCAAAAGAAGCGGTGGGCAAGAGCTGCAGACACAGCATCGTACTGAGCGTGAGTGATATGAACTTTTTACCACGCATTTCCGAGTCCTCCTTCTCTATAATCCTTTGTGTTGAAAGTCGCCTGCTAGAATCGCTTTATTCTCCCACATACGAAAAATAGTCGAAGTCAACCACCGGAGACACACAGACGATGCGGATGGTATGCTTCCCATAGGCCAGACCGTCCGCCTCAAATAGAAGCTGCTGAGCCGCCGCCGGCCCATACACATTTACCTCCCCTGCCAGAACGCCGTCCACGTATACCTCCGCAGCGCCGAAATTTACATCATTTTGACCATACCACCGAATGGCCGTCCCCACAAATGTGAACTCCACGGACGCGCCGATCTCGTTGGTATAACGGGCCGTCCCTTCATAAAAGCTTCCGTTGCTGTCGCTATTCCATGCACCCGTAAACACCAGGGAAGCATCCCGGTCATCCACCGGGACATATACGGGCGCAGGCTCGATTGGACCATACGCATACACATTGAGTTCGGCGGCAGTACCGAACCCACCTGCGCCGGCAATCGCCTTGAGCTCCAGGCCGACGGCTTCTACCGGTGCAAAGCTCACGGTTTTATCCTTGGCATCGAGCGCCCAGTCTGAGCCGGAGGCGACTAGGTCCTTGCTGCCGTCCTGGTGGATGGCGTACAGCTCATACTCCGAAATTATGCCATTTGTCCCGTTTTGACGTGGGGTATAGACGAAGCGGCCGACGGTATAGGGCTGGTCAAAGGAAACGGTGATACTCTGCGGCAGTTCATCTTTGGGAGCATAGTTGGTATGCCATATTGTGCGGACGTTTCCATCGAGGACATTGGAGGCGGGGCCCTCCGTCGTCCCGCCGTAGACGCTGGTGGCGGTTGCCGTCATATTGGACTGGGGAATCAGCGTGTACGGATTCTCCACCACTGCAAATTCAAGGTCGTCGGACAGGCCCTCCCGGGTCTCCGCCATGATGTGCGCTGAACCGACAGAAACGCCTGTAATGGTTCCAAACTCATCCACCGTCGCCACATCCGGATCACTGGAGGTATATTTCACGACCTGATCAGAGGTGTCCACAGGCGCGAAACTGGTTTCCAGCTTCATGACATCCCCTGTGGGAAGGGAAGTGGTCTCAGCACTCAGCATAAGGGAATTGCCGGAAACCAGGGCGGGCGTCGTGTAGCCGGGGTCATCCAGCAGCACGCGCATCATCTCAACAAAACTGTTTTCCGCATAGCCGATCCTCCAGATGCGGTCATCCTCACTTTTGGCCTGAATGGTCAGATTCCCGGAGGAATCCGCGACCATCTTGTTATTGGTGTCCTTCTGCAGGGCACTGTACCAGACGCGCATGGTACCATCTCCGGCGGAACTGCCTGGCTCATAGTAAAAACTGGAGCGATAGATCTGGAAATCATCCCAACTGCCGTCTGGCCCGGGGGACAGCAGGGGCTTGGTGCCCACCTGCTCCCAGTTGACTCCATCCTTTGATGTGGTCAGGTGCAGGACAGAGCCATCCGGATTTCGACCGGCAAAGCACTGGGAGATACAAACAAACTCCTTCAAATCTGGAACATACTGGACATCCTGATGCCAGGGGGCCAACTGCTGCCCATTCTCGTCAAGCCCCAGGAAGCCGTTGACGCGGACTGGCTCACCCCAGGTGATCCCGTCGTCCGAATAACGCATTTCCACGAAGTTCGCCTGACCATTCTGATACCCCACGTCGCCGGTATTGTTGGCCCACAGGATGAACACATCCCGGAAGTCATCGTAGACAATAGTGGGAGAGAGCATATCGTAGCGGTCTGGAGAAGCAATGGCGGTAATGAAGTCATCCTCTCCATCCGCAACCTGACGCTCCGCGTCGGAGGTGGGCTTCGACCATACGCGGGTCATCTCATCATAAGTCACGGGGACGCCCCAATGTACGCCGTCATAGGAAATCCGCAGCCGGACTTCGGCCCCAACGCCTCCGCCCTGGTCATCCGCCCAGTTCCAATAGGCCATCATGGCATCGTATTCCGCGTTATAGACCATATCAGCGTCGCAGTTGTGGTAGCGGGTGCTGGGCGGCTGCGGCTCAATGGGATTGGAAAGCCCCTCCGGTTCTACCCAATGCACTCCGTCGCTGGAGGCAACGATGGACGGGTTTTCGTAGATGGAGATCCGCATCACGTTGGGCGTATAAACGGCCCAATAGCGATAGCCGTTCCACGGTTCTTCCAGGACAACTACGTCCGGGTGAGTCACCTGGTCATCGGCATGCGCACTGTCGCTGTAATAGGCGGGAAAATCCTGATATCCGGGGGCCTTGTTCAATGCGGACTCGCTGGAGTCTGCCGCAAGCGCCGCGGTTGGAAATAACTGGGCCGTCACGAGTAGGCCCGTTAGAAGCGAAACAGCTTTCCTTCGATTTCTCATATCCCTTCTATTCCTCCTTTGTAGTCCGTCCTTATCCTGTTAACGACGCCTGATCCGGCAGTTTCATATTTGGAGCTATCCTCTCCCCTCTGTTTTCAAATCGTTTCTCTCAGACAAGGCAAACGATCCTTGTAAGAAAAATTTACAGGGATATGTAGGCGTCCAGGCCCTTGGGCTGGTCGGGGTTTCCGCCTAGGGCAATTGCTTTCAGCAGAGCTGTCATTTGCGCGACATAGATGAACAGAATGCCCCATGCGGCGAACTCGCCGACTTCCGGAATCTGAATATGGGCTGCCGCGTCGTACCTATTTTCTGTGCAGTGGGAAATCGTGACCACAGGGCCGCCGCGCTGAATCACATCTTTCATCATAGCGCTTTGGAGCTTTTCTTCACCGGGCCGCAGCAACGCGAGAGTCAGAGTCCGTTTTCCACTGACCACGATAGGCCCGTGACGGTAATCCAGCAGATGGAAATAGCGGCCTGTCAGCATGGAGATCTCCGTAAAGGCGAGGGCGCCCTCCTCCGCGATGCCGCAAATGGGGCCGTCCGCCAGCACCACCACATTGTCCCAATCAAGGTTTGCGATCTCGGCCAGCACCGGCCGGTACTTCAGCTGAAACGAGGTGCTCTCCCGCATGGCTGCCAGGACACTCTCTCGGAGGCGGTCATCCCTTGCGTATTCCGCCGCCAGAAGCAGTGTGGAGGCATACAGGTTCGTGACAGTTCGGGTCTGGCAGACACTGTCATCATGGCACCAGTTCAGCGTCAGGTTCAGGTCGCACAAGGGCATCAGATCATTCCCATCCTCCGTTGTGATGGACACCGCTGGACATCCGTGAGCCTCTTTGATGTGCTTCAGGGCCCATACCATTTCAGAGGTCTTTCCGGACCGTGAAAGCAGGAGCACGATGCTGCCCTTCACCGTCTCATACCAGAACAGAGGGTCCACAATGTAGTCGCCGGCGGCGATCGCATTTGCGCTGGTTCCCGGGAGCGACGCAAACAGAGATGCTGTGCTCTTCGCCAGCATATAGCTGGAGCCGCAGCCCAAAATGGTAAACTTCTTTTGCTGGTTTTCCTGGAAGAACTGCTCCAGATTTTTTTTGTTCTTCTCAAAGTATTGGCAGGTGTAGTTCAGGGACAGCGGGGTATCCAGAATCTCAGCTTCGGTCAAAAACATAACATCATTCTCCTTCGGACATTTAACTGGGTGATAAAGGGAACCGTTCCATGGCCAACATGAGCGCGCCCTCGGTCGCGGAGTATTTGGGTTCACAAAGTATGCAGTTCAGCTCTTCGGCCTTTTTACGGAGAGGGGCCAGGATGAATTCTCCGGCATGGAAGATACCGCCGGAGTAGGAAACGCTGATGGGCTCGGCGGAGAAACGAAGTTTTGCCTTGAGCGTGCGAATCATGAGCGCCAACTCAAGCGCAGCCGTTTCATACAGCGCGGCAGCGGCTGTGTCGCCAGCCCGGGCGGCCTGTAGGACGTACCGCTGGAACCCCGCGACTTTTTCCCGATAGGGGGCAAATTCCCGGACAATCCGATCAATAAACTGGTAGTCCTCCGTCAGGCCAAACTCCCCGTGGACTAGATCATAGAGCGGACCCCTCGGCAACCGGCCATCGGCCTCTTTGGAAAACAGACTCATTCCCTGCCGACCAATCCCTGTCTCTTATACACATCTGACGCT
>OWJJ01001142.1_pt1 | contig 16248 bp, 12 predicted proteins | sample 1732811 | NCBI WGS metagenome assembly OWJJ01 (sample SAMN05065756, study PRJEB22554) | human gut metagenome | biome: ENVO:2100002; feature: ENVO:00000062; material: ENVO:00002003 | host: Homo sapiens | place: USA
GGGCGGCCATAAAGGCCGCCCCTACATTTTCGGGGTTCCGTTTCTGATGGGGTGTCTTGTGGCGCTTGTATGTAGGGGCGGGTGCCCACACCCGCCCGCGGGCCATCCGGCAGGACAAAGCCCTCGCGTTCGGCTGTGTGCCGGACGCAGGGGATTTTTCTGTGCCGGGAGGAGATGGGACGAATATGGCAAATTATACGGAATATTACCACCTGCACCAGTGGGAGCCGGAGGATAGCTTCCTGCGGACGGATTTTAATGAGGACTTCCGAAGGATTGCGGCCGCACTCCAGGAAAAGCTGGGACAGGCCGACCGGGCGGAGTTGGCCGCCGCAGCGGCGGAAAAGGCAAAGCTTTATTGCGGCGCGTTCCTGGGAAATGGGACGAGTCAGAGCATCCCGCTGGGGTTCCGGCCCTCGGCTGTGCTGCTTCCGGGCCGCTCCGGACTGCTGCTGGCAAGCCGGCAGACGGCGGCAGGTGCAATTGAGATTATCCAGCAGGGGTTTCGGGTAGTCCATGAAGATGGGGCGATCGACCGGATCAACGAGTCGGGAAAGACCTATCCATATCTGGCGTTTCTGGAGGGCCAGATACCATAAAAAGTTCCCCGGGCCGTTAGGCGGGTGCTCGTAAGAAAGTAATTCACTCAAAATTACACTTACGGCATCTGTCAGACGGGATTGGGTAAATGAAATATGCTGGACATGGTTGATTTTAACCGTGTCCAGCATATTTTTTGCCTATTTGCGTTTTCTTTTCCCTTTGCCGTGGGTCATATTGGTTTTCCCTCGTTGGTTAATAGATGGTTTCAGGTGTTTGGACAGTTTCAAAACCTCTATTAGATTTACAAACTGCTCCATCGTGATCGCATCATAGTCAATACCAAAGGTTGCGAGGAAAATGCGGGCCTGCTTTTCCGCATTGCTGCCTTTGTAGTTCGTGGCTTCCTGCAAACTCTTTTGCATATCCAGCGCCGGAGAATGGCTGTCCGCAGTGGTTGAATCATTTTGATGGGCTTCCCGAATATCCCGAAGGATCAGCTTCAAATCGTCAGAAATAACATGGCCAAAATACTCGTCCTCTTGTATTTGTGCAAGTTCCAGTGTCCGCAGATACAGATCATTTTCCGTTTCTCCCTGCTGCATCAGTACCATTTGACGAACGGCTTGCAGTACAGCGTTCATATCGCTAATCCGCATATCAGCGATCCGATCCACATAAATCTCCGCATCCAGCATCATTTTCTGAAAATCATGGTGACAGATAATTTCCGACAGCAGCCGGGGATTGAATTTCCCGGCTTTCAGAACATCAATCGCATCATCACTCAGGTGCAGGGCACTCAGCTCTGTGTCTGAGTGATTTTTTTGTTCTGACACCCCCAACAGATAATCCGTAGTTACATGATAAAACTTTGCCAGTGTGACGATGGCAAAAGGGCTTATGTCCTTATAATCATCATTCTCGTATTTGCTGAGCGCAGATTTGGAAAGCCCGGTCTGGTCGGCCAGCTGTTCCAAGGTAAGTCCGTGCTCCACCCGCAAATCCTTCAATTTTTCTTGAATAGTTAAGGTCGTATTCATGCCAAGCCTCCCCACCGCTCTATTTCTTTTATTATAACACAGCTTGTCCATAAGCGTGGAAATTGCTGTTTTTTCAGAGCCTTTTCCATCCTTTTGGATATACGGGAATGGTCATGTTTTTTCGCTAAAATGTACTTGTCACCAGACATTGCAGCTTGAAAAATACATGACCGTCCGAATGGGATATGTTCTCCGGCGAAGTACCGCCACGACATGAGCGTACCAAAGAGAACAAAACGCCTGGGTGAGAGTCCCGGGCAGGAACGGCATTCGGGAAAAACGGCGCTTAAAAAAACACAGGCAAAAATCAATCCATGTGAAATCAGCGAACAAACTGCAATTTTAGTATTGCCACCCACACCAAAGAGCGTTGCACCGCACAGCATACACAGTACATCGTTCCGTGTGGATATTCGCTGTTTGGCTTGATTTCACACGAACCAGCAAAACGGGAAAGCGTGTGCTGTGAACAGGGTATCACAAGCAAAATTCCAGTTTGAAATTGAGTTTTGCCAAACCAATGCTTTGCGGCAAATGGAGTTTATCACGGAATAGATTCTGTTTGCCGCAGAGCCAACAAAACAGGAGGACTTTTCTATGAGCAATCATGAGAATTACAGGAATGAGATCAAAGCCTACATTGTCCGGGCTGGCATGACCATGAGCAAGGTGGTGGAGGTTTTGGCTGACGAATACGGGTGGAGCAGTAGTGTCCCCAACTTGTCCGGGAAACTAAAGCGTGGTTCTTTACGCTATGGCGAGGCGGTGGAGTTGGCGGATGTGCTGGGGTACGACATTGTATGGCAGAAACGGAGGAAATAAAATCGAACAGAAAATTTATGGGTACATCCGTGTCTCCACCAGAGAGCAAAATGAAGATCGTCAGGTCATTGCCCTCCGGGAAGTGGGCGTACCTGAGAAAAATGTTTATATCGACAAACAATCCGGCAAGGATTTTGAGCGTCCGCAGTACAAAAAACTGCTGCGGAAAATGAAAAAAGACGATCTGCTCTATATCAAGAGCATCGACCGTCTGGGACGCAATTACGCAGAAATATTGGAGCAATGGCGCTTTCTCACCAAGGAAAAAGGCATTGACATTGTGGTGCTGGATATGCCGCTTCTGGATACACGGAGAGGCAAGGATTTGCTGGGAACCTTCCTCAGTGACATTGTGCTGCAAGTGCTGTCTTTTGTGGCAGAGAACGAGCGCACCAACATCCGGCAGCGGCAGGCTGAGGGTATTGCTGCGGCCAAAGCCAAGGGCATTCGTTTTGGGCGGCCACCCAAAACGCTGCCCGAGGATTTCCACTCCGTTTACCAGCGTTGGAAAATGGGGGAAATCACCGGGACGGCAGCGGCAAAGGAATGTGGGATGCCCCTTGCTACCTTTCGTTACCGAGCAGAGATTTACGAAAAAGCCAAGTTGTTGTAAAGAGGGTGTTTTTACAGGAATGTGTACTTTCCTGTAAATAGATACACCTTTCCATAATATTTTTATTATACCTCTTTTAATAGAAAAAGTCTATCAGTAAAATCCCTTTTTCGCTATTCGGCAAACAACTACAAGTTATCTAAATCTCCTACAAAAAAGTACACCTTCATGTAAAGGATTCTAATGGAGGGTACTAAAAGTGGGACATACCAATGAGACTTTAAGAAAGCCGAGAATTGTTTCTATCTTTTCCGGCTGTGGAGGTCTTGACTATGGCTTTCACATGGAAGGATATGAAACAATATGGGCTAACGATTTTGCAGAATGGGCGTGCAAATCCTTTGCTGCCAATTTCGGCAATGTTATTCACTATAAGGATATTACCAAGATAGATCCTTACACCGACGCTACCATTCCGGAATGTGACATTGTTCTGGGTGGTTTTCCGTGTCAGGACTTCTCTATCATCTGGAAGCAGCCCGGTCTGAACGGCACCCGTGGTGGCCTGTTCAGACATTTTGCAGAATTTGTTGACGCAAAGAAACCGAAAGTGTTTGTTGCTGAGAATGTTAAGGGTTTAATTACGGCCAATAACGGGAGAGCCATTGACACCATTATCAAAGACTTCGAAAGCATCGCTCCCGGCTATGTGGTAAAGCCCCATCTGTATAACTTTGCGGAATACGGCGTACCCCAGTTCAGAGAGCGTGTTCTCTTTGTCGGTGTCAGAATTGATACGGGATTTGACTTTGTTCATCCCAAGCCTTCTCACGGCCCGAACGGCACACTTCCCTATGTGACAGCAGGCGAAGCGCTGGAGGGCGTTGAAAAGGTTCCTACTAATAACGAGCATATCAACATCAAAGAAAAGACACGGAAGGTTCTTGAATTGATTCCCGAAGGCGGCAACTTCACGGATATTCCAAAAGATAATCCGCTGTATGTTAAGGGCATGATCAGCCATGTTTACCGCAGAATCAAACGGGATGAACCGGCTAAGACCATCATTGCTGCCGGTGGTGGTGGAACATGGGGCTACCACTATCCCGAACCCCGTCCGCTGACCAACAGAGAGCGTGCACGGTTGCAGTCTTTCCCTGACGATTTTATTTTTGAAGGCAGCGTCACGGAAGTACGCAGACAAATCGGCAACGCTGTTCCTCCCGTTGGTGTGCAGGCCGTTGCCAAACGCCTGCTTCCTCTATTCACCGGCGATTACCAACCTGTTGATTTGCTGCCTGAATACGAAAAGATGAAGGCCATGACGGTTAAGCAGCGTCTTGAGTATGTGACTTCTCAGATGTACTAAGGAGAGTTGACTATGGAATTTCTGTTTTCCAATTATCCTCCCATGAAAACCGGCTGTAAAACCTTTTCGGACACCTTTTACGGGTTGCTGCCTCAAACTTCAAAATTGGATATTGCTGTAGGCTATGTGTCTGCCGATTCTTTGATTGCGCTGAAAAAAACTATTGAACTAAACAGCAACATCCGCACACTAAACCTCGTTATTGGGATGCACTATTTCGACCATTTCACGAAAGTACAGTACGATGCGGCAATGCATCTGAACGATTTTTTATTGGATAATCAGATGGGTGGCGTCCAACTGGTCAATGCTTTCCGCTATCACGGGAAATTGTATTCTTACAGTAACGCTGCTGGTCCATTTGCGGGGATTGTGGGTTCAAATAACCTAAGTAGCATTATAGATAGTGGTATTCGTGTGTATGAGAGTTCTATTTTGCTGAATGATGCAGCATCCGCGAAGCAAATGAGTGATTTTATCTGCCAGCTTATGCAGACCTCTACAAAAAATATTGCGGAGTTGGAAATCGACACATTTAACAATGAAAATGCACTGCTGGATGGACATGAATTTGTTGAAAAGGTTGCGCCTCAAAATCTTGCAAAGGCAATAAATGCGAAAACCGATACTTCTTTTGAAATACCCATTAAGCCATATGAAGTATCACCGCAGAGCAACTTGAATGTGTTTTTCGGAAAAGGCAGGGAGTCAAAAAACGGTCTCGTCAAACCAAGGCATTGGTATGAAGTTGAACTGATTGTACCAAAGAATGTGACGAGTCAGCCGGGATATCCGCAGAGCCAAACTGATAATGCAGTTTTCACAGTTATTACAGATGACGGTTGGTCATTCAAGTGTAAGGTCAGCGGTGATTACAGCAAAAATTTCCGTTCAGAAGGTGATTTGAAAATTCTTGGAAAGTGGCTGAAAGGACGATTGGAGAACGCAGGGGTGCTGGCTGTCGGCGATCCAGTTACTGCGGATACGCTGAACCGCTATGGGCGCAATTCGTTTGCGCTTACAAAGACAACAATGCCGGGAATATGGTTCCTTGATTTTGGGGTGAAACAATGAGCTACTTACAATCTTATTTAGACAGAATCCGCAGCAAAGGGAATCCTGCTCTTGCGGATGCCATCAGCAAAACGGTTCAGGATGTTGTGCCACAGTATATTTCCAATTTTTCTTTTACCGACCATGTTGTAAGTTTGCTGGTGGGTGATGTGCAGAGTGGTAAGACGAGCCATATGTTCGGCATTATGTGCGCCGCAGCGGACGAAAGTTTTATGAACTTCGTTCTACTGACCACCGACAATATTCTGCTGCAGCAGCAGACCTACCAGCGTGCGTTGCGTGATTTGTGCGATTTTTGTGTCTGCGACGAAAATGATTACTTGAAGTTTGTCCAGAATAATTTACGCAAGCCTGCGGTAATCATTTTGAAGAAAAACACATCCGTGCTGAAGCAGTGGAAAAATAATTTCTCTTCAACCAATTTCTGCGCCGGTAATCCGCTGTTCATTGTAGATGATGAAGCTGATGCTGCCAGTCTGAACACTCAGGTGAATAGAAATAAGCAAAGTACCATTAACAAAAATTTGGAAGCCATCAAGAAAACAACTTCCAGCAGTATTTATATGCAAGTAACCGGTACACCGCAGTCTATTCTTCTGCAAACAGCCAAAAGCGGTTGGAAACCCTATTTTATCTATTATTTTAGGCCGGGCAAGGGTTATATGGGAGGGGATTTCTTTTTCCCACCGGAACCACCGAAACAGGTTGTTTTTACAGACAATGATGAAGCCGAAGAACTTTTGAATGACGATGAATTTCCTGAAAATGGACTGAAAACTGCATTGATCATGCATTTGATTTCCTCCGGTCATATTATGCTAAGTGGCGGAACGGTCTGTAATTTTCTAATTCATCCGAGCATGAAAACCGGTCAGCACTCTTGTTTTGCAAATAAAATTGGAAATTATTTAAATGAAATTTCTCATTTCTATGACGAGGCGGAAACGAGAGAAGCGTTTGAACGCGCCTATGCGGCCTTGAAAGAAACCAAAGCAGACCTCCTTCCGTTTGAACAGATTTATGGCTTTATAGCAGAACAACTTCAAAATGATAAAATTGCTATTCTAATGCTGAACTCCATCGTATCTTATGACGAAAACACAAAATATGAAACGGGTATCAATGTTATTGTCGGAGGCAACAGTTTAGGACGGGGAGTAACTTTCCCGCAGCTTCAAACAATTTACTACTGCCGTGTTGCAAAAAGTCCTCAGGCAGATACAATGTGGCAGCACGCAAGAATGTTCGGCTATGATCGTGATCCCGGCCTGCTCCGTGTATTCATGCCACCGAAACTGTTCAAGTTGTTCTCTGATATTAACAGAACCAACAACAGTATCATCAAGCAGATTGAAAACTCCAGCAACGGATGTGACATTAAGATTTTCTATCCCACTGGCCTGAAGCCCACCAGAAAAAATGTGCTGGACAAAAAAGCTGTTGGAATCTATTCAGGTGGAGTCAACTATTTCCCGTTTTATCCTGTGAATAAGGATGTTGCATCCATTGATATGTTGCTTCAGTCGTTTGGGGATGACTTGTATACTGTTAGTTTGAAACTAATTAAAAAGGTTATGGAGCAGCTTGATTCTGAAACAGCAGACGATTGGAACGCAAAAGCCTTTATTGGTTTTGTCAACACGCTGTTGGCTACCGACCCGGCAGCTCAAGGAAAGCTGATCGTCCGCAGAAACAGAGATATTGGTAAGGGAACCGGCACTTTGCTTTCTCCCACCGACCGTAATCTGGGCGATACCTATCCCGATGATCTGGTACTTACCATGTACAAAATTACAGGCAATAAGGCCAAGGGGTGGGATGGAACACAACTTTGGATTCCTAATATCAAATTGCCTGGTGACTGTGCATACTACACTGGGGAAACCATCTGAGTATAGATGGAGGTGATTTCCAATGGCTGATACCAAAACTCCCGCTGAACGCAGCGAAAATATGTCTCGAATCCGCAGCACCAACACCAAGCCGGAGGAAATCGTAAGGAAATATCTATTCAGCCACGGTTTCCGTTACCGCAAAAATGACAAACGCTATCCGGGAAAGCCCGATATTGTCCTGCCAAAATACCACACTATCATTTTTGTCAACGGCTGCTTCTGGCATATGCATGGTTGCTCCCGCTCCAGACTTCCTCGTTCCAATCAAGAATACTGGAAGCCCAAAATTGAACGAAACATCCAGCGGGATGCAGAAAATCAACAAAAACTGGAGGCTGACGGTTGGAAGGTGATTGTAGTCTGGGAATGTGAATTGAAAAAGTGTACAGCCGAAGAACGACTATCCCGATTATGCGATGAAATTCGAAAAAGCAATGATTATTAGGAATCTCGAAAAGCCCTTATGGACTAAGAGCGCACTTCTATACAGGGTAAACCCTGTATGCGTGCGCTCTGCGAGGCAGACAGCCCGGACGATGGAAGTCCGGGCTGTTTTGCGTCACTGCGTTCCGTACAAGGGACTGCATCCCTTGCGCCGCTTATGCGGCTATCCCTGCCCGCTTCGGATAGGAAATAATCTGTTTGCACAGACAGTTTCCCACCCAAAGCCTAAAACTCAACTCGCAAATTTTATCGCTTGTCCGAAAGACAGGCGGTATTTTTTTATCTGCAAGCAAAGGAGGAATCTACGATGCCAACAACCGAGAAGCTGAAACAGGAGATCGCAGTTGCAGAAAAGAAGCTGGCGCAGGAGCGCAGCAGGCTCCGGCGGCTGGAAAACCGAAAATCCTATTATGAGAAGGGAGACCGGCAGAAACGGGCGCACCGCCTCATTACCAGAGGGGCCGCTGTGGAGAGCATCGCACCGCTGGCAAAGGCTTTGGGCGAAACGGAGTTCTATGCTTTCACAGAAAAGGTTTTTACCTTGCCGGAAGTCAGGGCTTTGTTGATGGAGGCAGTCAATACACACAATCAGGAAAGCCAGAAAGGAAAGGGATAAGTATCTCATTATTTCACTTCCATGTTACCCAGATCAAACGCAGCGCAGGGCAATCCGCTGTTGCGTCCGCTGCTTACCGCTCCGGCGAAAAGCTGCACAGCGAGTATTACGGAGAGGACAGCGACTACACCCGGAAAGGCGGCGTACTTTGCTCTGAAATCCTGCTGCCGCCCCACGCTCCGCCTTCCTTCGCAGACCGGCAGACCCTGTGGAACGAGGTGGAAAAGGCAGAACGGGGCAAAAAAGCCCAGCTTGCATACAGTTTTGACATTGCCTTGCAGAACGAGTTTTCCATGCAGGAGAACATCGACCTTGCAAGGCAATTTTTATTGGAGCAATTTGTGAGCCGAGGTATGGTGGTTGATTTCTCCGTTCACACCCCCGACAAGGAGGACGACGGTATTGCCAACCCGCATTTTCATGTCATGTGTCCCATCCGTCCCCTGCTGCCCGATGGAAAATGGGGCAACAAGCAGCGGCGGGAATATCTCTCGGATGAAAACGGGGAGCGCATCCGGGATGAAGCAGGAAACTATGTGTTCAACGCTGTCCCCACCACGGACTGGGGCAAACCGGAAACGCTGGAACATTGGCGGGAACAGTGGGCGGCAATGTGCAATACTCAATTTTCAGAAAAAGGGCTGGAATGTCGCATCGACCACCGCAGCTATGAGCGTCAGGGCGTGGAGCAGCTGCCTACTGTCCATGAGGGGCCGGCGATCCGCCAGATGGAGGCCAGAGGTATCCGTACTGATAAGGGCGATTTCAACCGCTGGGTCAAGGCGACCAATGCGTTGATCGGCAAGCTGAAAAAGAGAATTACGGCGCTGCTTGACTGGCTGAAAGAAGCGCATGAGGAATTGAGCAAACCGCAAGCCCCCAATCTGGCGCAGATACTCAGCGAGTATTACACTAACCGCAGCACAGGCGCATGGAGCCGGAAAGCGAAGATCGGAAATCTCAAAGAGTTTAATGAGATTTGCAATTATCTCATGCAGAACAATTTGACAACGCCGAAACAGTTGCAGGAGCGTGTATCTGCACTAAGTGACCGTATTGACATTTTGAAGAGCTCCCTGTCTGGCAAATCTGACCGCATGAAGGAGTTAGACGAACTTCTCCGCATGGTGCAGTTTTACGCTGACGGAAAACCTGTTGCAGACAAGTTGGCAACCATCAAGTGGAAAGGCAAGCGTGAGCAATTCATGTCTGAAAATGAAAATGTGCTCCGCCTGTATCACATGGCAGAGCGCAAATTAAAGCCGTATTTTAAGGGCGGAAAATTGCCGGTCGCTGCATGGCGCAAGGAGCATGACCGTCTGGAACAGGAATACCAGGCGGGGCAGGCGGAACTTTCACCCATCTATGCAGAGGTGAAAAAGCTTTGGCAGATCAAATACAAGGTAGAACAGGTTGTTCGTACACAGGAAAATCCCGAGCAGAGCCGCAGAAAACAGCACCAGATCGACCATTAAGGAGGACTTCAAAAATGGAACTCAACTGGAAAGAGGACAATAACCTCGTAAGGAAACTTGCAAAAATACTTCTCGGAGATACGCTGCCCAATGGTGAGCCTGTAAGTTCGTTCATATTGCTTGATGATGCTTCACGGGCTGAATTGCAGCGGTGGGCAAATATGAGTGATGCGGAATTTGCAGCCGCACAACGCAGCGGCGATTCCGTCCGCATTGATGTGGATGATGTCATCAGGCAGCTGAAAGAAAAATATGCTCTTGACCCACAGTTACTTGATGATTTGCTGTCGGTTTTTGATGCAGACGATTTGAAACTTTTGCAAGAAATCAGTCAATGGAAAGATTCTGACCATGACGAACCAACGGAATATTTTTTCTCCAATCCTGATCCCTATTTCAAACCCGAACCGCTGCCGCCTGACCGTCCCAAACACAATTTCTGGTTTGACGAAACTGGACATATCCGTGTGAAAAATCCATCTGCTTTCTGGCTGCCGGAGTTCACTTTACAGCGTGAGATCGGCGGCACAATTTACACCATCATGGGCAGCTATGACGGGACAGAAACGCTGGACAGAAAGATGGAGCGCATTCTGACTGAAAAGTTTACAGAAAAGACGGAGGATGATGAATGACAAATACCGGGAATCTTGGTACAATAGAAGCAACCAATCCTGTACTGACAGTTGCCCCTTTGAAGGAGGATACAGAAATGTTACGGGCAACTGATAAAATCACCGCACTCTATTGCCGCCTCTCCCAAGAGGATGCCAACGAGGGCGACAGTAATTCGATCACCAATCAAAAGGACATCCTGCTCCGATACGCAAAAGAGCACCGTTTCCCGAATCCAACATTTTTTGTGGATGACGGTTACAGCGGCACGAACTATGACCGCCCCGGATTTCAGCAGATGCTGTCAGAAATCGAGGCGGGAAAAGTGGCTGTTGTGCTGTCGAAAGACCTGTCCCGGCTGGGGCGAAATTCTTCCCTGACGGGCTTGTATATCAACTTCACTTTTCCGAAATATGGTGTCCGCTATATTGCCATCAACGACCACTTTGACACCATTGACCCCAACAGCACCGACAACGATGTTGCAGGGATCAAAAACTGGTTCAATGAGTTTTTTGCCAAGGATACCAGCCGCAAAATCCGTGCGGTACAGAAGGCCAAGGGCGAGCAGGGCATCCCGCTGACAACCAATGTCCCCTTTGGTTACCGCAAAGACCCGGAGGATCGGACAAAATGGGTCGTGGACGAAGCAGCCGCTCTTGTGGTCAAGCGCATCTTCAAGCTGTGTATGGAAGGCCGGGGGCCGATGCAGATCGCCAAACTCTTGCAGGCGGAACAGGTGCTCAATCCTACTGCCTATAAGCGGAGAGAAGGCATTAACACCCCAAGCCCTGAAACCTCTGATCCGTACCACTGGAACCCTAATACCGTTGTTCATATTCTGGAACGGCGGGAATACACGGGCTGTACGGTTAACTTTAAGACCTACACCAACTCCATCTGGGACAAGAAGCAGCGGGAAACGCCCATTGAGAAGCAGGCGGTATTCTACAACACCCATCCGGCTATCATTGAGCAGGAAGTCTTTGACAAGGTGCAGGAGATCCGCAAGCAGCGCCACCGAAGGACAAAAACCGGAAAGAGCAGCCTGTTCTCCGGCATGGTTTACTGTGCTGACTGCGGGGCAAAAATGCGCTACTGCACCACCAACTACTTTGAGAAAAGGCAAGACCATTTTATATGCGCCAGCTACCGCAGCAACACGGGAACCTGTTCAGCCCATTTCATCCGGGCGGTTGTACTGGAAGAATTGGTCTGGATGCACATGAAAACGGTTATCTCCTATGTAACCCGGCACGAAGCCCATTTTCGGGCAGTTATGGAGCATAGACTCCGGCTGTCCAGCGAAGAAGCCGTCCGGGGATATAAGAAGCGTCTGGCACAGGCAGAACGCCGTCTTGGGGAACTTGACCGGCTGTTCATCCGTATCTATGAGGATAATGTGGCCGGGAAACTCTCTGATGAACGGTTTACGCTGATGAGCAAGACCTATGAGGACGAGCAGGCGCAGCTTAAAGTGAAAATCCAAACCTTGCAGCAGGAAATCGAAGTACAGGAACGACAGATTGAAAATTTGGAGCAGTTCATCCAGCGGGTACACAAATACGAGGATTTGCTGGAAATGACCCCTTACGCCTTGCGGGAGCTTGTCAAAGGCATCTACATCGAAGCGCCTGACAAGAGCAGCGGGAAGCGCAGACAGGGCATCCGCATCTCCTATGACCTTGTGGGCTTTATCCCCGTGGACGAACTGATGAAATAGGAACGGCATGACCGAAGCCATGCCGTTCCTGCAAAAAGCAATATTACTTTCTTATGACCCCCGCCCTTTGGCCCGGGGAACTTTTTAAAATATGGGGAGATTACTGAACCTGATCAAAAGTAATAACCAGCTTCAGGCTGCCATCAGAGACAGTGGCCGACGTGGCACTGCCATTATTAACAGTCAGGCTGCTATAGTCGCCGGACTCGCCAAAAGCAAATCCATCCTTAGCAGTAAGTGTTACGGTGGCACGATAGAACTTCTGCTCAAAGGTTCCGGTTGCACTGGCCCAGCCGGAACTTCCGTCATCACTCTTTTCCCAAGTAGGAGTACCAATCTCGACCTTGCTGCTAGAAGCGCTGTCCGTCAGAGCAGCATCGGCAATGGTGGCACCGTTCGTCGGAGCGGTAATGGAAAGGTTCATATCAGCCGCGCCAATCTTGACGCTCACAGTGCACTCGGCGCTCTTCGTCTGGGCAGTCTTGTCGCCATTCACATCGTCCTTGGTGTTGGTGGCGATAACATAGTACTTCCCAGCCTCAGTGGGGGTGTAGGACTCGCCAGTCTCACCGGAGAGGGGCATGCCGTCCTTATACCACTGGTAGGACACAGTGCCCTTATCGGTCACGCTGGCCTTGACTGTCAGCTCGTCACCGATATAGCCGGTGGACTTCAGATCAGTGTCAAACGTGGGCTTCGCGGCATCCACCTTGGTGCCAACGTTGCAGGTGGCGCTCTTGGTGGTAGCGGTCAGGCTGTTGCGGGTATTGGTGACGACCACGTAGTACTCACCGGCGTCGTTGGCCGTATAGGTGGCGCTGTTGGAGCCAACCACGGAATCGCTGCCGCCGGAAACCTTGTGCCACTCGTAGGACAGGGCGCCCTTGTCGGGGGCGTTAGCCACGACCTTCAGCTCCGTGCCGGTGACGGCAGTGGTGGTCAGGTCGGTGGTGATCACAGGGGCCTTGGGGTTGGCAAAGGCGATCTTGTAGTAGACCATGCCCTTGTTGGTGTCGACGCCGACATACATAGCGCTGGTCACAACGGGATAGGGGTTAGTGGCAACCAGCTTGTAGGTGCCGAACACCTCTTCGTAGACGCCCTTCACATTGCCCTGCAGGGCGTTGACCAGAACGTCGGCGGTCAGTTTGTTCTGGGCGGTGGTGACACTGCCGGAGGTGCTGGCAGCCATGTCGTTGGTCAGGGTGATGGTCTGGTTGCTGATGTCGCTGATCATGGTCTCGTTGCTGGTGGAGATCACACCGTCGGACAGGGAGCCGGTACCGTGATCCGGCACCTCAGTGCCGTCCAGGACGCTCTTGATGTACGCGGCGCGGACCGTGTTCTCGTCGGCATCCAGAACCAGGACGGTCTCCTTCGCAACGCCGGTGGAGAAAGCGCCGGCGGGAGCGTTGGTGCCAGCGGACACGTCCTCCACGTTCCAGATATTCTTGTCGTAGGAGTAGCTGTCAACCAGCTTGGTGAGCTTCTTGTCGCTGTAGACAGCCACGGTGCCGTCGTTGAGCTTCACGGCATAGCCGGTCAGAACGTGGGTGCCGCTGCTGCCGGGGGCAGTCAGATCCGCCACGCCCTCGCCGTTCACGGTGTAGGCATAGGCAGTCTCAAAGTCGCTGTTGCCCTTGAACAGGGAGTCGTAGTCGGATTTGGTGAGCTTCAGGGTGGAGGCGGTGCCGTCCATCAGAAGCACGTTCAGGGTCACATAGCCGGAGGAGCTGCTGGTGCGGCCCAGGACATAGGCGTAGTCCTTCTCGGCGGCCACGCCCTCAGCGTCGAACAGAACCACGTCGGTCAGATTGGCCTTGGTGGTCTGGGCCACAAAAGCGGTGCCCTTGTCTACGTTAGACATCTTGTCGTAGCCGATGGCCACGCCGTACTTGTCCTCGCCGTTCACGGTCGTGAAGTAGAAGGCCACGGTGTTCTTGTCCACGGCCACCTGCTTATTGGTGTCGTACTTGATGCGGGCAGCGCCGGTATCATAGTCGGCGGCGAGGGTGTTGTCCACGTCGGCGGGGCTGTAGCGGTCGGTGCCGGTCGCGTTGGTGCCCACGATGGACTTGATGGTCAGAACATCCTTGTCGTTGAGGCTGTACTCAATGACATAGCCGGCAGCGAAACCGGACTGGTGCTGCGCGCTGGAGTACTTAGCGGCATCGCCGGAGGGCAGCGTGCCATCAGGCTTGGTGGTGGTGTTGTCCTGAACGGAGGAGCCCAGGAAGCCCTTCAGCTCCTCAATGCCGTTGTCCTTCTGCTGAGAGGAGGTCAGCTTGGGGAAGAGCTGCTCGCCCACGTTCTGCGCGGAGGCGTCGAAGTTCAGGGTGTAAAGCTTCTCGGTGCCATCGGCCAGCAGAGCCTTCACTTCGCCGGTGGGGTTGGAGTTGGTGCGGCCCGGATCGTAGCCGGAATCCAGGATCAGGGCATAGTCGCCCACGCCCTTGGAGGAGGGACGGTAAGCGATCACGTTGTCATTGGAGTCGAGGATGAAGTCGTAGTCGATGTCAAAGTCCACGCCGTCCTTGGTGCCGCAGTCCAGCACGTTGAACTCGTAGGTGTTGTCGGCCGCATCCGCCGCAAACAGGATGTAAGAGGGGTGGTACTCGGTGCCGCCCACGGTGATGGTCTGCTCCTTGGTCTTGCTGGAGGAGTAGGACTCCATCTGGCCGGTCACAACGTTGGGGGTGGAGACATGGTACTTGCCGCCGTAAGAGGCAACCAGAACCAGATCGCCCTCAGACAGGTTGGCGTCGGTCACGATGTTCTCGTTGTCGATGGCCTTGTTCTTGTTGAAGGCGTTCAGAGTGGTGGTCTCCTTGGAGTCGCTCTTGGCGATGACCTGGGTCAGAGTCTCCTGCAGGTACAGGACGTACTCAACAATACCGTCGCCGTCGTTGTCGATGGCGGTCATCTCCACGCCGTAGGCATTGGTCTTGCCGTTGACGTTGGTGAAGCGGCCGGTCTTGGCGTCAAAGCCCAGCGCCTCAGTGGCGTCGGCCTCACTGTCCATCACACCGTAGTTGACATAGTAGGCGGTGTCCTTGTCGGTGGACAGGCCGGTGCCCTTCAGGAAGTCCTTCATGGTGTCCTGCGTGTCAGCGGTGGTCTTGACCACGTTGCTGGCATCATCGAGGTACACGCCCAGCACGGTGGAGTTGGAGAGAACGGTGGTCTTCTTGGCGTACATGGTCACGGTCTTGCCCAGCATGTCGGCAGTGGTGGACACGTTGAACACGACCTGGCCCTTCACCTCTTCGTACTCGCCGGTGGTGGTGTTGGAGGTAGTGGAGGCGTAGACCTTCACGTTCTCCATGGTGGTCTTGCCCTTGGCGGAGGCAAAGTCGCTGTCGGTGTTGTTCAGCGCGGCCTCCTCGTTGGAGACAACCACGCCCTCAATCTTGTAAACACCGTACTTGGCGCTCAGCAGGGTGCGGTGGTCGGTGAAAGCGATGGCATAGCCGTTCTCGTACTTCTGAATCATCTCGATGTCCAGAGCGTTGTAGATCAGCAGCGCCGCGTTGTCGCGGGTCAGAGGATCAGAGGTAGCTACACTCAGGTTGTCAAAGATGCCCAGGGTAGAGGCCAGAGAGGCGGTCTTGATGGCCCAGTCGGCACCGGTCAGGCCCTCGAGCTGCGCGTCGTAGCCGGCGGCCACCAGCAGCATCTTGGCGGCCTCGTTGCCGGTAACGGTAGCGGCGGGGTCAAACTTGCCGTTGCCGCGGCCGGCGATGATGCCCAGGCTGTAGCAGTAGTTGATGTAGCTCTCAGCCCAGTGGCCCTTCACGTCGGTCAGGCCGGTGTTCATCCCGACATACAGGCCGTCCACATCGGCGCCCTGATTCAGGACGGTGGCGATCATCTTCGCCATCTCGGCACGGGTCACATTGCCCGCGGGGTCAAAGAAAGACCCATCTTCCTTGCCGTTGATCACACCCAGAATGGTGAGCATGGAAACGGCATCCTTGTTGACGATCTCATCCTTGTCGGAGAAGTCGTCAAAGCCCGCAGCGCTGGCGGAGACAACCATCATGCCGATGAGCATGATCGCCGCCAGAGCCAGGCTGAGA
>OWJJ01001153.1_pt1 | contig 16165 bp, 12 predicted proteins | sample 1732811 | NCBI WGS metagenome assembly OWJJ01 (sample SAMN05065756, study PRJEB22554) | human gut metagenome | biome: ENVO:2100002; feature: ENVO:00000062; material: ENVO:00002003 | host: Homo sapiens | place: USA
TACGAGATTACTACGCGTCTCGTGGGCTCGGAGATGTGTATAAGAGACAGGTTACCAGAGTGGCCAAATGGGGCTGACTGTAACTCAGCTGGCGTAGCCTTCGGTGGTTCGAATCCATCACTGCCCACAGATTTTAAATTGCGACTGTTTCTGACAGTCGTTGATTAAAAAAAGCTTTTATCGTCAGAAGTTTGATTTTGTAAGGTAAAAACTTTTTTAATCAGTAAGAAAGACAATGTCTTTCGTAATTTAAGGTTTGTTTATGCCTCTCCCTTCGGATCGGCGGGCATAGCGAGTCCATCCAGTGTGTGAGGGAAATATTTTGCGGAAATAGCTCAGTCGATAGAGCACTAGCCTTCCAAGCTGGGGGTCGCGGGTTTGAGTCCCGTTTTCCGCTCTCTGAATGAGGTAGTTACGAAAGTAGCTACCTTTTTTCTTTTTGTGGTTTTTGACGGTCGAGTTTAAACCGAGGTTTAAACCAACTTTAGCCATGAACGCCTCTATTTCAGTGGTTTGTTACAAATCAAAAACACTTTCAAACGGAGAATACCCATTAATGTTCCGAATATCCAAAGACGACCTTTGTAAAAAATGAAAAAGGATTATAAACCGTAATCTGTTAAAAAAAATCATAGAGACGGCTGTAGGGTGTTTCTTGAAATACGGGTATGTAGCGTGGAGTACTCCTTTCGTCATCGTCTCCACAGCTTTCAGCAACCTTGTCCGTGCCAAAGGGAAATCGACAGAGGCACTGAACGGAATACTGATAGGTACCATACAGAATATCGTACTCAATCGCTTGTTTATCCTATGGCTCGGCTACAGGATTGCCGGTGCGGCATGGGCTACGGCCATCGGTTATACGGCAGCAACGCATATTATGTTATCTTGCTGACGGGTAAAGACTCCCACCTGACCATATCCATAGCCTGTTTCAATATGAGAAAAGAAACAGTGGGACCGTCTCAGGCAGTCATACGTCTGTCATGCTTCGCAGGATTGGGTATGGGCGTGATACTGACCTTGCTTTGCGGAGTATTTTCCGAAGAACTGATCAGTTGTGTCATTGATTCGGAAGGAATTCGGGAATATGGTACACCGCTCGTCCGGACGTTGCTGCTGTCGGGACCAGTGATGGGTATCCTGTTTATTTATATCAATACCTTGCAGGCGATCGGGGCGGAAGCGGCACAACCTGTAGCAGAATTCTTTCCCTCCTTCTGGCTGTTTGGCTGTTTTGGCGGACTGAAAAGAGAATGGGGAAAGCCCCCTCTTTTGTTTAACTTAAGATCTTTATCGGACATTACTTGTCATTATCTCATAGCGGTTTGGAAAGGGATAAGCTTCAGGGGTTCCGGCATTAACCTGAATGGCTGTTCAGCACTGTACCCTCAATGATCTGACATAAACGGACATACCGTCCTTCTTAGATCTCCGGTCAATCCTACCTGAAACGATTCGTCAAACACCATGAAAATAATTTCCCGGCAGAATACCGGAATAAATTTATCCGCAACCAGCGAAAAAATCAAGACATATAAGAAATCACCGGGGAGCGCAAAGCTCCATGCCATAAAAAAAATCCTCAAAAACAATTCCCCTATTTTTAGTATGAACCGGATACCTTCACATTCATTTCATCTCTTGTACTGGCGGACTTAATATCGACATGCATCTCGATATCTTTTATATTAACGGGCAATTCCAGAAATGAATACCCCGGATGACAGTGATAAGCAAACAGCCAGCGATTACCTTCAAAATCAGTTTCGTATAAAGACCGGTCTTCATATACCAAGTATTTAGATCGATTAAAATAATTCGATTCTTGCCCTCGAGGTATATCTATTTTCAAGAAAACCGACATGACTTAGGTAAGCTTCATCCGTCAACTGTTTGGCATGTACAGGACATTGTTTTACACAAGCATTACACTTGATACAAATACCGGAAACCTCAGAAGGATGATCCTGCCGGATAGCCCCCATAGGACAAACTTTTGCACAACGTCTGCAATCGATGCACGCATCGGTCGTAACAGGTTTTGCTTTCAGGAAATTCACCACCTCTTCATCCCTTCCTTTGGGTTTATAATATCCACCGTAATCAGGAGCCCCTTGTCCCGGAATCTTTATTCCGGTAAATTCTCCTGGTTGCAATATTCTTCTCACGATCTCTGCCGAAAACTGTTCTGCCTTTTCCAGATCTTCCCGGTCGGGACGCCCGGTAGCCAACCGGGTCGTGAAAGAATGCTGACCGACAAAAGCCGCAGCAGCTATCGGATGAAACCCTCTATATCTTAAAATATCATACAGTTCGACGAGCGCATTCCCATAGGACCGATTCCCATAAACCACAACAGGTACCGCCCAGGCCCCATTACTCTGCCAGGTAGTCAAGTAGTTCAATAACAGATTCGGTAAACGGCCGGCGTAAACAGGCAAACCGACAATAGCCAACTCCGATTCCCGAATATCAGGCACTTTCTTCCGCCCCGACGGCAATGTAAAGTCTTTCACTTCCGTCACGACTTCCGGTAATAACGTAGTGATACATTTTACCAAATGGGTAATCACTGTTTTAGTTGTGCCTGTCGGACTAAAATAGACCGCATGTACTTTCTCTATTTTCATAAAGTATCGGATAAATAGTCTGTCAAAATCTTTCCCACCCGATCAATCCCGAACAAAGCTGCAATTTTATTCCGGTAAAACCAATAAATCATGTTTATTAATTTTGAATAATTTGCATATATCATCTAATTCCCCAATCTGCTTATCGCTATTATTCGTACCGATCAACTCCGGCACGATATTCCCTTCGACAGGGGCGCATTTGGATTTTTCACAGAAACAGGAAGTCGGGCAAAAGAGATAATCCATCTTGTTTTCATCATTGAAATAATCGGTTTGACATGTTTTCCGTTCAGAACAGGTTTTACTTCATTGCCTGTACAAGGATAAAAGCCCGATTTTAAAGAAATTCTAAAGGTTTTTCCCAAAATAACCGTTCAGCACAAAGTATTGCCTCCGTCCCTGTGGACTAACAAACATTCACAAAATATCATTTCCCTTATAAAATGATTTATATATCTTTGCCATCACATAAAAATTGCGTGGAGTTGCCGGATCGTTGTCTCGTCCGGCAATGAAAAGGGAATCAGGTGTAAATCCTGAACAGATCCACTGCTGTAAGTTTCATAACACTTTTCGGACGTGCTTTATCCACTGTTCCTCGTTTGGAATGGGAAGGAAACCGAAAAGGAAACAAGTCAGAAGACCTGCCACGTGATTCATTTGTTTAACGTTCAAAGGGAAGAAGAACATAAACGTCAGTAAATCATGCTATTCAAAAAAATTCTCTGTTTTTTCATATTTGCCGTAATAGCAGGGCTATTCACAGCCTGTGATTCCGCAGGAACGGATTATCCCTACGGGCCGGTAAGCCAAGGTAATATCGAAGCCCTTGTTCTCAATGAAGGGGGAATCAATCAGAATATGGGCGGTATCTCCGTTTTAAACAAAGACGGATCAGTCATTCCGGATATTTTCCGGGAAGTGAATCACCGACCGCTGGGTGATGTGGCCCAATCCATCACCAAGATCAACGGTAAATATTTTGTGACTTTGGATAACTCCAAAAAAATCGAGGTTATAGATCCCGAAACGTTCGGTTCCGTCGGTACAATCCTCTATACCCAAGCGGGATTTCCACGCCAGATCGTAGCCATTTCCCCGACAGAAGCTATCGTATCCGATCTGGAGAGACAACTGGTGCGTATCCGGACTGTGGAACCTTATGGCGAACCTCTGGAATATATCTCCATACCGCGATCGGTCGAATATCTGGTAACGGTAGATAATAAAATCTTCGGAATGACTACCGGCGGAATATATGTCTTCGATACCGACAATATCAGCAAAAAAGCTGTCCGGGTCATCCCGGAAGTAAAAAACGACGAAAATACCAAAACCTGCCGGATGCTGGTCGATAAATACCAAAGAGTATGGGCCTTGATGAACATCCGGGAGGGGAATCGAGTCTGCGGAATAGAATTGGTTTGTATCGACCCCCACCAAGAAAAAGTCGAGGTCTCTTATACCCTTCCCATCAGTGAAAAGGCAAATCCACAAGCAGGAGACGTAATCGGTACAATCACCTATAATCGCACGGATATCGATCCTACACTGAACTGGATTTATTTCAACGTCAAAACCTGTAAAAGTAACACGGCAGCAGGGATTACCTCTGTCCAAAGTGTTTACCGGATGAATATCGGCACAGGAGAATTCGAACACTACCTCGATCTTCCCGGAATCGATATGATGTATGGGTTTTCAGTCAGTCCGCAAGGAGAGGTCTATCTATGTGACTGTCTGGATTACAGTGCACAACGCGGTTATATCCGGAATTACAAAAAAGACGGTTCTATCCGGAATTTTCGAGTCGGTATCTATCCTAGCCAAGTGTATTTCCCCTAATTAGCCTAGCGATATGAACCTATACAAGAGTCTGATCTTCATTTTATACCTCGGCATATTCCTTGGGTCGGGATTCCGTACTCCTGCCCAATCCCGGGATTCGATCACCCTATACGGCACATTAGACACCGTGCAGGTCATCCGCCAACGTATACAACACGCCAACGAGGCAAACGCAGGAGCCCGGGTAACCCATATTTCTCCAGCCATTTTACAAGCCAACAAAACCCGCTCGCTGGCCGAACTCCTGACCGACCATACCTCTATTTACATCAAGAGTCTGGGAACAGGAGCATTATCGACAGCTTCTTTCCGTGGAACCAGCGCTTCCCAAACACGGGTAAACTGGAACGGGATCAATATCACACCTCCTTTATCGGGTACTTTCGATTTTTCACAGATCCCGGTCTTTTTTACAGATAACATCAACCTGTACTATGGCAGCAGCCATGTAAAAAACGGTACCGGAGCTATCGGAGGTAGTGTGAATTTATTCACAGACACCGATTGGAACCGAGGCGTAAATGGACGGGTACTGGCAGAGTATGGATCGTACAACACATATACCGTCGGTGGACAGGCGAATATAAGCGGTAATAAATCGGCCTCAAAGACACGGTTATATTATCAGCATTCCGACAACGACTATACCTATCTGAATAAAGTGCTGACCAATACTCCTTTCCGTGAAAAAAGGCAGGATGCCGCTTACTCTCAATTCGGAATTATGCAGGAAGGCTATTTCAGAGTATCTCCCTACACCCGCCTGACAGCTGTCGCCTGGTATCAGAAAAATCACCGTAACCTCCCCCAACCGCTCGGTGTAGTCAACCGCTCCCAGGAGGATCAGGAGGAAAATAATTTCCGGGGATATGCCGGACTGGATTTCAGCCGGGGTATCCATGAATTACATGTAAAGGCTGCCTGGCTGTATTTCTGCCAAACTTACGATATCCGGTATGACGGAGGTTTATTCGATCCCAAGGGAAACAAAAACCGCTCTAACACGGCACAGGTCGTGGCCGATTATACGTACTCCCCGACCGATAAGCTTATTCTCAACACGACGTTAACCTATTCTCACGACCTGATCCGGGTGAGTAGCTACATAGACATCGACTCATCGAAATATACGCTCGACGGTATCGATTTTGATATTCCTCAGGTGGAATCCCCTTTCAGCCACCACCGTAACATACTCTCCTGGCAAACTTCCGCTTTGTGGACGCCTATCCGGTGGATGATGATCAACGGACAATATATGTTCGAACATAACGACAATCGGAATGTATCCACCTGGTCGGCAGGAATAGTATTCAATCTATTGAAAAAAGAATTAAAATTGAAAGGAAGTACTGCTTATAATTATCGTTTCCCCAGTATGAACGACCTATATTGGCGCCCCGGCGGTAATCCGGATGTAAAGCCGGAAGAGGGGTATTCTTACGATGCTTCTATTTCTTACCGGAAGAGTATAAACAAACATCTCTTATTCGATGCCGAAGTTTCCGGTTATCTAATGAACATCGACAACTGGATCCTTTGGCTCCCCAAAGACGGAAACCAATGGGTGTGGACTCCGCAAAACAAACGAAACGTACGTTCCTATGGCGTGGAACTTTATGGAAAAACCACTTTCCACTACGGGGAACTCGTATCTTCTCTTTCGGGTAATTACAGCTGGTCACAATCCCGGACCCGCAAGAAACAACACGTAGACGACAACGCCTATATGCGGCAAATTCCATATGTACCGCGATTCAAGTGGAATCTGCGCTGGAATATCGATTATAAAGATGCTTTTTTCGTCTGGCAGATGACCTACACCGGCCGGCGTTTCATTACTACCGACGAATCATATGCCACGGATCCCTATTCCGTACATAACCTCTTGCTCGGTTACCGCTACTCCTTCCGGAATGGGACAAGCCTAACCCCTCAGATGCGGATAGATAACCTGTTCGATACCTACTATGAGTCGACCCAATATTATCCCATGCCTTTGCGTAATTGCTTGTTCTCGCTTTTATTCGAATTTTAATTGAATCATATAAATCCTTTAAATAAATAGAAACCATGAAAAAAATTAATTTTACGCTTTTAGTTTGCCTCCTGTTAGCAGGAATATTCGCATCATGTGACGATGACGACAAATATCCGGTTCCTCCCGAAGTATCTATCGAGAGTGTAAACGGAGTGTTCGCAATGCCTCAGGAAGACTCTATCGTACTGAAAGCGAAAGTAGAAAGTCCGCTGCCAACCACACTGAGCTGGTCCGTCAAAGGAAATGAAGTCTCTAAGGATACAGTATTTACTTTCAAAATGAACGAATTGGGGACCTACGATGTTAAATTAACCGCGACCAATGCCGATGGAGTGACTTCTGCCACAACATCCATCGAAGTGTACGGTAAATACAAATACGGTACTTTTGTTTTAAATGAAGGTTACCAGGCCGATCCTTCTACATTGATATTCATCAGCCCGAAAGGTATTCTCACGGACAGTGCCTATTACAAGGCAAACGGCAGCATGCTGAGCCTTCTTTCCCAAGACTTATTTATCGCCAACAACAAACTGTATATCATTTCACAAAAAAGCGGAGACGACGGTTATCTTATCGTTGCCAATGCAGAAACCCTGAAAAAAGAAGCCGGCTATAAGACCGAACTGGAAGATAAAGTAAGCAGTCCGACTCATGTTGCCGTACTGGGAGACGACGATATCTATCTGCGCGACAACGAAGGAATTAAGGTATTCCACCCATCCAGCGGCGAACTCTTTCTCATCGAGGGAGCTGAAAGGGCTAATAAGAATACCATGGCTGTAACGGAAGGGAAAATATTCGCTGCAGCAGGAAATAACGTCCTTGTGATCGAAAAAGGAAAAAACAAAATCTCCAAATCGATAGAATTCAATGATCCGGTCAGAGGAGTCGTCAAATCGCCGGACGGTAACTTGTGGGTATCCACTTCGGCCGGGGAAATCTCTAAGGTCGATGCCCAAAATTATACTATTATCAAAACCAATACTTTACCGGGAGATGCCATTAGCACTCAGTCGGCCTCATACACTTCTACTCCGTGTATTACAGCACAAGGAGATACTTTGTACATGAACGGCACAGGTACCAAAATCTATCGTCACATTTTTAGTAAAAACCAGACGGATCTGATGGTCGATGCGGCAAACATCGTGACAACAACTAGTGTTTACAATACCATAGCCGTCAATCCGGTTACAGGCGAAGTCTATCTGAATACAATCAAAGGGTGGGGTAACGACCGTCTGATCAACCACATCAGTGTATTCGATTTCAGCGAAACCGAACCGAAATTGAGCGCCAATTATAAGAATCATACCAATTATCCAGCCGGAACATTCTTTACTTATAATTTTCAATAAAAGAATTTTGTAAATGAAAAAATACTATTCTTTATTTCTATTCTGGAGTCTGCTTACAGGTCTATCGACCTCCTGTAGTGACGACAACAAAAAAGATCCGTATCTTCCTACTCCGCCTCAGGTTTCTATCGGAAATCCGAGTGGGCAAACCACCTGTTTACCGGGTGAAACGATCGAGTTAAAAGCGATTCTGAACAATCCGTTACAGACCACTTTCCAGTGGCAACTGAACAAAAAAACGGTTTCCACAGACTCAATCTATCGTTTCACCTCTCAGGACCCCGGTAGTTTTGAAATTATCCTGACCGCAACCAATCAGGACGGCAAGGATTCCGACACCTTATTTCTGAAGGTCAACGGTAATCGGTTCGCGATCTCCGATCTGAAAAATTGGACCGGTAACGGAGAAAACACCTCGGTCTTTGCCATTCAATGGGTTACAGGGGAGCATCTGCAAGAACCGGCAGACCAGGAAGTTTTTTTCATTGCCTGGGGATATCGTTGGAATAAAACGGAAACTTTTACAGGAATCGATATGCTCAAAGCTATTGCCAAGAACGATCCCCGCCTTTATGTCGCCTTATCAGGAAATTATATCAAAGGATTCGGTTATGACGGTAATAACGACGGTAAAATCGAACTGAAAAGTTCTACTTTACATCTGACACAAGCTGATTTTACAAACGGGCTCTACGAACTCTCCGAATACGATTCTGACGAATTGAAACCGTTAGATGCAGCCGATTATTGGATGGGATCGAACGATGCCTATACCACCTACTGGCTCGGTTCGGGCAATCAGGTGCCGACAGCTGCCGACTTTGAATATTCTCAGACATTTGTCGACAATCGCCAACTTGAAAATCTCTCCTGGGATGTATGGACACTTTCTCCCATCGATTACACGTCCATGGTCAATGTATCCCCCATCCCCCGATTGATCAAAGCTGCAGAAGCAAATAAATAAAAAGTTAAAACGGTGCCAACAGGTAAAAACTGATGCGCACCGTTTTCTTTTTATTCAAAAACCTTCCCGGTCATTTTTTCAATAATCCGGTCAAGTCCTCGAAAGAAGTCAGTATAGTAGACATTCCATTTTTTTCCCAACTCATTTCATGCGGGGAAGTAACCGTCAATACGGGTAAATTTTTTCTATCGGCATTTCCGGGCAGACCGGAATAGCCAAAACGATTCAGAGCATTGACACACCAATGCCAAAGGCAGGGATCGTCCGTCCTGACGACGACTTCCTGATAATCCTGTACGATGGGGAAATAGCCCCCACGTCCCCGGTCAAAACATATTTTCCGGTGATCGAACAAACAGTCCAGTCCATCGTTAAAGACTATATCCTCCGTAACGCCACACTGCAATCCTTTTCCGGGCGCGAGCAACCACAGCCGGTCGGCCTGGATCAGTGCCTGGTCGATATCGTGGGTAGACAGCAGAATGGTCTTATGTTGTTCGCGGGCAATGGTATGCAATAAAGTCATGATCTCGATACGGCTTACCACATCCAGGAAAGCTGTGGGTTCATCGAGCAAAATCAACGGACATTCCTGCACCAATGCTTTGGCGATCATCACTTTCTGCCGTTCCCCGTCCGACAATTCGGCCACGTAATTTGCAGCTTTATGGGATATTCCCACTGCCGTAAGAGCCTCTTCGACGAGCTTATGATCTTCCCGGTTCAAACGGCCCCAGAATCCGGTATGGGGCTGACGCCCCAAGCTTACCAGTTCATATACGGTCAATCCGCCGGCCTGTGTCTTATCGGTCAGTACGACGCCGATCTTGCGCGATTTTTCCCGTTCGGAATAATCCCTCAGCGGACGTCCTTCAAGCCATAATTCACCTTCCAAAGGCAATTGAAAAGCCGAAAGAGTACGCAACAGAGTAGATTTGCCTGCCCCGTTAGGACCTAACAGACAAGTCAACTCTCCCGCCCACAAATCGAAAGACAGATCCCGGTGTACCACTGTAGAACCGTTCTTACCATGAGAGTAGCCGATAGCCAATTGACGGGCTGCAATTACAGGTAAAGTCTCCATAGTCAATTGAAATATTGAATTTTACGCTGTTTGACCAGAATATAGATAATGACGGGAGCACCCAAAACGGGAGTGATGGCGTTCAATGGCAAAATCCCCGTTTCGCCGGGTAATACACTGATCAGATTACACAACAGGGCTACCGCCCCTCCCAGCAATAAGGTCACAGGCATCAGGGAATTGTGGTTCGAAGTACCCAGCATCAAGCGGGCAATATGCGGCACGGCCAATCCGATAAAAGCGATAGGCCCGCAAAAGGCGGTTGTTATTGCCGTCAGCATACCGGTCGCAATCAATAACAGATTGCGGGTAAGCCGCACATTCACACCCAGATTTTCAGCATACCGGTTTCCCAACAATAAGGCATTCAAAGGTTTGATCAACATGACCGATAAAACCAAACCGGCGGTAATCGAAACGATAAATACAGGCAATTGCCCGGAAGACACTCCGCTGAAATTTCCCAATCCCCAGATCATATAAGAATGTACTCCTTCGGCCGTAGAGAAAAAATTCAATAATGAAATCACCGAGGAGGTGATGTATCCGATCATGATCCCAATAATAAGTAGCATCAAATTATTCTTTGTAAAAGCAGAAAAGAACAGCAAGATTCCCATGACGATCATAGCCCCGGCAAAAGCTCCGGCCAATACCGCCAGAAAACCGGATATACTGAAAACCCCGGCAGTAATACTTCCTCCACCGAGCAACATCACCAAGGCCACGCCCAGGCTGGCCCCGGTATTGATCCCCAATATCGAAGGTCCTGCCAGCGGATTACTGAAAACGGTTTGCAACATCAACCCCGAGACAGCCAAGGCTGCTCCACACAGCAAAGCAGTTATCCCTTGCGGAATACGCGATTCCAGCAAAATGAACCGCCAGCTCTCCCGTTCTACGGCATGTCCGCACAAAATATCCCATACTGCGCCTGCAGGAATACGTACCGAGCCTACCCATAAGTTCGCCGCGAACAACAGAAGGATCGATACGATCAAACCGATACTATATTTCCATCCGGATGGTAAAGATTTCATTTTTCCAATCTTTTAAAATAACGGCACTCTCCTGCCGGTAACACTCCCGGGTGAAAAATCCGGATCAGATCTTCCAACAGCCGTTCGGGATGAAAAGGGGTCTCTGTATAAAAAGGTACCTGTCCCGAATTACATCCATACACCTGCCCGGTTTGAAAGGCCCGGAAACCGGCATATGAAGCGTAGTCGGACTTTAATTCGGTCAGGGTTTTATCTTGTTGCCGGTTGTATTTGAATAACCAGAAATCGGCATCCTGCCCTCGGTCAAATACCGTTTCAAAAGACAAAGGAATCGAACCGCTATGTTCGTCCTCCGCCCACATATAAGTAGCCCCGGCATCCTGATACAACCGTCCGGTCGTGCTTTTTCCTCCGGGTACATACCAGGCGGAACCGCTTTTCAATTCAGATATCACCGTCGGCCGCTGATTTACAGACTTGACCAAATCACACAGCTGTAAATAATCCGCACGGACAGCAGTGAATAACGAATCAGCCTGCCGCCGTTTCCCGAAAAGCAAACCGAAAAAACGCATCCATTCAGACCGCCCCAAAGGAGAGGTCTCCATATAATCGGCACATTCGATAACCGGTATCCCTAATTTTTCAATCCGGCCATAACCTCCACTATTTTCAAAAGGGGAGAGCAGGATAGCATCAGGATGAAAGTCGATTATTTTTTCAATATCCGGATTCATAGTATTTCCGGCGTCGACCATTCGCCCGGAAGCACAACGATTTTGTATTTCAGGTATTTCGATATATTGCAGATCACATATTCCACCAATCCGATCGATTGCCCCCAGTTCGGACAGAAGCCCGCAATGTACCGAAGAATATACCAATGCTTTTTCCACCGGCGTCCGGACCAAGGTCCCTTCAGGCAATCCTTCCGGCAATTCAGTTTCCCGGCCGACCAAAACATAGGTATGTAAAATCCGGGCCGTATCCCAAGGGTTTTGTACCCGCACCAATATATAATGTTCACTCGAATCTATCCGAATCCGCCCGGCATATTCCATCCGGAGCGCGGACAAAGCATCTCCTGCAGAAGCCGAATGCCTACTTTTACAACCTACACCAAGAGCCAACAACAGCCCCAGCAACCAAAACCGCATCAATCTATCCATATCTCAATGATCAAATCCATCCCGGGACAATACTCCCCGGGTATAATAATGTTTCACTTCACGCATTTCTGTCACGAGGTCAGCCAAAGCCAGCAAAGCTTCGGAAGCATAACGCCCGGTAATCACCACCTCTGTCCCTGTGTCACGCAGCCCGATGACTTCCAGTATTTCTTTATCGGAGAGCAAACCAAAATACACAGCTATAGTCAGTTCGTCCAGGATGACCAGGTCCCATTCACCCGAAGCCAGTATTGCCGCACATTCCCGGAGTCCTTCCTGGACAAGGCGTACGTCTTCGTCTTCGGGCCGGTGATCAAGGAAACATCCTCTTCCAAACTGCCGGACCGCCAACCGCCCGGGGAAACAGGCTTCCAGCCGGGTTTCGTTATATTTCATGCTTTTGACAAACTGCCCGATAAACACCCGTTTACCAGCACATAAAGCACGTACCGCCAAACCGAATGCAGCCGTTGTCTTACCTTTACCGTTTCCGGTATAAACCTGAAGGTATCCCTTTGTTTCCATTGAAGCGTAAAAGTACAAAAAATGCCTTTCCTTACAAAATACGAAAAGCCCCCTGCCAACTAAAAGCTGCAGGGAGCCGTCCGATGTAAAGTATTTCCCTCAATTTCGTTCCAATTCTCCGTTTTTAGCCTGTTCGAAAGTCGGATTATAAGCATTATGCCCGACAACCCAAGAAGTATCATCCGTCAATCTCCCGATTGCTTTTTCCAATCCTTTAAAAGATACCAGGCCTAACTGGTACTCGATATTGATCACTCCGACATTTTCCAGGGCTCTAAAACAATCCAGATTAGTCAGGACATTATTACACCAACTATCCTGATTTTTACTGTAAGTAGTCAGCACCAATATCCCGACTTTTTTCAAAACGGGAGTATAGATTTCCTGTAACATGCTCACTAAAGATCCATTCACATAGCTGGTTTTGATATTCAATTCACCCGTCACCTCCTCCAAGGCCGGAAAACGAAGGGCATCACAGACTCCGGTATAGGTCATGTTATTCACTATCCTTAAAACCGGAAATTCCGTCGGCTGTACTTTTTGTCCGAATCCTTCGGAAAGGGTCAATTTTCCGCTAATCTCTGTCAAATCAGGAAAACGAAGCACACCCAGGCTGGCACCATATGCCTGACTCACCGACAAAGTCCCTATTTTCTTTAATCCGGGGAAGTTGTATTCTACCCGTCCGGTAATAGTTGCAGGCATATTACTTACTGATACATTCTGCACCTCTTCGATTCCTGAAAAAGAAATTCCGGGAATCCCGTTAATGGTCAGATTCGTATTCAAGGTTTTACTGCCCTTTAACGTCAAAGCATTTTTTCCGGTAATCTGCAGGGCATCTACTTCAAGGCCGGTCAGATCCAAGGAAGTCAAGGCATCCAAATTGTTTAAAATACAATTGTTCAAATGCATTCCCTTGAACTGGGCCAGCAAAGAAATATCCTGCAATTTTTTCAGTCCAATGAGCGAACATTGTGATCCGATGGATTTCAATACGGGGAAAGCGTCAATCGAAGTAACCTCATTCAAATTACTCAGACTCATCGAACCACCGATAGAGGTCAGGGCATCGAATCCCTTTAATTCGCTGACTGCCAAACCGGACAGGGTGAAATTACCACCGACTGTTGTCAGATTCGGAAAACCGTCGAAAACCGTCAATGCACTCATCGAGGAGAAATCAAATTTTCCATCCACTTCCTTCAATGCTCTCAATGAGCTTACCTCTGTTATTGCCATTCTGGTTAAAACAAAATCACCTTTCACTCGCGTCAATGCAGGCAAATTCAACTCTTGTATCTTATCAGATGCATCGATACAGAATCCTCGCAGACCGACTTCTGTCAAAGACTCCAAACTGACTTTTTCCAAATTTTGAATGTAATAAATTTTAAATCCACCGAGTGATTTTACTGAAGGAAAATTCATTTCTTTTACTTGATGCGTCCACCACAATTCAAAATAATCGGCGACTTGCTCCAATTGGGTGAAGTTCAAAGTTTCAACAGCATTCATCTGCTCCAATTTAATAGCAGTCGCCGATTTTAATTCCGGGAAAGCTAACTCTTTCACCCTATAAACATTACTCAATGCTAATTGATTTCCAATCAAACTTAATTTCGGAAAGCTCAACTTTTCCGGAGCATTCAAGACACCGTTCACTTTCATGGATAAATTTTCTCCGATAACCGATAAGGCCGAAAAATCTATATCTTTCACATCTTTAATCTGAATCGACAAATTTCTTCCTACCTTTTCCAATGCAGGCAAACTCAACGTTTCAACGGTATCAGCTCTGAAAGTCAATTCTGAAGCTACTTTTTTCAAATTTGGCAATTCAATCTCCCGTATCCACCGAAGTCCAATGGTTGCATTCTGTATTACACGTCCCATCACCAATCCTCCAACCTGTTCCAAATTTTCCAAACCGGCAAATGAAGTTCCGGCATAAGTCGGATTTATGGTCACCGTTCCGACAACCTCTTTTAGTGAGGCCAAAGCTGCCAAAGAAGTAAGGGAGTCTTCCTTCACAGTTCCTTCTTCTTTACCGATAACCAAATTTCCATTGACTTTATTGATCCCCTGAGCAGCAAAGGCTTCCAAATCTTCAACCGAAGTCAGACGAACATCTCCTTCGCTACCCGTCAAGGTTCTCCGTACTATATACTTGTAAACACGCTGAGTATTATTGTAAGCAGTTACTGTAAAATTTTGTAACTTTCCCCAATCCTCAACTTCACCAGGATCCGGAGATATCCGGGCATTTTCACTACACAAAATCTCCATTATCGCCCCCTCAAGAGAAAGATTTTCAGGGATACTCAAAATCAGACTATCTCCCTTAATTATCCCGGCATAGGAATCTCCCTGCTGAACCAGTCGGAATGAGGTGATGTAGTTTTCATTTCCGGAAAACAGGCTGTCATCGTCCTCGCAACTCGTCAGCGAAACAATAATGCCAAGCAACACAATATATATTAAATTATTTATCTTCATAGGTTTATCATTTTTTACATTTACAACTTTTTCAGCTGATTAATCTCACAGTTGAAAAACAGGCTTCATCTGTTACTCCTGAATAGCAGGTTTTATCCATTGCTGGTCTTCTACCAATTGCTTGTAAGTCGGATTGTACAAATTATTTTCCACACTCCATTTCTCTTCGGGACAGGTCAGGATGGCCTTTTTAATTGCCTCGTAAGAAGCTAGTTTCCCATGATCATGAATCCGGATTCCCCCCACTTTTTCCAAGCTGGACAAGAAATCCAGATTTTCCAGGGTTTGATTCAAATAACCGGTATTCTCATTATCTCCCCAGGGAGTTGGTCCGATCGGGCGCAGTTCCAATGTCCCCCCAACCTGCTTCAAAGCCGGATACAAGACCACGGCCGGTCCCCTCGATCCATAATAGTCATATCCGGTCTGAAACATCATATCCTCCCCGACCGTCGCCAGATTCGGAAAAGTCTTTTCATCATAATAGTCGATACTTATGATTGCCTTCCCTCCGATAGACTTCAATTCGGGGAAATGGTATTCCTTGATATTGGAATATAATTCAAAATTACCGGTTACTTCTTCCAGTGCAGGAAATTCGACGGCCTTTACATTGGAATTGGCCCAGTAAGAGAAATCCCCGTTAATTTTACGGATATTACCGATTTCAATGCTCCCTCCGTTCAGGCCAAGATAACCGATATTCAGTTTTCCCACTTCCCGGAAACCTTCTAATTTCGGGAAATATCCCGAAAGGTTATCCAAACTGATTTTACCTTTAAAAATATCGTCACCGATCACCGTCGTATTTTCCAATCCGGTACCGCTGAATCGCAATTCCTCGATTTCTATTCCCTGGATATCCAGGCGTTCTATACCTTTCGATACTACAAACACCTTCAAATTTTTCAAACCGGCAGGCAACTTCAAATATTCTGCCGTACAGTTCAATGACAGCTTCCCTCCGATTTTTTCCAAAGCCCCTAATTTTTCAGTATCCCTGTCTCTTATACACATCTCCGAGCCCACGA